>Ga0182027_10005529_pt1 | contig 19172 bp, 16 predicted proteins | sample 712E1DmetaG_FD_121300 | JGI IMG/M metagenome (GOLD analysis project Ga0182027, IMG submission 121300) | Permafrost microbial communities from Stordalen Mire, Sweden - 712E1D metaG (Illumina Assembly) | ecosystem: Environmental > Terrestrial > Soil > Wetlands > Permafrost | place: Sweden...
ACCGAGAACGGTGCCTTTGTTGTACCATGCCTCGGCGAGTTTGGGATTGATCTCGATAGCCCTATCAAATGCTTTGATGGCCTCATCGTGTTTGCCTTGCTTACCGAGAACGATGCCTTTGTTAGACCATGCCTTGGCATATTGAGGATTGATCTCGATAGCCCTATCAAATGTTTTGATGGCCTCATCGTGTTTGCCTAACTCATCGAGAGCGTTTCCTTTGTTGTACCATGCCTTGGCATATTGAGGATTGATCTCGATAGCCCTATCAAATGTTTTGATGGCCTCATCGTGTTTGCCTAACTCATCGAGAGCGTTTCCTTTGTTGTACCATGCCTCGGCGAGTTTGGGATCGGTTTCAATTGCCTTGGAATAATCTATACATGCATCTTTGAATCTTTTCTGAAAATAACGAGTGTTACCTCGTTGGAAATAATATTTTGAAAGCATAGGCAACTGCTGATCAATGGCGGCACTGAACTCGATCTCCGCTCCGTTGAAATCTCTGCGTGCAACTTTGCTTAACCCTCGATCATAATTTGAATTTGCGTTCTGCAATCGTTTGGTATCATCATCAATTTTTTTGCAAGCTATCGGTTCTTCTTGGTTTTCTGCGTGGATGCGCCTTTCGATGCATTCTTCGATGTGTTCTCTTGCTTGGTTTAGGTCATTTGTATTTTTTTTATAGAAGTAATAAGAAACAATTATTGCTATGATAATGCTTATACTAGCCCACAGCCAGCCTTCATGAAGTTGAGTTACTAATGAATCGGGAATTAGAGAAGGGCTACTATTGGGCATACGTTGGATCCATTAACAACATCATATTTTAAGATTGCACCTCGTAGTGGTGTAATCCCTGCTCTTTGGCCTTAGCCAAAGGCGGCATCAGATTCTGTAGTGCGGCCAATCGCGTTCAATCATGATTCTTCCTCGAAATAATCAGTATCTAGCCTCTTTAGTTCATAAATTGCATCTGAGGCCACACCAATTCCATAATCCATCATGAGCTTGGCAAGCTCTTCACCATCGATCAGGACAATTTTCTTCTCGATTCTGGTAACGTAATCTTGTGCGTCTAGGGAGAACTGCGATGTGGTGATCAATACGCCTTTTCGCGCTCGATGACCTTCCAAGCTGCCTGCAAACGCCTGCACCACAGGACGACCCACAGTCCCCTCCCATCTCTTAGCTTGAATATAGATTGCATCCAAGCCAAGCTTGTCCTCCTTTATGATGCCGTCAACGCCACCGTCACCACTTTGACCCACTGCCTGTCCGGCATCCTTGTAAGAGCCGCCATAGCCCATTTCCACCAAGAGATCTACAACCAGCTGCTCAAAAAATCGGGGCGAACAACTTTTAATGCGTTTCAACAACTCTTGAGCCAAGTCTCGCCTTAATTCCTGATAGCCAGCTTCAAGGACTTCCCGGGGTGTTCGAATATCTGTGGTGGATTCTTCATGATTGCGTTCTTCATGATCTTCTGCTTGGTGCGAAGGTCGATGAAATTCTCGGAATTCTGGATCTCCATATTCCACCAGAAACTTGACATCAATTCTGGAAGGATTGGACTTAAGAATCTCTGTGCCTCTTTCTGTTATTCTGAATTTTCCACGTCTTGGGCTTTCAAGAAAACCAGCCTTTCTTAGGTAGACCACGGCCCATGCAATACGATTATCAAATCTCGTTTGTCTTCCACTGGGAAGCATCTCTCTTCTATCAGATTCAGTTATATCGAAGTGACGCGAAAGTGCATCACCCGCTTCGCTTTGCTTATGCTCTTCTCTATCAGCTGTAAATTTCAGTAGTGGGAGCATGAAGCTTTGAAAATCAGGAACCGCCATAGTATATCTCCGAGTTGCGTTCTTTTTGTTGATCTAGCTTCCCTCAATAATCTTGATCTCCTCTTCTGTCAGCCCGTAAAGCTCGTAGACCAGGGCGTCTATCTGGCGATCGGTGGCCTCTATCTGGCGTTGGAGGGCGGTCTGCTCGTGTGGTATGCGGGCCTCTTGGAGCTTCTTGTGAAGGGATTGCATCTGATCCACCAGGGAGATCATGCGATCATGGCGTGCGGTGTCGGCGGAGTTAGAGAAATCTATGGTCCGGATGGGGATTTGTGAAACATACATGGGCTTGTACTCAAAGTAACCTCCCTGTTTGGTGGAAGAGATCGAGTGGATAACGACATCTGCCACTTTTGAGCTTAAGATACCCAATAGGTAAAGATCATCAGTTGGTATAATTGAAGTCTTATCATTCGAATAGATGCCTGATCGATCATAAGCATAAGACGCACTCCTCACAATGGCGGGGACTATGATCTTTGGCTTTTCAAACTCCTCGTAGTAGTCGATTGTATCCTGAACTTCGTACCACTGGTAAGCTCCAGGTTTTCGTCCCATCCACTCAGTGCCCTTCCACTCTTTAGGCTTTGGCATCAGCCTATCTTTAAATTGGCTCAAGTATTCCTTGATTGCAGGATAATCATCGATATTCACCCCATGCCTGGTGAAAATCAGATACTTATCACTCTCTGGTTGTTGGTACCTCTTAATGTCCCGTCCTGCCAGGAAGGGCTTGATTAACTCCGAGCTCTTCGGATCTTCAGCAATCAGCTTCTCTCGTATTTGGGCATCGATTACAAAAGCTTCATTGAGTCCGGTCTTGATGCCGTAGTAGATCTTCCCACCCACATACTCGCCCAGAGACACGCCCATTCCCTTCAGTTTGTCCAGCAGAGCCTGCGTCCCCTCATCTGTCAATGACCAACCATTATCATCAAGAGCTAACTGGTTCACGCTGTAATGGTTCTCTTTTACGTAATCGCTCAGACTTTGGAAGTCCAATGTCTTGACTTGCGTTACATCAAAGCTCGCCTGAGGCATGCTCTTGCGGATGCGTATTATGCATGGGTATGTGGTGGCTCCCTGGAATACTTGGAGATCTCCGAAGTCTATAATCTCCTCTATGCACTGCTCTTTCAGCCAGGCCCGTAGAGGCTGACCATAGTTGGCCCTCATCCATTTGTTAGCCACAATGTAGGAGAAAATACCTCCTTCTCGGAGGAGAGATACACCACGTTCTACGAAATAAGCATAGAGGTCTGCTGCCCCTTGGTAGACCTTGTAGTTCTTCTGGAAGTAAAGCTTCAGCAGGTCTCCTAAGATCTCTTGTCTCACATAAGGCGGATTGCCTATCACCACGCAAAAACCGCCTCTCAGGAAGACTTCAGGGAACTCTTTCTCCCAGTCAAATGGATTGATCCGATCAATCTCCTCTTGCGTTAGACCTGGATTATCCTTCAGGATGTCCCATCCGATCAATGAATTTCCACACTTGATGTTATTGCTCAGGTCAGGCAATGCCCTCTCCTGGAAGAGCTTAAGCTGCTTGGAGATTGTCTCATCATTCTCTCCTTCCAAGACCTTCAGCAAAAGAGAGAGCTTTGTAACCTCTACGGCCTGGCGGTCGATGTCCACACCATAGATGTTATTCAGCAATATCCTCTTGCGCTCTGCTGTGGTCAGCCTCCACTCTCCGCCCCTGCCCTGGTAGACAGGTAGCTCGATCTCTTTCTTTCGGCCCTTCTTGCCCGTCTCAACGCCAGGGAGCAGCCGCCTTATCTCAGGAGAGGAAGGCTTTAGGCCGCTCTGCAACAATGGCACAAGATTTTGGATATACCATTCTCTATGCCAATCCATCAAGTACTGGTAGGCCACAATGAGGAAAGACCCTGAGCCACAGGCAGGGTCTAAGACGCTGATTAGCACCACTTCTAGCGGCGTCTTGCCTTTCAGAGTAGGGCCTAACGTTTTCTTTACTATGGCCTCCACAATGTAGACAGGCGTGTACTTGACCCCGCCCGCCTTCTTTACTTCAGGCTTGTCCTCTACAACGGCATGGTGGCCTTCTGTGAGCCGTATCACTTTGCCCAAGAACTGCTCGTAGACCTGACCCAGGATCTCAGCTGGAAGGACTGAGAACTCGTAAGGGCTGTCTGGATAGTAAAGCCGCTTGATGATCTCTTTTAGCGGCTTATCATCGATGTTTAAACGCAATGTGAGTGTATCGGGACTCTCTCTGCCAGGTTCCGTCTGAAAGTGGAATATACCCGAGTTGTACCGCTCATCTGCTTGTTTGAAAAGTTCGCATAATCTGGGATAGACTCGTTCACCATTGAGAAGGTCCTGTAGCCGTATAAGCCGCTCTATGCCCCGGTCTTCGCATATTCGTAGGAAAACAATTCGATCGACTATTGCTTGAACTGCATAATTGAGATCTTTAGTGCTGAGGTCAGAGTTTCTCAAGGCGATGATTCTAGCAAGGATCTCCCTCCAGTCAGCGATCTCTTCCAGGAAGGCGGCATCTACTTCAGTCGTACCTCTTTTATTCTTCTTGTCCGCTGCGTACTTGTCGAAGGATCCCTTCAGAACGGCATTCTTGGAGAATATACTGGCGATTTCATCCCATTTATTCAGGTAATCTTGATAGGTCAGGTATATCACGCGGGCCTGTGAGGCTTTATCTGCCTTATCCGGTTTTACGCGGCAATCATAGACGGAGAGCTCCTCGAAGTCGGTAAGAATCGATAAAGGCAACTTGGCTGTCCAGGCATAGCGGCGAAGCTGGAAGGCTGGATGGATATCATCTTTAATGTCCACTGATGGCTTTTTGGTTTCCAAGAAGAACTTCCGCTGGCCTCCAATACGGAAAGAGTAGTCAGGGGCCTTAGTGGTCGATCCTATACGGATAGCATCCTCATGAATAACATCCTTGTAAGCTTCAGCAAACCCTTCCTCATTATCGATATCCCATCCCAGGGCCTTGAAGAAAGGATCAACGAATTCTCTTCTAACCTGAGTCTCATTGTAATGCCCGGATTTGTAGGACTCAAGATTACTCTCGAATCTTTCCACTAGATCCACTATCTCTTTGGGTGCCGCCAAATCTCTCTCCCTCTGGTAGTCTCAATCATCGCTTACCCAAAAAAGCTTTGGGAAGGGATTATTGGGAAGCAAATTCTAGGTCCAAAAATGAGAGTTAACCGCTGTTAGCTCATTTCGCTCCGCTTTTTTGATCTTTTAATTGTTCCAATGAGCTACGAACTGCACCGAGATCTGTAAAGTAATTTGATCCAAACTTGCTATTTTCATATGCAAGGAATGCATCCTTAGATAAAGCTAAAGCATTTTCAAGCTTTCCAATTGTGGTATATCCCTCGCGTATAAGCTGATCAACTAAATCTGAGATATCAGTTGAGCGATCGCAAGTGGCAAATTGATCATCGATAAGATCCCTTTCAGGATATTTTTATATAAATAAATACTAAGACTATCAAAATTTATTTCCTGTGTTGGCGACAATCCAAATTCTTCAAGGCGTTGAGCAACTTTCTGCCTGGATTTAAAAAACATTTCGAAATGCGTGTCAGCAACATAAAACAAACCACTTAGAGCATAAAAATCTCGCTTTAACTCCCTGGGTATATCCATTTTACTTTTATAATCTAAATAGTGAGAAACGTTCGCCCATGCATCCATTGTAAGCGTCCTTATTTGGATTTCAAAATGTTCACCCTTCAGATCCCGATATCTAGGTCCCGAACAGTCGCTCTTTAACTTCACGATGGAGTGTGCGGATAGATATCCAAATAGTGCATCTTCGCTGTCATAGATTTTGTTATCTTCTGTAATTGAATCAAACGATTCTCGAATAATTTCAGATATGCGCGAAATATCCGAAAGAAAAAGGCACACAATTCTCAAACCGACGATATCTTGTATTTCTTCAATTGGGTTCTTGCAATTCTTTCTTCTCGATTTATCCAAAAAAGAATCAACTTTCTTAATTCTCGATTGAATAGAATATATCTTAATGTCGGTAGCCTTTAATGCCTGCTCAATGATAAAAAGAGCTTCATCATTAAGACGCTTATATATTGGAGCCTTATCCAAGAATTGTTGGCGTATCCAATTATTATCGACCTCATTATCTAGATTTTGCGTCATTGTCCCGAGGATTCCTTAAATCCAAGCCATGATATACGTATCTATTGTTACAGCATCGTCTAACTGGTGCGGCGTTCTCATCCCCCGCACGTAATCCCATATTCAGAACCCACATCCATAGGTATTGTCCTAGAAGGCATAGCCAGATGATTACCTGTAAGCTCGCCACGACCTAAGCCTTGAAAGAAGCTGGGATTAGCTATTATACCCCAGCTCCTTGGCTTTCACAAAAGGCAGTATCGGCTTCATTGGTCCTTCCAAAGAGCTTTGAGAGCTTCGCCTTTGTTGTCCCAGGCTTTCTGCATAATTAGGATTGGGGTTGCATGCTGGATTCTACAACGTCTTTTCATTAGCGTCTTTGTTGACCTTCTCTAAAGTGGCCTGATTCACAGGAGCATAGATTCTTGGCACGGTACATCTCCGTTGGCCCACGGATTGAAAGATTCATCTGTGTCTAAATTATATTAAACGGCAGACTTACAAATGAGTTCTCTAGTTGATCTTCAAAGTGAGCTATGAGGTAACCTTCGGTTTCAGGATAATTATATTCACCGGTCTCTCTGTTCAGGAATAAATCATCCCGAACCCTGTTACTATCATCCATTGTTATAAGCAACTTCTTTCCGGGTTCTAGATTATATGGAAATTCAATGATATGGTCCATTGCATCTTTATAATGGTTTAAGTACTCGTCTTTCACGTGTTGAAGGGCCTGAAAGTTTTTCCTTTTCCCATCATAATGAAGCTCCAGCCATGGAGGATCAAGGACAACATCTCTCATTTTGGAATAGTTGCGAGCCGAAATAGCCATATGGCCTTCATACCCTCCGTAGCCATCTTCTTCAGCGTATTCGTATAATTCAACTCTTACTTTAATCTTATTTTCCCACCAATCTTTAATGAATATTGCACCAAGCGTAGCGGACGCTGTAATTATCGCGCCGCTAGCTGAACCAACAAGTTGTAGTTTCCAAGTTGGTGTGTCTCCGGAGAAATAATTGAAGTCTTCCAAAATGACAAATAGTAAAATTCCTAGCAAGGCTACGACCGAAATGATATAGCATAAATCATTTATTATCTCATGCATATCCGCCATTGCGCTACTATTTCATAATTCGAATCCATGAATGTTTTGCTTGCAGTTAATAAGGAAAAAACCCGGTTAAGGCGAAAGACGGCCTTGGCTAATGGCAAGTTACATGCACTTGAATATACAACTTATCCAGACCGCTATACACGGTCAACGTATTTTTATAAATATGCTTTCGCCCCCGTAACCCCGGGGGTTGCGCGCCGGATTGTGGGCCATAATTTGGTTCTAGCCGATGCTGCTTTTTCGATAACGGGCAATCGTCGATAATTAATTCCATAGTGTATGGAATAGGGAGTTTGCCAGAAGCGAAAATAGGGCTTGTTAAGGGAGTGGCAAAAAGAGGGATGGATTTTTGCAGGTTACACGCACTTGCCTTCAACTATCTTGATAGAATGAACCCTTTTTGGTATACAAAAAGTTAAGCAACATGAATCCCTTGAGATATGGCATGAGAGGGATGAGGCAGAGATACAACAAAGAGTTCAAGATCGCAGTTGTGACCGAGTTTGAGGGCGGCAAGCCTCTAGCTCAAATTGCCCGCAAGCATGGGATAAATCCTAGTCTTCCATCTCGGTGGCGGAAAGAGTTGGCTATGAATCCCGAAACAGCGTTTCGCGGAAATGGAAGAAGATGTAAAGAAAGTGCGATAACCTCTGAACAAGGAAGAATCGTCGGTCAGATCTATGTGGATAACGACGACCTGATAGGAAAGAACGAAAAAGATACGGGGCAGATATTCAAGATCATCCAGGACGCTTTATCTAACGATCTTCAGCTATCGATACGCAAAGCCTGCAAGCTTCATGGAGCGAGTCGGAGTGGTTACTACAAGTGGATTAAACGACCTAAAACTGCGTCGTCTGCGATGGGATTGAATATTGATCTCAAGGAACAAATTCAAAAGATAGCTCTGAAATTTCCAGAATACGGATATCGGCGAGTCACGGCAGAGTTAAGAAATCAGGGGTATGTGGTTAACCATAAACGAGTATTGAGAATTATGCGAGATGAGAATCTGTTGTGCCTAATGAATAAATTCAGCCAGGCAACGAAATAGTCTGATAGTTCCGAATGGATGCCTTCGCTCGCGTCCCTTCGTGATCCCTATTCGCTCATCCATATGCACCTTAATCTTAAAGTTTAGTAACTATTCAACCTCCTTAAAACGGTCGTATGATGGTGGTTTCGAAAAGTGAGAATAATCTCTCCTCGCCCCCATGCCAAATAGAAACCAATATCTATCGACTTCATATCCAAAAGACAGGTTCAGCCGAGTACTTATGCGAAATTTCGAAGAATGCGGCGATAGCGGCTGATCATGGTAGGCTGAATAGTTACAAAGTTTATATCCTTTAAATTGCACATCAAGAACGTCGGCCAGTGAGATAGAGACACATGGAGTAGCCCTGTTGGCCGTCCAGGGCACAGACTCCATAATTACGCTAGATTTTCAACGTGATCTTGAGGCCATGCCGGATGCACCTGAACGGGGCGAGTGTAGCATGTCATACTTACCACAGCATAGCCATGAGAGAAGTAGTCCCTGCAATAGCTAATATGGTTAGCGACTGGCTTCAGCATTTCAAGCCTACATCACTTCCACAATCCAGATCTCCTCTTCCGTCAGCCCGTAAAGCTCGTAGACCAGCCTATCTGGCGGTCGGTGGCCTTTATCTGAACACTTACCCAGCTTTCGCTTGTAACTGTTTAGGTACACGGTACGGGAAATCGATTTATACAAGCAGACCATCAGAGCATATCGATCTTTGGTATAGGAGACGCATTATGGCAGAGAAAGAGATGAGAAACTTCGCTTTGAGGAACGCCCAGGGGGATGAGATAGGAGTCTTCACAGGAAAATCACCCAGGCAGGCCGCTCTCAAGGCAGCTAATAGAGACTACACCGATATCAAGTTGCGTGAACGCGGTACCAAGAAGGTGCACGTATTCACAGGCGAGAGGGTGCAGGTGGACAAGCCCAAGAACGCGCCAGCCTGGATGCCGGACAAGATCTGGAAGCCAAAGGTAAAGAAGGTGGGTATCGAGAAGCTAGAATAGCTTTGATGCCGCTCTGAAATTTATAATTTTTATCTTATCGTAAGCGTTTGCACTGGGATTAAGCTGGAAATAGTTCTAGGTTATTTTCATCAATTTTGTTCAAAATGTAACAGAACTTTCCTACCAGCTAGCCATACCGAATACATATATGCATGAAGAGATTTTATTTTTTAATGGAGAGCCTATGAAAAAAACAAAAGCCGATAAAGATGCAAAACAGCTGATACGTATATTGAATAAGCCAATAAAAGTCGAAAGCAAGATACACGGTAATCTCGAACTGAGACCATTGGATTTTGGAGACTTTAAATTTTTATCTAAAATAATTGAGTTAAACCTTTCAGCTCGTGATTTCACCGTCAAGATTATTCGCCGGGTGCAAAAGAATGCAAGTTTAGGTGAGAAAGAAATAAGGGCTTTTTCTGATGCATACATTCTCATGATAGCTACTAAATTGATTAAAGATAGAAGGATGTGTATAAAAGATCTTCCAAAAGGTAAAATTACGTTTGAATTATTTAAGCAAAAGCTTGTTGATGACCATAGAGACGCTGGTAAAGAGTTATTGGCCTCTTTCGCGCGCCATTTGTCCTGGATTATCGATTTTCGACAAAACGAAATGGAAGACATAGAGAAAGCGGAAAAAATATTAAAACAATCTGGTTATAGGCATACTGTACACATATTAAAGATAGATGGATTTCGGATTTTTGCCAATCTGGGACCAAAAACACTCGATGCTACCATGACAAAAATTTGGCTTAAACTAACGCGGCAGGAAGAGTTTAAAGATGAATTAAAAGAACGATTTCAAAAATCGATTATGTTGCGCCGACGATGGAGCATAATAGAAAGCGCATGGGAGGCACATCGGCGTGGGAATTATCTTCTTTCCGTACCAGTGTTGTTTACCCAGATCGAAGGCATACTTGGAGATGCGCTGATTCTTAATCATATGGCGAGGAAAAAGGACGGGAAGCTATTCGCACTAGGTTCCGATGGAAAGCAAATAGAGCTAACTGGTATATCGGCCATAATTGATCAACCATATTTTAAAAACATTTCACGCTTGGAAGAAGTCATAAAATTACTTCATGAGGATAAAATTGTTCAGGAGCGAAATGCGATACTCCATGGTCGCAAGACATTATATGGACGGGCCAAGCTATCAACTCAATCATTATTATTGATCTATGTACTAATAAGGGAGGCCGCTGAGTTCAACCCACCGATAGTGATTACTAGTTAAATTTGGAACATTTCCATTGAGATGCACGTACTTAGTCTGAGAGTTATTCATAGTGATTTATATGATCTTTCGAGCAATTATAAACTTGGAAAAAATTTTATAAATATGCTTTCGACCTCGTAAGGTCTGATGTTGCGCTCTGGATTGTGGGCCCCAATTTGATTCTAGCCGATGCTGCTTTTTCGATAGCTGGCAATTGTCGATAATTGATTTCATAGTTTGAACGCATCAGATGCATATTAAATCAGTTCTTTCCAATAAATGGCTAGTTCCGCTTTTATTCTTCACGCTCCATGACCTACGGTATTCCCCCGCCAGGATTATTCTCTGGGCAAAGCATCTTACGCAACAAAAAAATCTATATGATAGATGCACATCTCAATGTAGCTATGCCCTTTCAGTCAGACAATATTGCTATGATTATTGACCAAATGAACTACCAATACTACTTACCCGCGATCCAAAGGGAGTTTGTCTGGCGTCAAGTCAAGATCATAAAGCTTTTTGATTCCATTATGAGAGGATACCCAATAAGCTCCTTCTTGTTATGGACGGTTAAGGAACCAAATTATAATAATTACGAAATATATAGCTTCGTTGAGAATTATGATGAAGGGGTAACACATCTTGAGAAAGCTCCTACCGATGGATTCAAACAAGTTACGCTTGTTTTGGATGGTCAGCAGCGTTTAACATCTTTCCTGATTGGGTTAAAGGGCAGCTACAAAATTAGAAAAAAGCATTCAAAGATTAAGCAAAAAGTTAAACAACGACTTTATCTTGACCTGCTAAAAGATCCCTCGGACGTAGACGATAATGATGAAGATGGGATTCATTATGGCTTTGAATTCCTCGAAGATGATCCTATAGCCGATGGGATACATTACTGGTTTAGAGTTGGACGAATATTAGAATGTGATAATCCAGATCAATTTCAAAATTTTAAGTATGAAGAGATAGAAAACTTGCCTGATGATAAAACTATAGGGCAGAGGAAGACTTTTCAAAAGAACCTGGATCGATTATATCAGGCAGTCTGGAAAGATGCTGTAATATCTTACTATATAGAACAAGATCAAGATGAAAATAGGGTTTTAGATATTTTTATACGGGCAAATGATGGTGCCACAAAGCTAAGTAAATCAGATCTTCTTCTCTCAATGGTGACTTTAAAATGGGAACAATATAATGCTAAAGATGAAATATACGGGTTCGTGGATTTTTTGAATAACGATCTGGAGCCGCACAAAAACGATTTTGATAAGGATTTTATTATGAAGGCGTGTCTCGTTCTATCGGATCTCCCAGTTCAATACAGGATTTCGAATTTCAAGAAAGACAACTTAGGAATAATAGAAAAAAATTGGGAAGCGATCAAGAAAGCCACTGAATCAGGAGTTCGATTAATAAACAATTTCGGGATTGATAGAGATACATTGACTAGCTCAAATGCCCTTATTCCCATAATTTATTATCTATATAAAAATCCAAAATTGAATTTACTTGAATGCACTCCATCAAATGTAAAAAACATCTCCTTAATTCGCACTTGGTTTACAATGGCGTTAGTCAATAATGTTTTTAGTGGTCATTCCGACACGGTGCTTAACAAAACACGAGATGTTTTGCGGGATAACATTGATCAAGAGGAATTTCCCATAAGTTCGCTGAATAAAGAGCTTTCAAAGGATCAAAAAAATACTTATTTCGATGATACAACTATCGATAATTTCTTAGAAATCACATATGGGAAGCAAAATGCATTTCTGGCGTTATCTCTGCTTTATGATAATAATAATTGGGGAGCGTCTCAATTTCATCAAGACCATATTTTTCCGAAATCGCTCTTCACGAAGGATAAAATGACTAGTGCAGGCATTTCTCCTGAACAACAAGAGCGTTATCTCGTTTTAAAAGACCAAATTGGTAACCTTGAACTTATTAGCCATGACCATCCCAAAAAATTAGCAAAAGACTTCGATATTTGGATCTCTACTCGTGATGAAAGTTTTAAGAAAATGCACTTAATACCAAGCGATGAGTCAATTTATGGATTTGATAAATTCGAAAAATTTGTAGAAGAACGAGAAGCTTTAATCAGAGCACGATTGAAACAGCTTTTCATACCCATCTAATCGATCCGAAGAGTCTTAGATATGGATGGATTCTTAATTCAGCCATATTATCCTCTACCTTTTGGTATGCTGGATTCTATAACTACTTTTGGACTGTCTAAGCACAGGAGGGAGATTCCCATTGCCATCTCCATTGATTCGGTTTCTTCCGGGCCATTCATCCTTGCCATGTTAGACGTGGTAGTTAATAGCGGCAGCGAATTTTCTTTGACCTTGTCGAAGGCGGCATTGGTTTTATTTTATCGAGCTTGCCTGTACATATTAATAACAGATATAATTGGTGCGATAGTGCTATTTCTAATATCCACGTCTGCAAGGGCGTAGTAGTTAGTACCGGTAAGATGGCGCCAGATGATTATATATTAACATGAAATAGGCCGTTGAAGGCTATTTGGATCTATGCACTCCATGATAACAATCACCCGATAATGATTTCAAAAACTGTCACGCCTATCAGTACATTTTTATAGTTTATGCCAAATTAGGCGGTTGCGCCGGGTTTAATATGATATGTGTATGCTTATTTTAATATTGATTACAGTAGCAATAATCAGGAGGGGCGGCGTAATCTCACAACCAAGGCACACCAAGAATATCTCTCTGGAAAGCGGTACTTGGCACAGAAAGACCTTGACAAATTCAAGGGTAATCAGCATGTGACCAAAGATGGCGAGCCAATCTCAAGAGAAGATTCGAAGATAGGATTAGGTGATGAAACGGGGGAAAGAGGTGGTCATCAAAATGATGACCACCAAAAAAAGAATAGGGCAAATTTTACTGCTGCTAAACAGGGGGTCGATGAAGGTGTTTCGGAAAACACAATTGTACGAAATGAGAAGTTTGCCCAAGGCGTTGATGCCTTAAGGGTAGTCTCACCCGAATTGGCTAACACGGTTTTAAACACCGTTGTAAGAAAGGGTCGTCGCCCTTGTCCGAACTGTGGTGATTGGGACTACAACGGTAAGAAAAGATGGTCCCCCCCATCACGCAGTGTATGTAAGCTGCCCTCTATGCAGGAAGAACATCAAATTGTCTAGACCAACGAGCAACCTAGTGGAAAAGAAGATATGAAATCAGCAACGGGAGGCAACTCCTCACAAATAAAACACGCTACAGGAGCATCATTTCATCTTAAGAGCAAGTCAGCAGATACTGATACCTACTGAAAAGTGAAGGAGGATAAAATAGGACAGATTTAGAAATCGTAAAAGTGGAAAACCAGCAACATTAGCCAGTTGTCCACTGAGATGATTCCATCACCATTCCCCACTATGGGTTAGTTATTCCCGGAATAGTTGTTCCCATTTGTGATTTATCGGTAGTAGTGGTTGTTTGTGGTGTATCCGTAATGATGTTCATTTGGGTCATGCCGTCGTAGGGTGGTGATTGTAGCGATATTCGCACATTGTTGACAGATACAATGCCAGGAACTCCGGCAGGAACGTTCAAATAGACATCGTCTTGAGCATCGTATATACCGTTACCATTTACATCGAAGAAACCTATAGGCACTGGGCCCCAGGAGCCGAATAACTTGTTAAAGTCCTGATCAAAATCATGGACCTTAGTACCCGCTTTGAAGTTATTGATATCTGTTAATCTAACATCATTCAAGATGCTCATAATTGGAAATCGGATGTTTTGATGGACATATACAGGATCCTGAAGATCATACGCGCTGCTGCCATAAAGATTCAAATAGCCAATTGCTACGGGGAACGTGTTGATCGGCATTCCGATGTCATTATCTTGCATAGTTACTTTTGATCCGGCGGGATTCGTTCCTACAGGCGTAAGTCTTACATCATTTGCATTTACCCAAGCACCTGGTGTGTGCAGATATACAACATCTTGATCATCATATCCGGGTATCCCACCTGTATTCCAATAAGCTATTGTTGTTCCAAACGGCATCGGGAAAAGTGGTCTTCCAATATCACTATCACCTGGCTTTACTTTTGTCCCAAAATCGTAACCATATGCCGCATTCGAGGCTAATAATAAAATTATTAAGCTGAACGCGGAAATAGCTATTTTCGGATTTACTCTCATGCGTTTCACACCTCGATAAATCAGTTATGACGATTACTAATATAATAGTATAAATAGTTTTTTTAATTTAATTATCAAATATATAATTTTAAATATTTTTAAATATGTATATCAAAAATATTTGAGGAACAAGACCCTTGTAGCTACTATGGAGGATCTCGGTTTTCAAGTGGCAATTTTCACCACTTAATTATTTCATATCGTATAAGAAATAATTGCTATAAAATAGACGTTTGTGTTGTGCACTTTATTTTATAGTATAAAGAAATTATTGGTTTCAATATATCAAAGTAACGCTAATAAAAAAATATTTATACTAATGCTGCACATGTTAATGAAGACACAATCTCTGAATGTGATAGTTAATGAAAAAATTGATTCTGATCTTTGTGGTATTTGTCTCTTGTACAATTTTGACTCAAGGCATATCTATTGCTTCTGATTATGCCTCTGATTCTAGAGGTTACCAGGAGACAACGATTCCAGGCGTAACAAGTAATAGTACCAATATCGAGGGACATGCTTCTGAGTTTTCAGGATATCGGGATACAACTACAAGTAATGTAAAAGGAAACGGTGATAATGCAGAAGACTATACCCCTAACCCACAAAATTTTCCCGCTTTTATGGATACAGATTATTCAAAGACATGCAGAGGATTTCATATGGGGCTTTCATACTGGGGGCAATGTGATAGCCTTCCTAAAGGAGCTATATGTTTAATATATTCAGATAAATACAAGTGGGTTGTGTCGGATATTCGCATTGACCCCGTACCTCTTCTTGTCGGAGTTAGCAACTATAAACTCATTGAATTAATTCGTTGTAATGGTGGTGATTATTACCATGTACTCGGAACATCATTGGTGATGTCAACCCCTCATCTAAAAACGTTATCCTTCGAACAGTTGCATTCGCCGACTCAATTTTAACCCCCTTATATTAGGAAAAGCCGATTCGTTTTTGACCCAGTATTTTCTGCTCCAGTTCATACTCCTGCCCGATCAGCAGTTTAAAATCTAGGTCACCCAGATTGCGTCTGCCGAGTTGGGTCTTGAGAACCCAGAGCATTGCATGATCTTTTTCAGGAAAGTCAAGTTCGATGACATTGAATGAGACACCCAGGGATTTCTTATGTAACAAGAATATCATGAGGTCGTTACACAAGAACGTAGGTGGCCACCATTTCTATTGAGAAAAGAAAATTGTTTCCTGTAGTGACACAGGATCAACGATCTCCCGGCCAGGGGGGTGGTTAAGCCATGCCCCCAGATCCGGCCACCCAGGGAAGGCAGAGCTCACCAGATCCACAAGAAGAGCGGGCTGGAAAGCGAGGTGAGAAAGGCAGACTACTATAACATACCTACCTACTCATATGCGCGCATGCAGGGCAAAAGAATAACAACCTATTAATGGACTTTCCACTTAGACATTCGGAGGAAAGTGGTGCGGATCAAATTGAGCCGCACCAAAAAGAAGGGACTTCCCCCGTCAGGCCCTATGATCTCCCGGCTGGATGGATTATAGGTCATGCCCCTAGATCGGCTGCCAGGAAAAGACGCAGGGCTAGCCAGATCCACACGCAGACGAAGAGCCGAACCCCCCATGGATGAGTAACTCCTCTAAGCATTACAAAACCGACCCAGAACTTAAGGCAGAACTCGATAAATATTTACCACCCTTATCGGAGGTAGAATACCAGGAACTGAAAGCAAATATCGCTCTCGAATATGACATAGCCAAACCAATAACTTTGTGGAAAGAGCGGCCCGATACAATTGTAGATGGTCATCATAGGTATAGGGCGTGTTTAGAACTGGGGATCGAGCCTGTTGTTGTTGTAAAATCGTTTAAGTCTGTAAACGCTGCGGTGTTGTATGCACTCAAAGGTTCTCTCCTGGGCCGAGAACTAACAGTGGGACAACGGGTAATAGCATTTCTACAGATGTTGAAACTAGAAGACATGGAAGTGATGAGCCAAGAAGCGAAAGAACAGCAAAAACGTAAGTCTGGCCAGTCTAATATTTCTGTCCCTGCGGGCCCCGCAGAGACAAAACCAACTAACGAGGTAGCTGAAATAAAGGAGGTGGCACACCAAATAGCGGAAAAGGCAGGGGTAAGGGTCCGCGCGGTTTACGAGGTGCAATCGGTTAAAAATAAAGGCATTCCTGAAGTAATGGGGATGATTGGATCTGGAACGTTAGGTACTACCGATGCCAGCGCATTTGTTAATATGGTGCCTAATAAGGGTGAGCAAGCCGAAATTGCCAAAGGTGGGTCATCAGCAGTTAGAAAACATGTAAGAGATGCCCAAAAAGCAAAACGGGATCTGAAGAAAAAGATAGAGGCGGAGCATCCCCCGATTAAGCCAGAAGTGGCACAAGAAAACCTACTCCACCAAAAAGAGGGGATGGGCCCACTAGACACATCTCGGTGTCGTTATAATTGGCAGCGAGGGTCGGTTTTCTGCCCACCATAACGCAAGTGCCACCGCTAGAACCAAGTCGTCGTGCTCACCTTCTCGCCAGGTCCCGTAACTATCATGGCCCGTCTTGATATCGATCTTGATCTTGAAGTTCAACATTTCATCCAGGAGAACTTGCGCAAGTGGTAAGGTATCCAGGACTCTGAACTTGCCAAGTTGGGCCTGAAGCAACAGATTGTGCACCAAATCACGTTTTGGGCAAGTCCAAGATTGCCGGGACTTCCATTGATTCAGGAATGTACATATGGGTTTACCCTCCCCGGAGATCGAAATTCCAACCGGATTCAAATTCTTTGCGAACATCAGATCGACAACTGGTGCGCCAACGCCCGTTTTATCCACAATCAGATGTGTGTTTTCCCCTGTCCGCACATAACTGTTCACAATATCTTCGACCCTTTTGACAATTATGGGATAGTCCACATGGCGCATTCTTTCCAGGGACACAACCCTGTAAAAATCGTGGTACTGACACCCTTCCACAACCACAATGGCCGTGTAATCATGGGCTTGGCCCAAATCCACACCTACAAAAATATCCTGAGGCAAGTCGCTCCCAGGCCATCTTATATCGTGCTCTAATGCCATCTTTCTTTCTCCTTACCACTCGGGTCTTCTGCGTTCGGGTTCGCGTTCTGCATGCTCCAGGACCCCATACGGGTCAGATGGATGGGCACATGGCCCAGAGCCAAATGCTGGCGTATCGGAACGTTCTAACAGGCTTTGGACTAGATCGTAACTGAATAACTGGTCAAGGGTCTCATTAAACGCGCAATGATATTCTTGTTCAAACCAAGGATTTGTTCGCTTTTCTTCTGACAGGAACTCTTTCGTTATGCGTGGGCACATTTCCGCCGAGATTTCGTGAGACTCCCATAGGTCTCTTTGTTCGTCCCAAATATGGAAAAAATGCCCTCGTTTTCCGAACGGCGTGCTCATCAAAATGTGCCTGCCGTCGCTGACTGCTAACATTGGTCTGACAGTATTGTACAAATCGTCTGATACTCGTGAAGCCTCATCTTCCAAAAGAAGAGACACGGCGCTAAAGCTCCGCGCACTCTTTTCGCTTCCCGGTCTAGCCACGACCCTGTTGCCGTTTGAGAATCTCACGGCCAATTTTGTATCGCTGCTCAGGTAATCACTTGGTAACTCCACAGCAGATCTAAATTCATCGAATTTTAACATCAATTCGCCTGATTGGTCTTGTGTCGGCGCGACAATCAGGACAAAACTCGGGGAACGATAGATCGACTCATGCAAGGCCAGGACCGCGCTTGTCGTGCTTTTACCACTTTGGCGGCTACAGTTTAGGATGATCTTCCGTGATCTGCTTCTCAAGAGCTCTGCCTGCCAGTCATCCGCTTTGTAACCCAAGACGTCATGAGCCCACAAACAGGGATCCGAAGCATAAGCCAAATCATCGGCCACGGATGGCATGAACTACCGCCTCCTTTGCTTGCGGATATGGATCCAGGGCGCTAATGATCACGGTTCGCAATTCGACCCATTCCGCACTGACTGTTATGTTTGTTGTAGGCTGAGCCGCAATTCTTCCTTCCAGTTCTGCCAGGAGCTTTAATTGCTCCCTGATCTCTCTCAGATAGCTCACGGGCGGGCCAAATGCCTTCACGTTTTCCGCTTCCTCGGCTTTATTGAGCAGCGAAAGGGTTCGGTCTCGGGCCTCTTTTAGCTGGCCCAAAAGGGTATCGCCGTTTGCCACGACTGCGATATCGGAAGCCTCCAGGAGCGCCGAAGGAAGATGGCCTCTAACATGCCGTTCAACGCTTGATCGGCTCTTGCATCCTACCCTATCTGAATATTCTTGAAGAGAGATCTCATTATTCAAGTATGCTTTATCTAACTCAAGATGGCCGGGGTACTGCCCACACTTGCATCTTGAATCGCACTTGTAGCCGTGTGCCGCATGTTCCGCATTGTTCCGCATCTCTGGCATTAGCTCTCCTCCTCGCGGTGGTCGTTGCTGCTTTTTCTTGCACTGAGGTCTTTTAGTGTCGCTTTTTTGAAGATGTTTCATGATAATCTCCTTGCTGGGCTCGTCGTCGTCATCATTACGGTCAAAACGATAGCT
>Ga0182027_10005530_pt1 | contig 19172 bp, 13 predicted proteins | sample 712E1DmetaG_FD_121300 | JGI IMG/M metagenome (GOLD analysis project Ga0182027, IMG submission 121300) | Permafrost microbial communities from Stordalen Mire, Sweden - 712E1D metaG (Illumina Assembly) | ecosystem: Environmental > Terrestrial > Soil > Wetlands > Permafrost | place: Sweden...
CCCATGATGCTTATTATAAGTGTATTCCGTTCAATTTTTTCAGATTCCAAGCCGGCCTTAAGCATAAATCTGTTGGCGGAAATTGTATTTAAAGTGGTAAAACCGTTAAATAGTTTAAGGTATGAATACAATTCGTATCCGTTTCTAAAGTTCTGTAAAAAGGTAACACCGTTCGTAATAGGATCTATTGATCTTCCATACTGAATACTCGTTTGAGAGTCAAAGTTGAGAGATGGAAGTACATCCATTTTTGATTTAAAATAATTTACATCTGCTACTTCTGTAAGTAACTGCTGCCTCTGAAGTCCTATGTTGTTTGTAACCGCATAATTAATACACTCCTCGAGAGTCCATTTTTTCACCTGGGCTGATATCTCCTGAAAGTATAAGGTTAAAAATATTGTTACTATCCAAATGATTCTTTTCATCTTTTCTTTACAATTTGCTAAACATAAACCAAAGAGTATGCCAAATTTGTAAGTAGCACAAAAACAGATGTATAGCAAACAGACAAATAATGTAAGTGTAAAAAAAATAGACAGAACGATGTATAGAAATATGACAGCAACCCCACAAGCGCCAAATTATGCATGTTTTATATTAAACGGTTATTAATAGTAGAGATTCCTCATTAATCCACCTTACACTACAGGATATGTGTTATTGAGCATGGTGGATTAATTCGGAATGACACTTTCTGTTTGGGTCAAAGGGGGGAAGAAGCGGCGGTTTGCCAGTTAAAATATGATATGGGGGAATCGCCGCTTCTTCCCCACCCACCATATAAATGACATGTCATTCCGAAAGAATCCACCGTAAACAAATCTCAAACCATAGGGAAATACCAGAGTAAGGTGGATGAATGAGGAATCTCCTGCTCCCGAAAAATTCCATCTTAAAAATGTTGTCATTAGTTGCGAAACGAAATGAAGCGAAGAACCGAGTCCGTCAAATGGCGGACGAGCTCACTTAAGGTAATCTCCTTCTAATTTCATAAACTATCCGTTTAATACTAATTTTTAAGCAACAATCTGGTTCAGGTTCCTGATTGTTTCTGCAATTCCATTTTCGCGAATACTATTCATTATAAGTAAATAGGTATCGACAAAACGTTTTGACCGGACCAGATCATTGAATATAGTCTCAATCTTGAGAAAAGCGAGCGGATCATCACTGATTGATGCTAATGCTTTAGTGTGCAAAACAACTCCCATCTTATCCTCAATTTCATAATCATGTCCCTTTGTATCGGCTAATTCCAGGTATCGGCACCATGCAGCTATTACAAGAACACTCCGCTTAATCTCGCCACCTCTTTCCAATTGTTCCATTATGGTAGGCAATAAAAACTTGGGTATTTTAGCTGAACTTTCAAGACAAATTCTGGACAACTTATCTTTAATGTTCTTATTTCCAAATCTTTGAATCAGGCTGTCTTTGTAATCTTCGATATTGATTCCTTCAACTTCCCCCAAAACGGGAGTCACCTCAATATCCATAAATTCACGAAGGAATGATCCGAACAATGGGATCCTTACTGTTTCATCAATAGTGTTACAACCATAAAGTGAACCTGAAAATCCCAGTAATGAGTGCCCCGCATTCAGCAAGCTTATTTTCATTTTTTCATACGGACTTACATCGTGAACAAACTGTACTCCCACAGATTCCCATTCCGGTCTTCCGTTTGAATAATTATCCTCGATGACCCATTGAATAAAAGGCTCACAAACAACAGGCCAGGCGTCATCAATACCATAGACATTTTTAAGATTCTCAATATCTGATAATGTTGTTACAGGTGTAATTCGATCCACCATACTATCAGGAAAAGTAACATGCTTTTCAATCCAGCTTATCAATCCGGGTTCCGCTTCTTTAACATACGATAAAAGCATTTTTTTTATTACATGACCATTTTTCTGGATATTATCACACGACTGAATGGTCAATCCTGAAATGCCTCTGTCTCTTCGGAGTTTCAACGCCTGTGAAAGATATCCGAAAACCGTTTTTGGATTTTTATGATTATTCAGGTCCCATTGAATTGCAGGTTCTGTTATTTGGAATTCACCGGTAGCTGCATCGAAATTATATCCTCCTTCTGTAATTGTAAGTGTAATGATTTTAATATCCGGATTTGCCATCTTTTCAAGTACAGCTTCAGGATCTGAGGGTGCAAAGAGACATTCTATGATTGAACCAATGACCCTGGCATTTAGAGTGCCGTCCGGTTCAGTGATCATTAAAGTATATAAACCATCCTGATTAACTAATGTATCAAATATCCTTCTGTCAATATCCAGTAATGCCACGCCACATATTCCCCAGTCAGCTGAGCCCTGTTCCAGCAACTTATCCACATAATAAGCTTCATGTGACCTGTGAAACCCTCCAATGCCAATATGAACAATTCCGGCTTTTATTTTTGTCCGGTCATAGGCAGGTGTTTTCACTTCTTTTGGAAGCAGTGAAAGATTTTTTGCATTTAGTTTTATTATCTCCTTCATAACCAATTAAATGTTGCTGCTCTGGAAACGTTGTAATAACACAGCGAAGATGATAATCAATCCTTTAATGACCTGCTGTGAATATGCCGGAATGTTAATCAGGTTCATTATATTGCCGATCATTCCCAGGATTAGAACACCAAGAAGTGTATTTATGGCTGAACCTTTACCACCACTTAAACTGGCACCGCCTATTACCACGGCTGCTATCACGTCCAGTTCCATTCCAACGCCCATGACCGGAGAACCGACAGCAGTTCTTGCTGTAGTTATAATACCGGCAGCAGCAGAAAGAACACCTGCAATAGCATATACACTGAATTTATAAACTGAAACTTTTATTCCCGATAATCTTACGGCCTCTTCATTGCTGCCAATAGCAATTATTATACGTCCGAAAATATTATACTTCAGCATAACGGCTGTGATTACAAAAACTAAAAACAATATCAGCGCCGGATTGGGAATACCCAGAGAATTACCACTACCGAAGTCTGTTAAGGCAGAAGCATGTTCATCAACCAGAATGGGAGCTCCTTTTGAAAAAATAAAACCAAGTCCTCTGACAACAGACATAATTGCGAGTGTTGCAATAAAAGGGGCCAGCTTATGAATTGAAACCAGATAGCCTGATACACTTCCAACCAGTAGTCCGCAAGCCAGAGATGCAAGTATTGCCAAAGGTAAAGACATATTGTGAGTAAATAAGGCACATAACAGGCCAACCATGGCAACAATTGAACCAACTGAAAGATCTATACCACCGGTAAGGATAACCAGTAACATCCCCATGCTGATGATACCCACGGGTGTAACCTGCCTTACCAGATTGAATAAATTAGCAGAAGAAAAAAACACATCTGATATGCTTGCCGAAACCACAAGCATTATAAGAAAAATAAAGGCTGTATTATACTTTACAAAAAAATCTAAATATCTTTTTAAACCTGCTGTAATTTTCATTTTTAATATGATGTTAATTGGCACCTATTGACAAACGCAATATCTCCTCTTCGGAATATTCCTTTTTTTCCAGTTCTCCCTGAATCATACCTTTCCGCATGACAAATATACGGTCGCATATACCCATTAATTCAGAAGATTCGGAAGAAACCACAAGAATTGCCACACCTTTGTGCGAAAGTTCATTAATAAGATTGTATATCTCCACCTTAGCTCCCACGTCAACACCGCGTGTCGGCTCATCTATAATCATTACTCTGCACTCTCTGTTAAGCCATTTTGCCAATGCCACTTTTTGTTGATTTCCTCCGCTTAGCTTACTCACTTCCTGATCTTCATTTTCCGTTTTGATGGCCAGTGTGGTGATCAGGCCATTGGCATTATTCTTCTCTCTTTTCGCTTTGATAAAGCCAAAAGGATTTGAAATCCCATTCAAATCAGTTAAACTGATATTCTGCTTAATACTTAGAGGAAGAATCACTCCATGTTGTTTTCTGTCTTCAGGTACCATACCGATACCCATCTTCACTGCTTTCCTGGGAGAACCGATTTTATGTTCCTTTCCAAACAAGAATATTTTCCCTTTTTTCAGTCTGTCAGCACCAAAAATGGCTCTTAATGTTTCAGTACGGCCACTGCCGACCAGACCGGCAATACCGACTATTTCCCCTGCTTTTATGCCAAATGAAATACCTTTTACCTTATCTGCCAGGCAAATGTCGACTGCTCTTAATACTTCTTCTCCAATAATTGAATTACGCACAGGGTACATCGCATCGAGCGATCTCCCCAACATCAGTCTTATTATGGAATCCCTGTTTGTTTCAGATACTTTTAAGCTGTCGCTGGAAATTCCGTCTTTAAGTACAGTCACCCTGTCAGCAATCTGAAAAATCTCGTTCAGGTGGTGTGAAATATAAATGATAGCGACACCTTCTTTCTTAAGTCTGTCCAGGGTATTGAAAAGCTTTTGAATCTCCTGGGGTCCAAGTACTGCTGAAGGTTCATCCAGAATCAACACTTTCACATTTTCTGATAATGCCTTAACAATTTCAATTATCTGCTGCTCAGCTATACTCAGATCACCAGCTCTCAGTGATGGATCAATGCTGAAACCAATATTATGTATGAGGTCTTCAGCCTTTTTCCTGATTTTGCCCCACCTCATCCAGTATCCTGTTGTGCCCAATTGATTTAAGAAAATATTTTCTGCAACCGATAATGCAGGAACGAGTGAAAATTCCTGGTAAATTATGCCAATTCCCAGTTTTTTGCTGTCGTGAGTGTTCCTGATCTGAACTTCTGCTCCATCGAGAAAAATCTGCCCTCTATCTTTTGAATATGCCCCGGAAAGAATTTTCACCAGAGTTGACTTACCTGCTCCATTTTCTCCGATAAGGGCATGGATTTCTCCTGGAATGACTTTTAACGTGACTGACTTTAGTGCTGCAATCCCGCCGAAAGATTTTGAAATATTTATTAATTCAACTCTGTTCATCCTGCATCTGCTGTTTTCTTTAAAAAATAGCTTTTGGGTCATAATACTGGTCCACATTATCTTTAGTTATCAGGGCTGCAGGGGTATAGATCACTTTTTCAATTTGTTTTTCCCCATTCAAATATTTAACCACAGCCTCAACCACAAGTCTTGCTAACTCCTTAGGACTGTTAAGAGCAGTAGCACCAAATTTCCCCTCCTTTATCAATTCATAAGCTTCTTTTTGTCCGTCAAAACCAACTACAGTAATATTTGATGCTTTCCCCGATTCATTGATTGTTTTAAGCGCCCCCATCCCCATAGCATCATTCTCAGCTACCAGTAAATTAATATCAGGGTTTGCTACCAGAATATCTTCCATAGCTTTTAATCCCCCGTTGTTTGTCCAGTTGCCCCAACCTTGCGATACGATAGTCAGGTCAACATTTCCCTGGGTCATCAACTGAGCTTCTGAAAAACCGCGTATGAATCCGAGTCGTTTTTCCTTTCCTATCGGGTTGCCCTGACTACCGCTAATCAGAGCAGCTTTTATTTTTGTTTTACCCATTTTATTCACAATCCATTCTCCTATCAGTTCCCCGTTGCCCTGGTTGTTTGCCTGAACCGATGTAATATAATTAGCTGCAGGATCTATATAACTATCAACAATAAATACAGGGATACCTGATTTTACAGCAGCATTAACAGCTGGCACAAGAGCTTTATGGTCAAGCGGGTTAAGTATTAATACATTTACACCTGCTGCTATCAGATCTTCCATCGATGTTATTTGTTTGATAATGTCGTCCTGCCCGTCTGCCGAGACGAATTTCATGCCATATCCTTCCGAGTACTTCTGAACATACTGTGTAAGAACAACATAGAAAGGTGCGTTAAGCGACGGAGTACAATAACCAATTTTAATCTTTGCCAGATCAACCTTGTTTTTCACAGCCGTCGTATCGGTACTAAGTTTCCCTGGTTTTTCGGAATGAGGTTTTGGGTTGCATCCTGTCAGCCCAAAGAATATTACACTTATAAAAGGAAGAATCAGATATCGCTTTCCAAAGACGATGGCCACTTTTTTTGTTTGTTGTCGTTGCATCTCAGTCATTTTTAAATTCCTTACAATCTTACTGCTTTGAATTTGATATTCAGAAAACAAAACAATAAATTTACTTGAATAAAATTAATAGAAAAATGGATCCAAATGCACAAATACTGAATCCTGTTCCCCCAGGCAGGATAACATCAATAGATTTCTTCCGGGGCTTTACAATGTTCCTTCTAGCAGGAGAAGCTACCGAGCTGTATGGTCAGCTGGAGAAATCTCATGTTGGCATAATTCAATTTCTTGGGATTCAGTTCAGCCACCACGAATGGCACGGATTACATTTCTGGGATCTTATTCAGCCTTTTTTCATGTTTATTGTAGGGGTTGCGATTCCTTTTGCAGTAGCCAACAGGTTAAAAAAGGGTGACAGTCTCCAAACTATTACCCGGCATGCAATTAAACGTTCATGTCTGTTACTGTTCCTCGGATGGGCTCTTTATTTTGCGGATGCAGGAAAACTTGTTTTCAGGTTTCAGAATGTCCTGGCACAACTTTCAGTCACATATCTGGTTGCATTTCTGATCAGGAATAAAAGCTTTAAATTTCAATTGATTTTCACATTAGTTATTCTCTTGCTTATAGATCTGGCATATCGTTTTTTCCCCGTTGAGGGATTTAACCATCCCTGGGTTAATTTTGAGAATCTCGGAGCATGGTTCAATAATAAGATTGAGGGAGTTGATAAGGCAAATGAGTGGGCAACATTAAACTTTGTTTCGACTACAGCTCATACGGTTTGGGGAGTACTTTGCGGCAAGCTTCTGATGAGCGATAAACCCACGACAAAAAAAATCCAGATATTGCTGGTTGCGGGAGTTTCAGCCTTAATTATAGGATATTCTCTTGATTTATTAAATGTAACCCCCATTATTAAAAAGATTGCGACATCCTCATTTGTTTTTGCAAGCGGAGGATGGGCCATTCTTGTACTTTGTTTCTGTTACTGGCTGATCGATGTCAAAAAACAATTCGTGGCCGGATCGAGAATGTTTATAATAGTCGGAATGAACAGCATCTTCATATATCTCTTCTTTTCAATTGGCGGTGCCGGTCTGATTCACAGAATCGTAGCTCCTTTCAGCAGTTTAATCTTTTCGTGGGGAGGAGAAAAGACAGTTGAAATAATCACCAGTCTCGGTATCTGGGCCACCATGTGGTATATGTGTTATTGGTTGTATAAGAATAAATTATTTATCAAAATATAGCCGAGATCTGCTTCATTTCTTCTTCGTCGCTTTTATGTCTCCGTCAGGAGAACTCAATACAAATTGGGTTACTTCACCTTTATCATTGTTTGTAAATACTACTGAATACCCTTCCATGTATTTTATTGAAAATTTGTCTTTGGATACGGGGAATAATTCCATATCAGGCTGCTCAGGAATAATCAGGCTGAGCGTTTTATTATCCTTAAGTGAAACTTTAACTAATATTTCTTCAAGTTCATAATCACCAACATACTTCTGCAGTGATTCTACCGGAAACTCAGCAACTACAGCGGGCGTAGCTTTCCCGGGCAGTTTAGATTTTACATAATCGGCCTGTTCAGTCAGACCCTTCGATTGCTTGCTCGAGACTATTCCGCTTAAAATCATACCGTTAAAGTAAGGGGCCATCATCTTGCTATATTGTTCCGGAATCGTATCACGAAACCTGACAATCATATCAATACCCTTCATGAAATTGACTGGATTCTTTGTTCTTTTCAAAAGATTGGCAAATGGTTGAAGTATCATATATTTCTCATTCCCGAATGGCATATTATCAAATCGTGCAGCCAGTGAATCAAAATCATTCTCACTGGAGTATGTGAATAATATATTATTTACTACATCAGAAAACTCTCCTTTGATCTGCTGGTTTGAAAGAAACCTGGCTTTATCCAGAGCTAAAGTGGTATCAATGGCTCCAAGTGCAACCAGGGCACTTCCCGCAATTGAGTAAGATGAATCACTAATTGATTTAAGGAACAATGGTTTATATGCTTCCTTCTTATATCTTCCCAGAGTTGCAATTGCACTTGCTCTTACCAATGATTTTGGATCGTTCTCCGCCATATCAGCCAGAATGGGTTCAACTGACTTCTTCACGGAGTCATTTTGAATATATAGTTTTTGCAAAGTATAAGTTCGTAATCCATAATACCTGTCCTTCAAAGCAGTTTTCATAAGATCCAGGGCATTGTGATCATCACTCTGGTTCCTGGCAGCAAAATCGATAGCTTCTCTCCTGTCGAGATATAATCCGGCATTTTTGTATTGAAATATATAATTATCAAGAGTTTTGTTCTCGGTTTTTTCGCAAAGAAGGATTTTATCTCCGTCTACATTTATCAGATCTGGTTTGGAAACTGCGTGAAAAATGAAAGTATCAGCCTGATGTTCAATCAATACCTTATAACGCTTTTTCTCCAGACCCTGATAGACATCTATTGAGATTGGCAGCTTAAATATCTTTACCGGCTGAGTTTGCTTAATAAATACTTTAGCGGTTTTACTTGTAGCGTCATAATCATAATTAATATCAAGTTTTGGATGACCACTTCCATAATACCATTGGTTCCAGAACCAGTTAAGATCCTGGCCTGTAATATCTTCAAAAGCAAGACGCAGATCCTGGGCTTCAGCTGAACTAAATTTTTTTGTTTTGAGGTATAGGTTAAGTGATTTGAAAAAAGCGCTGTCACCTACAAAATTTCTGAGCATATTCAGAATTCGCCCCCCTTTCTGATAACTCACCAGATCGAACACATCCTCACGGTCTTTGTAAAAGAATCGAACCAGGTCTTTCTTATCATTCCCTCCCTGCAGATACATCTGCATACTGTTAAAATTATGCTCATCGCCGGCATCCTTGCCGTGTTTATGTTCTTCCCAGAGCATTTCACTGAAATCGGCAAATGATTCATTCAATGTTAAGTTACTCCAGCTTTTGCATGTAACATAATCCCCAAACCATTGGTGAAAGAGTTCATGAGAGATAACATCTTCCCATCTGTTTTGATCAACCAACTGCCTTGCATCCTGTTGTGCAGATGCATTATGCAGTGTAGCTGTAGTGTTTTCCATTGCTCCGCCTAAATAGTCTCTTGCAACAATTTGCGAATATTTGGGCCAGGGATAGTCCACACCAGTTATCTTCGAAAAGAATCCTATCATTTCAGGAGTAAGACCAAAAATTTTTCGTGCCACAGGAGCATATTCTTTTTCGACATAGTAACTCACTTCCTTGCCCTTATAGCTGTCTTTAATGATGGAGTATTCACCAACAGCCATCATCGTAAGGTAAGGAGCATGTGGCAAATTCATCCTCCAGGTATCAGTGCGGGTTCCATCGTTGTTTTTCCTTCGGCTCACAAGGATTCCATTTGATAGTGTCTGGTATTTATCAGGAACTGTCATGCTGATCTCATCAGTTTGTCTTTGATTAGGTTTATCTATAGTGGGCATCCAACCTGAATTGGATTCAGTTTCCCCTTGTGTCCATATCTGAGTCGGTTTCTTTTTATCCTTGCCAAGAGGGTTTATAAAATACAGACCTTTGCCGCCTGATATTGCTGCGCTCCCTTTCTTTTTTATGTCGTTGGGCTTAGCTATGTAATCAATAAAAACAGTATAATTCTCACCAGCCTTGTATGTTTTATCAAGAGTGATATAAAGATTTAAACTATCATAGCGATACTTCAAAGGATACCTTTTGCTGCCCTTAACTATTGACACGTCATTAATATTCATGGATTTTGCATCGAGGTTTAAGGAATCAGTAGGGTAAAAATGAGGATGAAGAGTAATCCAGGCTTTACCATACATCCACGATTTTGAATAATCGAAACCGGCATCGAGTTTTGTATTAACCAGATCATTAATTTTTGTTGCGCTGGCACGATAAATGTTTTTCCAGCTTTCCGTTTTGACAGAATCGGGTTTCTGTGAAAAAGACATAAATGAACAGAGGAGGAAAGCCCCTAAAAGAATGTTTTTCATAAAAATTGTTTTATAATGATTATAGCCCGCTTATAATACGTGCCTTAATTGATTCATATTCCGAATCTGTGATAAGCTTCTTCTCCAGCATATCTTTGGCTTGCTGCAGTTTTGTGGCTGCATCCTCCGAGGCATTACCTGTTTGCTGAATTCCGGGGTTAGTTCCAATAGTAACACCACCGGATTTTGCTCTTAATTCTTCAAGCTCACGTATACGTCTTTTTTCCCTCCACGATTGGTCCTGAGCCTGTGCCAGACGATAAATTTTTTCAGCCTGATCTTTTCTGAAACCAGGTAAAATCAAAACCCTATTTGAATCTTTGGAAATTGCCAAATCAGCAGAACCAAAAATCTTCATAAATATATCGGCTCCGAATATTCCTACTTTTATTTTGGCATCACCAAGATCCTGCCATCTAAAATCGGTCATATCAAATCCACCAAGTAAACCCCTTTTAATTTTAATGAACCGCCCCGATGTTGCAGCAATAAGAATCCGCCTGTTAGTCAAGGCAAACAGTCTTCGCTGGATTGCCCATGCTTCAATCGTTTCACCGGTAACAAGTACTGAATTCAGGTGTTCAAGAGCTTTGTTCAGGTGGAAATCTTGTGAGGAATTGTCATTAGTTGCCATAATAACCAAGGATTAATGTAAATGATACAATTTAACATCAAATTTAATTTAATTGTTCAGATGTAAATGCAAATTATTTAACAATTGATTGCGATATGAATGTTCATATACAAAAGTAGAAAAAGCCATTTTAGAAAAAAGGGTCACGCAATTGCATGACCCTACCTGATTTAAATCGTAATTTATCTGTCTATTGAAGTTTGTTTTTTTGTATCATCTTCTGCAATTTACGACGCTGTCTCCTTATATTTCGGGTATAATTCACAGAATACATCACTGGAATTAAAACCAGCGTTAAGAATGTAGCAAAGCTTAACCCGAAAATTATTGTCCACGACAGAGGTCCGAAGAACATTACATTATCTCCGCCAAAATGCAGGTGCGGATTTAAATCAGTCAGCAATGTGCCAAAATTGATGTTCATCCCGATAGCTAACGGGATCAGTCCAAGAATTGTAGCAGTAGCTGTCAGAACCACAGGTGTGATACGTGTCAGTCCTGCCTGAACAATCGCCTGCCGTGTTTTAACTTTCTGTTCTTTTAATCTATCGGTGAATTCCACAAGTAATATTCCATTCCTGACTACAATTCCGGCCAGTGCCACAATTCCCATGCCTGTCATAATAATTGAAATTGTCATGCCGAAGAGCATGTAACCCAATAACACTCCAATAAGGCTGAATATTACTTCCGATACTATTATCAGAGCTTTGGACATTGAGTTAAATTGTGTAATAAGAATAAACATGATCAGGAACAAACAGAGAATCATTGCTTTAGACAGGAATATCATGGATTCTGCCTGATCTTCCTGTTCACCGGTCAGGCGGATATCAACATTCATGGGTTTTGCAAACTGAGGGATCACTTTACGCAGTTGGGCATTTATCAGGTTTGCATTAAATCCGTCCAGAACGTTGGATGAGACAGTAATTACTCTCTTCAGATTAAGGCGGTTAATCTGTCCATAGCTGTTCACATATTCAACATGTGCAACTACTGACAAAGGAATCTGACGTATGAGGCCTGAGGTCATATCACGGTATGTAATTGTAAGATTGAGCAACTGTTCCAGATCTTTGCGTTGATTTTCCTCAAAACGCAACATGATTGAGTATTGGTCCTCACCTTCACGATATTTGGATACTTCTTTTCCCAACTGGCCTGTCCTGATTGCATCTCCAACTACCGCTGCAGTAATACCTTCTGAATTGGCTCTTTCGCGGTCAAGAACAATCAGTATTTCCGGTTTGGTAGTAGCAAAGTCAGATTTCAACTCCTCTATACCACCAATCTGCAATGAATCAACAAATCGTTTAAAGTTATCAGCAGTCGCAGCGAGCTGTACTAAATCTTCTCCTGATATTTCTATGTTAATTGGTTTCCCAGTCGGAGGTCCCATTTTTATTTTATCAACAACTATTTCAGCACCCGGGATATCCTTCAAAGCCTCACGCATTTTATTCATATACACACTTGTACTTTTTCCGTGCCGGTACTTATACTCAACAAAATTAACTGCTATTTTAGCTAGATTAGATGATTTGCTTGAATTATCGAATGTATTATCTGAGGCTAGAAAGGCAACATTTGTAACAACAGATTCCACAATGGGATTCTTTTCACCAAGTACGCTCATAATTCGATGTTCGGCAATACGGGCAACAGAATCGGTTACCTCTATCTGGGTACCAATGGGCATTTTAACAAAAGTATTTATGGTATTTGGCTCATTATTCGGGAAAAAAACTACTTTCGGCTTAACAATATTATCTAAAACCATTGTAAACACAAAAAGGGCAACCATACCCCCCAGCAGATAAGCCGGCCTTTTACCTTTCAATACCCATTTCAGGGTATTTTCATATTTCTTCATCAAAGCCGGAATGAAATGGGACTGAAATCTTCTCAATACCTTATAGCCGAATAGTTCATGACCAAGGAAAGAAATTGCAATGAATATTGTTAAATTACCAATTCCTCTGGCTCCCAACAGATAGAATGGTAATGATATCAATGCTATCACGGCAGTAGTTTTGAACACATTGCGCTTATTAACAGGTGCGTCTTCATCATCAAGTTTCATGAAATCAACTGCGAATACCGGATTAAATATATATGCAACAATTAATGAAGCGAAAAGTGTGATGATAAGAGTTACTGGTATAAAAACCATAAAACTTCCAACCACTCCCGGCCAGAATGCAAGTGGGAAGAATGGCGCAAGAGTTGTCAGGGTACCCGAAAGTATCGGAACAAAAACTTCTCCCGCCGCAAACTTGGCAGAGGAAGTTATATCCATTTTAGTTTTCTTGTGAATACGGTGGGTATTCTCAATAACCACAATGGCATCGTCAACAACTATTCCAAGGGCAAAAATGAATGCAAACATCACAAGCATATTCATAGTGAAACCAATCCATGGAAGAAAGATGAATGCAATAGCCATAGATAATGGAACCGAAAAAGCCACAAAAAGGGCATTTATCAGTCCCATAAAGAACATCAGAACAATTGTTACAAAAATGAATCCGAGTATTATAGTATTATTAAGCTCATTTACTGTATTCCGTGTGTTACGCGACTGGTCACCGGTAACCTGAACAATAAGATTCGATGGAAGTTTGGTTTTCTGCATGTCAGCAATAATCGCTTTTATCTTATCTGAGGCATCAAGAAGGTTCTGACCGCTTTTCTTTATCACGTTAAGCGTTACTACGTTTTTCCCGTTATAACGTGCAAAATTCTCAGGTTGATGAAAACCATCACGTACGGTAGCAATATCTCTGAGTTTAATAATAGCCCCGCTGCTGGTACTTAATATTATATTCTTCACCTCATCAATATTTGTCACTTCGCCAACTACCCTGATAGAACGGCTCATTTGCTGGAGATCTATATTGCCACCGGACACTGTCATGTTATTAAGGCTGACTGCCTGTTCGATATCTCTGAAAGTAAGACTGGCAGCCTTCATCTTATACATATCAACATCAACCTGGATTTCTCTCGTGAGAGCACCTCCGATTTCAATGCGCGTAATTTCCTTAAGACTTTCAATCCTGTCCTTCATATCATCTGCATATTTCTTCAGACGGTCAAGCGGTATATCACCTGAGAGATTGATATATTGAATAGGGATTTCTGAGAGATCAATCTCCATTACCGATGGTTCAATAAAAGAGGGATCGGTTGGTAAATCTTTTTTAGTTTTGTCTACGGCATCATTTACTTTCTGTTTCGCATCTTTAATCTCAATTCCGGTGTTAAACTCGACGATTATTGCAGAAAAATCCTGTACGGAACGGGATGTGATCTTCTTAACACCGCTTATTGATTTCAGATTCTTCTCCAGGGGTCTTGTTACCAGGTTCTCCATGTCGGAAGGTGATGTGCCAGGATAAATTGTGTTAATATTTATCATTGGGATCACAATCTCGGGGATCTGTTCTTTAGGAATAGTGTAATAATTGATTAAACCAAATACTGCTATAATAAATACCAGAACATAAACACTGATCTTGTTATCAATTGCCCAGCTGGTAGCGAAGAATTCTTTATACTTTTTTTCCATGAAAATATCTTTTTATTCTCTGATAATTTGAATATCAGATTGTACTTAAAATCTTACATATTCGCCATCCACCAGTTCCTGATAACCAACTGATATTACCTTATCTCCGACAGATAAGCCCTTAAGAACTTCTGCAACACCGTTATAACTGTTCCCAAGAACAACTTGTTGTTTGAATGCCGCATTGTATTTATCCTTCGGGCGAACAACATAAACATAACTTTCAACCTGATCGGTCTGGATCACATTCATTGGAACCTGTATAGCTTTATCTGTGTGATAGTCATTTATCTGAATAATTGCTATCATATTAGCTTTGAGATCATTAATTCCATCTAAAAGTTTGGTTTCAATTATGAAAGTTCTGTTTACAGGATTGATGTATTTGCTGACAAAATCAACTTTTGTTTCTACTTGTTTATTAATATCGGGAAACAGAACAATCAGTTTGTCTCCTTCCTTAACTTTGGCTGCATAGGCCTCCGATACTTCAGCGCTCACTTTCAGATTCTTAAATGCAACGACTCTGTAGGCAGCCAGACGAGGATCAGGGGAAACTACTCCGCCAACTTTTATATTACACTCTTCAATAGTGCCATCAATAGGGGATTTGATCTTAAATTTATCCACTTGTTGCTTTAAAGACGAAATCTGTTTTTCAAGCGACTCTTTGTTTGTTTTAGATTGCAGGTATTGAACCTCGCTTCCGATTTTCTGATCCCAGAGGCGTTTCTGCTTATCGAACAGATCAGAAGCAAATTTGTATTGTGTTTCAAGACCTTGCATCTGGCTGCGATACTGTTGATCATCAATCTGGGCCAACACCTGTCCTTTCGCGACTTTCTGACCAACATCAGCAAATTTTGAAGAAACCGTGCCGGGAGCTTCCGCAAAAACAGCTGCATTTTGATCACCATCCAGCTTACCCTGCACCCTTATATAATGGTCGAATGTATTGCTGCTGACAGCTTTCAGACCAACAAATTTAAATTTTTCGGGATTCAGAGAATCTTTTTTTTCTGTGCTGAGTTGAGCTTCGAGGGTTTTAATTTTATCACTTATGACAGTCTGTTGTTGTTTTAATTTTGAGAGTTGTGCCTGCTTGTTACTGCTGCACGAGAACATAAGAAATAATACTACTGTTCCTGCTATACTTAATTTAATGGTTTTCATATCTGATCTGATTTGTTTTGTTATTCTGATTACTAAATTATATAATTATTTACTGCTGCTTAAAATACGATCGAGCTTTGCTTTGGTATTCAACAGCAAAAGAACCGAGTTGTAGTAGTTCGATTCAGCTGTCAAAAACTGATTCTGGTTTTGTGTAAGCTCAAAGCTGGATGATACACCCTCCTTGTACTTGATAACAGTTATATCATAGACCTTCTTACTCAGGTTCATACTCTCCCTGTTAGTATTGAAATTACTGTATGCCGTCTGGTAATTGCTTCTGGCTGTTTCAAACTCCATAATTAAACCCTGCTCAGCATTCGTTTTAGCCAGTTGTGACTTCTCCAGGTCAAATTTAGCTTCGCTTACCCTTGCATTACGCATTCCGGTTGTGAATATGGGTAAAGTTAAACTGGCCCCGACAACATTTTTTACAGCAAAATTAAAAGAAGGTTGATTTGTTTGCTCCTCATGCCTGTAAAATGACGATATGGTTGGCAAATACTTTGACCTTTCCAGTTTGAGCATCAAATTGGAAATTTTTTCCTGATTGCTGACCAGTTGGTAATCTATACTGTTATTTACATTAAACTCAGGAGAGGTAAGATACTGAATATTTCCCTGTTTAATAATTCCCGGAAGGCTGTCAGTTAACTCAATGACCCGATCAAATCCTACTCCAAGCTGGTATTTCAGCAGTTTCATGGAAATATCCTTTTGAGACTCAAGAGAAGTTATAAGAGTTTGGATATTAGATTTGTTGATCTTAATCTGATCTACATCGGTTTCCTCATTTAAACCCTGCTCGTTCATCTTTACAAGTTCATTATAGGTCTGGTCCACAGATTTCAGACTTTCTTTTAAGAGTCTTCCATTTTCACCGAGGACTAAAATAAGATAGTAAGTGTCTGCAACAGTTTCTTTTGTCTGATTCTCGATTTTAACAAGGTTTTTCTCAGTCACTTTTTTGAAAACTTTAGTTGCCTGAAGACCTACAAAATACTGCCCGCTAAAAATAAGCTGGGAAACTGTAAAATCGATTGCTGTATTGTTCCTGACACTCAAAGGAAAGGAAGGCGAAGGTTGGTAAGCATTTACTAAATCCGTTTTGTTGAGAACACCATCTGGCAACGCATTTAAATCCAGATAAGGTCCAAGATTTATTTCCGGAATCACGAACTGATGAAGATAATTCGCTGCCAGATTCATCTGCGGCAACCCTACCGCAAGGGTTTCCCAAACCTTTTTGTCTGCACTTTTAACATCAATTTTTGATGACTGAACTTCACGGTTATTCAGAAGTGCGAATGACTGGGCTTCAGAAATTGAAAGTTTAAGTATTTCTTTATTATCCTGACTGTAGCCTTGAGCAATTAATGCCAGGAGAATAAACATTAAAAGGTATCTACGCATAAAATTCATATTACAAATTATTTATTATAAGCAGTTTCCAATTCTTTAACTTTTTTTTCCAACATCATTATCCCTTTTTCAGTTGCAATACCCCGAATATGATAAGTCAGAAATTCTATAAATAGCTTGATCGAAGTGAATTCTTCAACAGTAAACAGATCATTAAGATGAGAGTCCTCTGACCTCCAGAGGTACAGCTTTGCTATTATTTCTTTGTTCATATCTTTACGATACAGCCCTTCTTTTGCTCCTTTCTCCATGTTTACAAGTAAATAGTTGTAAATTCCTTCTCTGTGGGCTTTTAAAGTTTTCTGATAGTGCTGGGGATAATATTTTTTAAGGTCGTATTCTGTTGCAGGATTCTGATCACGCATCAATTTATTCATAAAAATCGATATCTCGAATAACTCTTCAATGGCATTGAAACCAAATCCGAAACATTTGGATATCTCCTCCTGCCTTATTTCAATCTCATTGTCAATAAATTTTCCAACAAGGTCATCTTTATCGGTAACGTACTGGTAAAGAGTTTTTTTAGAAATACTGAGCTCCCTTGCCACGTCATCCATAGTTATACTTTTAATTCCGTATTTCATGTATAACTCTCGAACCTTCAACAGTATATTTTTCAGTTCTTCATTCATGCGGCAAAAGTAGTATCAAAAAACCTAGGAAACAAATTTTATATAAAATGTTTCCAGAGTTTTTATGAGATTTAATAAAAATGTAACAATTGAGGAACTGAAGACTTAAAGTTTTAATCCGAAAGTAAAACACAAAGTAACACAAAGGGAAAAAGAGTCAATTAATACTTTTTATACAGCTCAGAAGCGAAAATCAATGTTGTAATACGTATGATTCCCAATACTCATATTAAATAATTTAATTAATATTGAATCGAAAAAACTGATCAATTATGACAGAACAGATAAAGCAGATTGCTGAAAGAATAAAAGAGATCCGCGAGATCTCCGAAATTTCTGCCGAAACTCTGGCGAATAAGCTGGGAATTCCGACAGATCTCTATCTGAAGTATGAAAGCGGTAATACTGATATCCCAGTGGGAATTATATTTGAAATATCAGAACTATTCCATGTCGAACTTTCTGTAATGCTTGGAGGGGATAACCCTAAACTTCATATCTATGGAGTCGTAAGGAACGGAAAAGGATTAAAACTTGAACGCAGAAAGCAGTACAAGTACGAAAGTCTGGCTTATAATTTCATTCACAAAAAAGCCGAACCATTCATGGTTACAATTGATCCTAATCCTGAAGAGGTGTTATTAGAATTTAATTCTCACCCGGGACAGGAATTCAATTTTGTTAATAAAGGAACAATGATGATTATAATTGACGGACATGAAATTATTCTGAATGAAGGCGATTCAATCTATTTTGATTCAGGATACAAACATGCTATGAGAGCTCTGAATAACAAACAGGTAAGGTTTCTGGCAATAGTTTTATAAACATTAAAAGAGAAGAGAATTATGATGCTTGAAAAATATCTTAAACAGACTGAGTTTAAATCGTACCCGGACTTCAAAGCAAACTTTGAAATTAAAATTCCTGAAAATTTCAACTTTGCGTACGACGTTGTTGATGAAATAGCTGCCGACAACCCTACCAAAATAGCCATGGTATGGTGTGATGATAAGGGCAATGAGGCCATCTTTACCTTTGGACAAATGAAGTATTACAGCGATAAGGCTGCTAATTTCTTCAGATCGGCTGGTATCCGGAAGGGTGATCCGGTGATGCTTATCCTGAAAAGACATTATACGTTCTGGTTCTGTACGCTCGCATTGAATAAAATCGGAGCAGTTACAATACCCGCAACACATCTGCTTTCTACAAAAGATATTATTTACAGAAATAATGCTGCAGACATTAAAATGATTGTATGTCTTCCCGATCCAATAGTAATTCAACATATTGAGGAAGCTGAAAGCAAATCACCAACATTGAAATACAAAGTGATGATTAGTGAAACACATGAGGGTTGGCTGAATTTTACAGAAGGGATGGAAAAAAGTTCTGTAAATTTTGTAAGGCCGGCTAAAAATGAGGCAACTGTGAATGAAGATATCATGCTCCTTTATTTTACATCAGGAACGACAGGAATGCCCAAAATGGTAAACCACGATTTTATGTATCCGTTGGGACATATAGTTACTGCTAAATATTGGCAGAATGTTGTGGATGATTTTAATACTCCCCTTCCTCAGACAACTTACTTACAAAGTTAAGTTAGATTTCTTTTCCGGCCAATTGGCCGGAAAAGAAATCTAAGCGGCATGGGAAAATACCTGTTCCGGCTTTTTATAAC
>Ga0182027_10005531_pt1 | contig 19169 bp, 17 predicted proteins | sample 712E1DmetaG_FD_121300 | JGI IMG/M metagenome (GOLD analysis project Ga0182027, IMG submission 121300) | Permafrost microbial communities from Stordalen Mire, Sweden - 712E1D metaG (Illumina Assembly) | ecosystem: Environmental > Terrestrial > Soil > Wetlands > Permafrost | place: Sweden...
GCGCCCATCCCCGGGCGCAGCAACGTAAAAGCGCAAATAAGCCCTGGAAAACTTGGTCGCGTCAGGACATACCAAACTTGCTGCGCCCAAGGACGGGCGCACTCCGCTGTAGCCTATCCTGCGGTATTGGCAGTAACCCCAATCAAACCAAATCAAAGCCAAATCGGCGCAGACCCCAAAAAAATCAAAGTAAATCAAAGTAAATCAAAGTAAATCAAAGTAAATCAAAGCACTTTTTTTTGTGCTGCGCTCGAAATCCGGCCAACCCGGCACTTTTTGCCGCTATCGAATCATTCTCCTGTTCCGCAGGATTCACCCCAGAATAATTTCGGCCATCTAAAAGTAAAACGACGGATTGTTAGCCGTGCGCGGGATAAACTTTCGGAAAGGGCGCCACTCCACGTGGCCATCGAAAATGCCCAAGTTGCCGCCGGACGGAATTTTGCCGTTCAGCAAATGCGCGCTGGTGAAGGCTTTGCTTCCCGGCACGTCAGGATCAGCGGAATGCGGAATGCCGCTCCAAATGTAACTGTCCATCGTCGTCAGGTTTTGCGTCGGCGCTCCGGTGGTCAGGGTGGCGCAGGCCAGAAGCACCCGGGTCGAGGCGCTGATGCGGAGCGAGTTCCCGTTATAATTAATCGGCTGCGTGGTCAGCTTCTGATTCACGTTGGTGCTGAAGCCCCACGCACCCGAGCTTTGGTAAAGAGTGATGCCGTACAATGTCTGGGCATATCCAACAATTCGAAACCCTTCGCTGTTGAAGGAGCCAGGAGTAGCTGTGGTGTTCCACCAAGCAAGCCAATCGGCCTCCCCAAATGTCTGGTAGGTGCCGGGGTCGTACCAGATTTTGTAAGGCGCGCCGCTCGCCGCCAGGCAATCCCCGTCCGCTCTGGTCACGTCCCAAGGCTGGTGGGCGCCGGTGTCATCCGGCAGGAAATCCTTGTTCTCATGGGCATACATGAACAGCGCCAGCAGTTGCTGTCTTTCGTTGCTTTTGCAATGCACGCGAATGGCCTGCTCCTTGGCCCTGGCCAACGTGGGCAAAATCAGCGCCGCCAGAATCGCGATGATCGCAATGACCACCAGCAATTCGATCAGCGTGAACCCATTGGCTCGCCGCCGGCTGCCCGCGTTTCCGCCGCCGGAGCGCGCCGCCTCTGGCGGGGAGAATTGCCTGTGACGCCTGGGTTGGATAATCCCGGTCAGCATGTATCGCCGTTCAGTTTCTGCGCATTAGGGAAATTGACGAAAGTGAGCCTGCGCCTCCTACCGGATTTATACAAACCAATTGTGGCTGCGGGCGCGGGCGCGCGGGTTGGGTTGGCCAGCGTCACCGCTTCCGAAAGTCAGGGGACCAAAGGCGTGGGGTGCGCCCAGAATGGCCGCGTTTTGACTCAAGACCCCCGGCCGCCTGCCTTACGGCGCGATGAGGGTCGGTTTCGAAAACTTCGGCTGGACGTCCGGCACCGACGGACCTTGCGCCTGCTTGAAATGCACCTTGGAACGCAGCAGCAACGTGCCCAGGCACAAATCGGCCAGGGGCAAAACCACGTTGAAATTCTTGCTCATGTAACGATGATGCAGCAAATGATGCCCATTGAGCCGGAAGAAAATCCCCGATCGCTCCACGTTGCGCTTCCGCGGCAGGTGCATGCACCAGTGAATGTATTCGTAAACCCCATAATACGAACTGATCCCCACCGCCGCGCCACAAACGATCCCCCACTGTCCGCTGAACAAAGAAGCCAGCAGGAATGGCAGCAGCGTCGCGGCAATCAGCGCCGGGCCGTTCCACCAAGCCATCGGAATGGTGTACTTGTCCTCTTCCCGGATGAGATGATACGTGTGGTCCGCCCGGAAAATGCGATGATGGATCAAGGCATGGCGCTCGTAAGGATAGGTGAATTTTCCCAGCGGCCGGTGCATGATGTAGCGATGCAGCGCCCACTCGCAAAACGACGAATAAACAATGGCCACCAGAAAACCGATGGCCGCCCAGCGTAAAAATAAATATAACAAAGCGTCTATGGGGTTGAGGGTTCGCGGTTCAGCGCAGCCGGTAGGTGATCCGCGCCTTCGACAAGTCGTACGGCGACATCTCCATCCGCACCCGGTCCCCCACCGTCAGCCGCACAAAGTGCCGCCGCATCTTGCCGGAGATGTGCGCCAGGACCTGGTGCTGGTTGTCAAGCATAACTCGGAACATCGTTCCCGGCAGGACCGTTTGGATCGTTCCTTCCAGTTCGATGGATTGTTCCACGCTCGCTGTGTTCGTCAATGACATATAGATTGCTTCAAAACAATTTTGGCGAAAGCGGACCGCGCTTTCGCCGCACAAATGCCGTCAGATCACTGACGGGGTCACCGCTGCATCGGCTTCAAACGATGATCCGCCAGAGTTGGAAATTTGGCAAGCCAATCAGAGTGAAATGGAACATGCCTTAAGTTGGTGGACTAAGCAACATTTATTTTCCACGCCCCGCCCGCGCGCCCGCGCGGGCGCATCTCGTCACTGCCCCCCTTGTTCAGGTAGGGACGGCGCTCGCACCCGTGGTGCGCATCTCTATATTGTGCTGACCCTACGCCGTCCGCGCCGCGTTCAGCGGCGCATTCGAGTGCCCGGAGAGTATTGGCCAAATCGTTCCGCCCGCTGGAGGCGGGCGGGGACATCGCAGCGCGATGTCCCTACCCTTTGGAGGGCAGTGTCGTTGCGGCCCGCCCGCGCCGGGCCGGCCGGACACCCAGATGGGTTCCGCGCCGGGGCGGGATGGGGATGCACCCGTCAGCGCAGAAAATTGTATTTGAAGATGCAACGCATCGCGCTCAATCCGTCCCGCCAGCCGATCTTCTTTCCCTCGGCATAAGTGCGCCCATAGTAGGAAATCGAAACCTCGTAAATCCGCAGCCCCATCTTGCTCACCTTGGCCACAATCTCCGGCTCAAACCCAAACCGGTTCTCCTCAATTTGAATCTTCTGAATCACCTCCCGCCGGAACATCTTGTATCCCGTTTCCATGTCCGAGAGATTCAGGTTGGTCGCCATGTCGGAAAGCAGCGTCAGGAATCTGTTGCCCACGGAATGCCAGAAATAGAGCACCCGGTGCGCCCCGGAACCGGCAAAGCGCGACCCGAACACCACGTCCGCTTTGCCCTCCAGAATCGGCCGGGCCAAAGTCCCGAAATCCGACGGGTCATATTCCAGGTCGGCATCCTGCACGATCACAACCGGCGCGGTGGCCTTGGCGAAGCCCGTGCGCAACGCCGCCCCTTTGCCCAGGTTGACCGTGTGCTGAAAGAGCCGGATGCGCGGGTCCGCCTGGGCCAGCGGTTGGAGCACATCCCAGGTGCCGTCGCGCGACGCGTCATCCACCACGATGGCCTCCCGCACCAGCGGTTGCGCCAGGACGGTCTGGAGGACCCGGGCAATCGTCCCGGCCTCGTTGTAAGCCGGAATGATCACCGCCAGGCAGGCGGTCCCATGAATTGGCGTCGGGGTGATTTGCGTGGGCGCGTTCATTGTTTCTTTGATCGGATTGTCCGCATTCTCACGAAGTTTGCCCGCCAAGGTCAATGCCGAATGGAAATGCGGCTGCTCTGGGAACAAACACCAAGCGGAGCGTCCTCAGGACTTCCACGCGGCCAGGGCGGCCCGGTAAATCTCGGCCAGCGGAACGTTCTTTTCCCCGGCCAGCTTCTTGCACGTCTCGAATTCCGGCGCAACCTGCGCCACCCGGCCGTCCAGCAGCCCAAGCTTCAAAGTGACTTCGCCGTGGGGCGTTTGCACCGTTCGATATTCCCGGCGCAATTTCCAGCGTTCCACCAGCGAACGGCGCACCCCAAAAGCGCTGGTTTGCCGCAGGATCATTTCGCTGAATTTGCCGGCCTGGTCCGCCGCGCAAAGCACGCTCAGCAAGATGCCGGGCCGGTTCTTTTTCATTTGGATCGGCGCCTGGAAAACATCCAGGGCGCCCGCCGCCAGCGCCGCCTCCACAAAATGGCCCAGGATCTCCGGGCTGGCGTCGTCCAGATTGGTTTCCAAAACCGCGATGGTGTCCCCCTCCCAATCATGCCCCGAAACTTCGGCGCTTTCCCCCAAAATCGCCCGCAACACATTCGGCCGTGTCTTGTTTTCGCGCGCGCCGACGCCCACGCCAATCCGCTCCGCCGCCAATCCGCGCATCAGGCCGAATTCTTCGGCGAATTCCGCCAGCAGCGCCGCGCCCGTGGGAGTGATCAACTCATGGGGTTCCTCGCACTGGGTGATGACGATGCCGCGCGCGGCCAGAATTTCCAGCGTGGCCGGGGCTGGGATCGGAAACCGGCCATGAGCGCATTGGATCCATCCGGCCCCATCCACCGCCCCGGCCGACAGCACGCGCGGCTTGCCCAGCATTTCCAGGGCCGCGCAGCCGCCCACAATATCCACAATGGAATCCACCGCGCCCACTTCGTGAAAGTGGACTTCGCCGGGCGGTACCCCGTGGATTTTCCCTTCCGCCACAGCCACACGTTGGAAAACCGCCAGGGCCTTTTCTTTGACCCACCCGGAAACGCCGCTCGCGGCAATCATCTCCTTGATCTCCGAGTATTTTCGCCCATGCCCGCCGCCATCCTCCTGTCCATGCTCATGACCGTGCTCGTGCGCGTTCCCCAGGTGAACCTCAAATTTGACTCCTTCGATCTGAAAGCGTTTGGCCCGATGCGCGTGGAGATGGTAGCCGCGCAGGGAAAGTTTCGCCAGTTCCTGCTCAAGCCGGGGCAGATCAACTCCCAAATCAATCATGGCGCCAAGAAACATGTCCCCGCTGATCCCGCTGAATATATCCAGATAAAGTGTTTTCAATCGGATCATCTCCTGACCGGTGAAGCCAGTTCGTTGATCTGGCTCGCCGCGTAGCCGGCGCCAAATCCGTTGTCAATATTCACCACCGTGACGCCGCTGCCGCAACTGTTGAGCATGGCCAGCAACGCCGTCACACCGCCGAAGCTTGCGCCATAACCCACACTCGTTGGCACCGCGATGACGGGCCGGCTCACCAGTCCCGCCACCACGCTCGGCAGCGCCCCTTCCATCCCCGCCACCACCACCAGGACTTGGGCGCGCTGGATTACATCCAATCGTCCCAGCAACCGGTGCAGCCCCGCCACACCCACGTCATAAACTCGTTCCACTTGGTTGCCCATGATGTCTGCTGTCACCGCCGCCTCCTCCGCCACCGGCAAGTCGCTCGTTCCGGCGCAGAGCACGGCGATCACACCCGGGCGCTTTGGCAGCGGCTTCTTTTCCAGGGTGACGCAGCGGGCGGTCTGGTGATAAACGGCCGATTTGAATTTCTTCCGGATTGCCCGCGCCTGTTCCGGGGAGAGCCGCGTAATCAAGATACGACGCTCGCGGGCGGCCAGTTGCGCGGCGATCCGCACCACCTGCCGCGCCGTCTTTCCCGCCCCATAAATCACTTCGGGAAATCCTTTGCGCAACGCCCGGTGCGTGTCCACCCGGGCGAAGCCCAGGTCGGCCAGCGGCGCGGCCTGAAAGGCCCGCAGCACCTCTGCCGCGCCGATTTTGCCGGCGCGAAATTCTTCCAAAAGCTCACTGGCTTCGGCGGTCGTCACGCGGATTGAAAATACATCAACCCGCCGCCGGATCACGAGCGAAAACCGGCGTTGGACAAGAAAAATGTGAATTCTTTGATCTTTGACGGGGCGCTGCGCGATAAAACGATTGCATCGGGCGCGCGTTCAAGGAATGATGCGGCCCATGCGTTTGCGGCCCTGGTTTATCGCTTCAATCGGATTGAATCTAATCCTCCTCGCCGCCTGGTACATCGCGGACTTGCAGGAGGAGCATCCCGTTCCCGTCGGCGCCCAGCGTCTGGCCATGATCGCGCGCAAGACCAGCACCAACGTCCTCGTGCGCCGCATCAATATCACCTGGACGGATATTCAATCCACCAACCTCGCCGACTACATCACCCGCCTCCGGGCCGCGGGCTGCCCCGCTTCGACGATTCGCGACATCATCCTGGCGGAGGTCAACCAGGTTTACGCCCGGCGCCGCGCCCTCGAAGTGGTCACGCCCGACCAGCAATGGTGGAAATCCGACCCCGATCCAGCCGTGGCGCGCGCCGCCGCCGCCCAACTCCATGATCTGGAAACCCAGCGCCGCGCCACTCTCACCGACCTGCTCGGCGACAACTGGGAAACCGACACCGACGTGCGGGCATGGCTGGACTCAAACTACGGTTTGACCGGGCCGCAACTCGGAGGCCTGCCGCCGGCAGTCAAGCAGGCGGTCTATGACATCGCCACCCGCGCCGAGGAAGAAGTCAAGGGGCGCAATTCAATGGAAGCGGCGCGCATCCGGCAGGACGAGCGCATGGGTTTGCAGACCCTGCTCGCTCCCGGCCCTTTGAACGAATACCTCTTGCGCTATTCTCATACCGCGCAGCGTCTCCGCGAGCAGACCCGCGGCGTGAGTTTTTCGCCCGATCAATTTCAGGGCTTGTTCGCGGCCGTTGATCCCATCGCCGCCGATCCGGACTATTACTACCAAGGCAACAACGCGGAGTTGCTCCAGCGCCAGCGGGCGCTCCAGGATCAATACGAGGCCGCCTTGAGACAAGGGGTGGGCGAGGAAGCCTACGCCGCCCTCCAGCTCAACCAGAACCCGCTCTACCTCTCCGCCTGGACCGCCGCCCAGCAATCCGGACTGCCGGCGCAAGCCATCCTGCCGCTCTACGAAATCAATCGCGCCACCCAGGCCGAGCTGACCCGCATCCGCAATGACCCGACGCTTTCGGACGAGGAAAAGATCAACGCCCTCGCCAACACCCGGATTGAACAGCAAAAATCCGTTGAACAACTCCTCGGCGCCGAGGCCTTCCAGCGCTGGCTTCAAACCCAGACCAAGCCGTGAGGTTGGCCGCCGGGGCGCTACGCTTTCAATATTTCCCGCAGCCTGGCGGCGTCGTTGGTCGGCGGCTGGCAGGCGGCGCCGGTGCAGAGAAAAACCATCGGAGCTTGCGCCGCCGGCAGCGTTTTGGCGAACGGCTCGACCGCACCAGCGTTGCCAAGCACCACTTTGCCCGGCTGATAAACCGAATGAACGGCCCGCAGCAGGGCGATGGTTTCCGGACGGCGCGGGTCGCCGATGACCACGGCTCGGTGCGGCTCGTGCAGATAGAAATCCAGCGCGAGCAGCAGGTGCGGGAGCGCCTGCGGAAAATCCTGCAGCCGCTGGAAAAGCAGGCGGAATGTTTTTTCCGCGGCGTTCCGGAATTCCGCCCGGCCGGTGATCGCTCCCAGCCGGAGCAATGCCAGCGCGGCCATGGAATTGCCCGATGGTTCGGCCCCGTCGTAATCTTCCTTCACCGGAAAAATCAGGTCCTTGGTGCCGGGGGCGCTTTCAAAAAAACCGCCGTCGTCCGGATCGTAAAAACCGGCCAGCATCGCTTCGGCCAGGGCCAGGGCGAAATCCAGATGCGCCGGCTCCAATGCCGCCTCATAAAGATCCAGCGTGCCGGAGAGCAGCCCGGCGTAAGCGCGCAGCAACTGCACCGAGTCCCGCGCCCCGTCGCGCCAGCGATGGTGGAGCGTTTGGCCGTCCCACAGTTTTGCCTGGAGAAAGCGCAGGTTCTTCTCCGCCGCCGCAAGGTAGTCCGGCTCGCCCAGAATGGCCCCGGCCCGCGCCAGCGCCCCCAGCATCATGCCGTTCCACGAGGCCAGGATTTTGTCGTCCAGACGCGGCCGGACGCGGCGGGAGCGGGCGTCAAACATTTTCTTCCGGGCGGAGGCGAGGCGCTCCGCCCCGGCGGGGGAAAGTTCCGGGTCCGCCACGCTCAAAACATTCTGGCCGGATAGGGGATCGGGGTCGCTGTGGTCGGTGAAATTTCCCTTCTCTGTCACCCCGAAATATCGCGCGGCCTCGCGCAACTCGTCCGCTGTCAATAAGCTTTTCAGCTCGTCCGTGGTCCAGCAGTAAAACTTCCCCTCCTTCCCCTCGCTGTCCGCGTCCTCGGCCGAGTAAAAGCCGCCCTCCGGGTGCGTCAGGTCCCGCAGCACGTAGCCGAGGATGCCGCGGGCGGCCTCCGCGTGGCGGGCCTCTCCGCTGACCAGCCAGGCGTCCAGGTAAAGATTCACCAGTTGGGCGTTGTCGTAGAGCATCTTTTCAAAATGGGGCACCAGCCATTCGGCGTCCACGGAGTAGCGGGCGAAGCCGCCGCCGAGCTGGTCGTGCATCCCGCCCGCCGCCATGCAATCGCAGGTGTGCAGCACCATTTGCACCGCTTCGGCATCCTTGGCGCGGGTGCCATAGCGCAGGAGAAAGGCCGGCTGGCTTGGGCGCGGAAACTTGGGCGCCCCGCCGAAACCGCCGTGCCGGGGGTCGTATTCCAGCTTGAATCTGGCGGCGGCATTGGCCAGCAGGCCGGAGGAGAGCAAGCCGTCGCCCGGGCGCGGCAAAACCATACCTGCCAGCCGGGCGTGGAACTCCTTGGCCGTGTCCAGCACCTTGGCGCGGCCGGTCTGCCAGATTTTGGCAATCTGCTGGAGGACCTGGAGAAGGCCCGGCCGGCCGGGTTGGCCTTCCGGCGGAAAATAGGTGCCGGCGTAAAACGGCTTGAGGTCGGGAGTAAGGAAGCAGTTGAGCGGCCAGCCGCCCTGCCCCGTCATGGCCTGGACTGCGGTCATGTAAATTTTGTCCACGTCGGGCCGTTCCTCGCGGTCCACTTTCACGCTGATGAAGTGGGCGTTGAGAAAAGCGGCGATCTGGCCGTTCTCGAACGATTCCCGTTCCATGACGTGGCACCAGTGGCAGGTGGAATAGCCGATGCTCAGGAAGATGGGCTTGTCCTCCTGGCGCGCGCGGGCGAAGGCTTCCTCGCCCCAGGGGAACCAATCCACCGGGTTGTGCTGGTGCTGGAGGAGGTAGGGCGATTTTTCACCGGCCAGGCGGTTTTTATGTGGAGCGGGCACGAGGGTGTTTTATCTCAAGATTTGCCAAAAGTCTCAAGCCCAAACCATTGCAAAAGGCAGGTTGAACTTTTCGCGTTTGAGGGCATTCTACTGTTGTGACCGCGCGACATTAACAAGCTGAAACGCCATGGCCTTTCCGCCCGACACCAGAAAACTCAGGACGCCCGGCGCGACCCCGCACGGGTTCACCCTGATCGAGTTGCTGGTGGTCATCGCCATCATCGCCATTCTGGCCGCGCTGTTGCTGCCAACTCTGGGCAAGGCCAGGGACCAGGGCGTGCGCACGGTGGATGTCAATAATCTGAAACAGATCGGCCTGGCCCTGACCTTGTACGGCAACGACAACCAGGACAACTCGCCCTGGCCCAACTGGCTGTCCGGCGACGCCACCAACCGCCTGGGCTGGCTCTATACCATCAATCCCCAGGCCAATGGCCCGGCCCAGTTCGACCCCCGCACCGGCGTGTTGTGGCCGACCCTGCAAAACAGCAACATGTATCTCTGTCCGCGCGATAAATCCACCTGGACGTTCAGCCAGCGGGGCCAGCAATGCTCCACTTACGTCATGAACGGAGCGCTCGACGGTTATGACCGGACGAATTATCCGCCTGTCAAACTAAGCCGGATGCAGCCGCGCGGAATCGTTTTTTGGGAGGCGGACGAAACGGACATTAACAACTTCAACGACGGCTCCAACAGCCCCAATGAGGGCCTGACCGGCAGGCACGCGCTGGGCGGGGTTTATGGGGAGTTCAACGGCGCCGTGGCTTTCATCAAACAGAACCTCTGGAACAACGGCGTCGCCCAGCCCAACGCCAGCCAGTTTTGGTGCTACCCCGACAGTCCCGACGGGCGGTGAATAGGAGATGCCTCCTACCCGTCCAGGGGCGGGCGGTGGCCAAGTTTGCGGGCGAGCTTGAGGGCGGCAGGCAGCGATTTGACCCCGCCGGAACCGACCGGCTCCAGCGCCGCCGCGGCGGCAACACAGACGGCTGTCAATAAACATCGCGGCAAGTCCCAGCCTTCGTGCAGCCCCAGCAGCACGGCGGCGGCAAAGGCATGGCCCGACCCGCCCGCGCCGGTGATGTTTTTGGCGGGCAGTTTCAGGGAGGATTGCCAGACGTCTCCGCCCTTGCGGGCGCGGATGAAGCCACCCTCGGGCAGATGCAGAATCACCAATTCGCGCACGCCCGCCTGCATCAGCGCCCCGGCGGCATGACGCAAGGAAACGGGGTTGATCCCGCCGTCCGGCTGGCGAATCTTGAACCCCGTGACGCGGCCCGCCTCGATTTCATCGAGAATGCAGTAATCGGCGAATTTCAGGGCGGGCAGGATGATCGGAGGCTCGCGCCGGCCGCCTTCGTTGACGGCATCCACGCTGGTGGTCAGGCCGGCCTGTTGGGCGGCGTGGAGGAGAGCGGCGGCCTTGGCGCCAAACTTGGCCTGCGGCGCGTTGAGGGCGTCGAGCCGCGAAAGGCTGCCCAGATGAAAAATGCGGGCTTTGCTGCGGGTGAAATCCAGCCCCGAGCCGTCCCACAAGGCGTTGGCGCCGGGATGGTGGAAGGAAGTCCGCAGCCCGGCGGCCGGCTCCACCATGACGTCGGTGAAGGAGGTTTGCGCGCGAGGCGTGACCCGGAGAAGGCGCGCGTCAATGTGGTGATGCCGGCAGGCGTCCAGGATGAAGCGGCCATCCGGGTCCTGTCCCACCAGGCCGGCCCCTGCAAGGGGAAAAGGCGCCTGCCATTGCGCGAGATTGACGAGGAGGTTGTAAGACGACCCGGCGGGGGCGAGGAATTGGCGCGCGATGGCCGCCCCCTGTCCGCGCGGCGGATAGGAGTCAATCATCTTGGCGTGCTCGACGGTCCAGTTGCCCGCCGCGAGAATGCCGCAACGGGACGAGGGCTTGCTGTTTTTCATTGTGGCTGCTGGCGCGAGTATAAGGCGCGAAAGCTGGGATTCAAAGGTTTATATGGGAAATTCAGGGAAGATCAGGATCAGGAGGGGCTGCGAGAGAAAGGGAATGTAAACCTCGGCTTGACAAGGACGGGGCCTGGGGCGGAAGCTTTGGTTTATCCAATTATGAAATTGTTTTTTCCATCGGCGGTTCTAATTTCGTCTTTGATGATCGGCTGCGCTCAGATGCAAACTCCCCTGCCCCTCTGGACCCAGGGCGCGCCCGGCGCGTTGGGAGCCAGGAGCAATGACATCCCCACTCTCACCCCTTATCTGCCCGACCGCGCTCAGGCCACCGGCGCAGCGATGGTGATCTGCCCCGGCGGCGCTTACAGCCATCTGGCGCCGCATGAAGGCAAGGATTACGCGCTCTGGCTCAACCAGCACGGCGTGACCTGCTTTGTGCTCAAATACCGCCTCGGCTCCAGCGGCTACCGCCATCCGGCGATGTTGCAGGACGCCGCCCGCGCGGTGCGTCTGGTTCGGGCCAGGGCGGCGGATTGGAAACTGGACCCCAAGCGCGTGGGCATCATGGGTTCCTCGGCCGGGGGACATCTGGCTTCCACGTTGCTGACGCATTTTGATTCCGGCAAGGCCGACTCGGCAGACCCGGTCGAGCGGCAAAGCTCCCGGCCCGACCTTGGGATTCTTTGTTACCCAGTGATCTCGATGGGCCAATACGCGCACAAGGGTTCGAAAGATAGTTTGCTCGGCGCCAATCCCCCGCCGGAACTGGTGCAACTGCTTTCCAGCGAACTCCAGGTGACCTCCAACACCCCGCCCTGTTTCCTCTGGACCACTTACGAGGACAAAACGGTGCCGATGGAGAACAGCCTGTTATTCGCCTCGGCGTTGCGCAAGAACGGCGTGCCCTTTGCGCTGCACGTTTACCAAAAAGGCGGCCACGGCATGGGCCTGGCCGACAAACCGCCCTTCTCCCATCCCCACCCCTGGGCCGGCGACTGCCTGCTCTGGCTCCAGGAGCAGCATTTTTTGAAGTGAGTTCCAATCTTTTGCTTTCCCAACCGGCAGTTTCCGGCTATATTGCCGGCAGAAACGATGAGGGTTTTCCCATTCATTTTCCAGGCGGGTTGCGTGGCGGTCTGGCTGCTCGCCTCTCCGGCGCGCGCGGCGGAGGCCCCGCTTTGGCGCACCAACCAGGCCGGCGTGGACGTAGATATCAAGAACTGGGAACTCCCCAGACTCCTCCGCAGCATCTCCGCCGCCACGGGATGGCGTGTTTTCATCGAGCCGGGTACTTCCGCCTCGGTCACGGCCAAATTCAAGAACGTGCCCGTGGATGAAGCCTTGAGCCGCTTGCTCGCCCGCGTCAACTATTCCAAGTGCGTGACCAACGGCGTCCCCCAATTATTGGTTTATCGCACGGTGGCCGGGGCGGCCACCCAGGCCATCGAGCCGCCCAAGGTCGAGCCGAAAAAAGAATACCGCATTCCCAATGAGTTGCTCGTCCGGCTCAAGCGCAATTCCACCGAGTCCATCGAGGAGATCGCCAAGGCGCTCGGCGCAAAAATCCTGGGGCGCGATGACCGTCTCAAGCTCTATCGGTTGCAGTTCGCCGACGAAGCCGCCGCCACCGCCGCCGCCAATCAACTGACGGGCGACACCTCGGTTGCGTTTGTGGATTCCAATTACGTGGTGGATCCTCCGGCCCCCGCGCAAAACAACCCCGTGACCAGCCCGGCCAGCCCAACGTCTTCGCTGAACCCCAAAACACCCGTCAACGGAATGGTGATCGGGCTGATAGACACCGCGGTGCAGATGCAGAGCCAACTCCAGCCGTATTCCCTGACGCCCATCAGCGTGGTGGGGCAGCCCGACGCCTCCACCGACCAGATCACCCACGGCACCAGCATGTTTGAAGCCATGATGGAACGCATGGCCGACGCGCCGAGCAGAGTTCTGCCGGTGGATGTTTATCCCAGCGGCGACAGCACCACCACCTACGAAGTGGCCGAGGGCATCATCGCCGCCATCAACAACGGCGCCAACCCGATCAACCTCAGTTTGGGCGGCACCGGGGACAGCAGCGTCTTGCGCAGCCTGATTGCGGAGGGGGAGCAAAAAGGGATTCTGTTCGTCGCCGCCTCCGGCAACACGCCCGGCACGGCGACGACTTTCCCGGCCTCCTATCCCGGCGTGCTGGCGGTCACCGCGTCGGATGGCAACGGGCAGCTTGCCTCCTATGCCAACGACGGCCCGTTCGTGCGGGCGATGGAACCTGGCACCGCCATTGTGTATCTCAACGGCCAGGCCTGGGAAGTGCAAGGCACCTCCACCGCCACCGCCTTCGCCACGGCGTCCATCGCCCAAATCATCAACCAGCAGCACGTGACGATGAGCCAGGCCGTCACCCAGTTCATCCAAAGCCACCCGCCGCCCAAGCAGTAACCGCACTTTAGACTTTAAAACCGGGAATTCCCGGATAAGGTACCGTTGTGTCGTGGTTTGGCCCAAGAACTTGGTTTCTTATTGCCGTGATCCTTTACGGCGCCAGCACTGTGTACTCCATCTTCCTGTGGCGGAAAGGCTTCCGTCATTACGACCACGTGAATTATTTCCTTCTTCTGGCCGGGTCCGTATTCCATACCAAGGCAATGATCCTGAGGGGTTTGAGCCTGGAACGTTGCCCTGTCAACAACCTTTACGAGGCCATGGTTTTCGTCGCCTGGGCCATTGTCGCCGCTTATCTGGTGCTCGGTCTGTTTCCAAAACTGCGTCACTTGGGGTCGTTTGTCGCGCCCATCATTTTCGGCATCGGCGTCTTCGCCCTCATGCCGGCGCTGGACGTTCCTTACAAAGACCAGCCGCAGTTCAGCAATGCCCTCGTCAGTTTGCACGCCGCCCTTTCCCTCCTTTCCTACGGAGCCTTCGGCTTAAGCGCGGTCGCGGCGCTGATGTATCTGACCTTGGAGCACGACCTTAAATTTCACAAGCTGCGCGCCCTGCTCGCCCTGTTCCCGCCCATAGATCGTTTGGAAAAAATCACCAGCGGGCTGCTGGTGGCCGGTTTCGTCCTGCTCACCGCCGGCCTGGCCTTCATCCCGTTCCTGCTCAAAGAACGACCCGAATTGCACGTCGCCGACGACCCGAAGGTGCCCTGGTCCGCCCTGGTCTGGCTGCTCTATCTGGGGTTGCTGGTGTTGCACAGCCGGTTTGCCCAGACCGGGCGCCGCTTTGCCTGGGGCGCCGTCGGCACTTTCGCTTTCGTCTTGTTGACTTTCTGGGGGGTCAACCTTTTGTCCCCGGCCCACAAATTTTAAAACTTTTCGCGCGCCATGCCTTTCATCGTTATCGGACTCAGCCATCGCTCCTCGCCCGTGACCGTGCGCGAACGGTTCGCTTTTTCCGAGGCGTCCATTCCCCAGGCTCTGGAAAAACTCCGCCACGAGGCGGGGGCGGGCGAAGCCGTCATCCTCTCCACCTGCAACCGCGTCGAAATCTACGCCGCGACGGAATGCCCGGAGCGGGAAGCGGCTGCCAGGCTGCGCCAATTTTTAATTGACTACCATCAGTGGCGCGAGCCTTTGCGCGACGAGATTTATTCCCACACCGAGTCGCGCGGGGTGGAACACCTGTTCAAAGTGGCCTGCGGCCTGGACTCGATGGTCCTGGGCGAAACGGAAATCCTGGGCCAGTTGAAGAAAGCCTACGATCTGGCCCTCCGGCACAAGCACACGGGCCGCCGCTTGAACAAGATTTTTCAAAAAGCCTTCAACGTCGCCAAACAAATTCGCACGGAAACCAACATCCAGCGCGGCAGCGTTTCGGTCGGCTCCGTGGCGGTGGAACTGGCGGAGAAGATTTTCAGTTCCTTGCGCGAGCACCCGGTGCTGGTGATTGGAGCGGGCGAGACGAGCGAAAAGACGGCCCGCGCGCTCTTGAGCCGGGGCGCGCACAGCATCCTGGTTTCCAACCGTTCGCACGAACGGGCCGCCGCCCTGGCCTTGGAATTGGGCGGCCGGGCCATTCTTTTTGAAGATTGGGCCGGCGAATTCTCCAGGGTGGACATCGTCATCAGCAGCACCGCCGCGCCCCACCACATCCTCACCCGCCCCCAATTGGCAGCCTTGATGAAGGCGCGAAAAAACCGCCCGCTCCTTTTGATTGACATTGCCGTGCCACGCGACATTGACCCGGAGATCAAGTTTTTGGAAAATGTGTATCTCTACAACATTGATGACCTCCAGGAAATCGCCGGCGATTATCTCCAGCAGCGCAAAGAGGAAATCGCCCGCTGCGAAGCGGTCATCCGCGACAAGGCCAGGGCGCTGATGCTGGCAAGCCCCGCCGGGTTCATGGGCGATTCCAGCCTGGCCGTCGGCAACAGTTATTGCCAAGTCCGCAGGATAGGCGACAGCGGAGTGCGCCCGTCCTCGGGCGCAGCAAGCACAGAATCTTGTGAAACGGTCGAGTTTTCCGGGGCCTATTTGCGCTGTCACGTTGCTGCGCCCGGGGACGGGCGCACTCCGCCCTTGTCGTGTATCCCACCGTCTCCTCAGTAAGCTCACCCATCCCATGCCGCCTATTCTGATCGCAACTCGCGGAAGCGCCCTGGCGCTGGCCCAGGCCAACTCCGTGCTGGGCGACTGCCGGAAAAAATTTCCCAAGCTGGCCTTTGAATTGAAGATCATCAAAACCACCGGCGACAAATTGCAGACCGCCAGCCCCGCCCAAGCCGCCGTCCTGGCCACCCGCGCCCTGTTCACCAAGGAACTGGAGGAGGCCCTGCTCCAGCGCCGCGCCGACCTGGCCGTGCATAGCTTGAAAGACCTGCCCGTGGACTTGCCACAAGGATTGCAACTGGCGGGGGTCGCGGGAGAGCGCGAGGACGTTCGCGACGTCTTCATCTACCGTCTTGACCAAGGTAAATCCCCCGGGATGAAACTCGCCGATTTCCCCGCCGGAATGACCGTGGCCACCGGCAGCGCCCGGCGCAAAACCCAGCTCTTGGCCCTCCGCCCGGATTTCAAAGCCGTGGACATTCGCGGCAACGTGCTGACTCGACTGCAAAAATTGGCCCGGTACCCGGAGTTGCACGCCACCATCCTCGCCGCCGCTGGTCTGGCCCGGTTGCATTTCCGCATCTCCCCACTCGGCCAACTCCAAGGCGAGGGCGTGCCCGATGGCTTGTGCGCCCTCGTCCTCGAACCGGAACAGATGCTGCCCTGCGTGGGACAAGGTGCGATCGGTCTGGAGATACGCGAGCAGGATGAACAGATGAACGAAATTTGCCGCCACCTGGATCACTTCGAGACGTCTCAGTGCGTCACCGCCGAACGCGCCTTTCTGCGCGCCATGGGTGGCGGATGTCAAACCCCCATCGGTGCCTATGCCTGTGTCACCGGCGGACGGATTCATTTGCGCGCCGTGGCGCATCTGACCAAAGATGTCCAGCGTGAGGAGGGAAAAAGTCCGCTGAGCGAGGCGGAGGATTTGGGGAAACGGGTCGGCTGGAGGATGAGGCTCGCCAACAACAACCAGGCGCTTGACAAGCAGGCGCTTGCGGAGTTGCAGGCGTGGCTGCAACGGAAATTTCTCGGCCCGGTTTAAGCGGGCAGGCGCAACATCATAAAAATCCACCATGAAATCCATCGGCCCAGTTTATCTGGTCGGCGCGGGTCCCGGCGACGCCGGGCTGATGACGTTGCGCGGGGCCGAATTGCTGGCCCGCGCCGATGTGGTCGTCTATGACGCGCTGATCAATGGCGATATTCTCAAAATGGCCCCGCCGACGGCGGAATTGATTTATGCGGGCAAACGCTCGAGCAATCACGCCATCCCGCAGGAAGAACTCAATCAACTGCTCGTGGAAAAGGCGCGGGCGGGCAAATGCGTCGTCCGTCTCAAAGGCGGCGACCCCTACGTTTTTGGACGCGGCGGCGAGGAAGCCGAGGCGCTGGCGGCGGCGAAAATCCCCTTTGAAGTTGTCCCCGGAGTTTCCTCCGTTCTGGCCGCGCCCAATTATGCCGGCATCCCGGTGACGCACCGCGACTATTGCTCCAGCTTTACCGTGTACACCGGCCACGAAGAGCCGGGCAAAGAAGGACCGGGCGTGGATTGGGCGCAAGCGGCCAAAACCCCCGGCACGAAAGTCCTGCTCATGGCCGTGACGCGCATCCGGGAAATCTCGCGGGCGCTGATCGCCGGCGGCATGGACGAAAACACGCCGGTGGCCATGATTCGCTGGGGCACGACCGGACGCCAGCACACCATCGAGGGCACGCTCAAAACCATCGCTGAGGTGGTGGAACGCGCCGCCTTCAAACCGCCCGCGCTGACGGTCATCGGTGATGTGGTCAAATTGCGGCCAAAGCTGAACTGGTTTGAGAAGCGGCCGCTTTTTGGCCGGCGCATCGTCGTCACGCGAACGCGCGAACAGGCCAGCCAGTTGTCCCGGCAATTGCTCGAACGCGGCGCCGACGTGCTGGAGATACCGACCATTCGCATTGTTCCGCCCACCGACCGCCTCGCGGTGGCGGATGCCCTGCTCGAACTCAACGCTTACGACTGGCTGATCTTCACCAGTCCGAACGGGGTTGCGGCGTTTTTCGAGTTTTTCTTCAAGGCCTTCAAAGACATGCGCGACCTCGGCGGCGCGCGCATTGCCGCGGTGGGTCCGGCCACGGCCGCCAAACTCAAGGAATTGCATCTCCAGGTGGACCTGACGCCGCCGGAATCCGTCGCTTCCGCCATCGCCGACGCGCTGGTCCACTACGAGAGCATCGAGAACCTGAAAATGCTTCTTCTGCGCGCCGAAGTGGCCACCCCGGAACTGCCGGAAAAACTCCAGGAACTGGGCGCGATTGTGGATGACGTCGCCTGTTACAAAACGCTTCCCGAAGAGGAGGACCGCAACGGCGCGGCCAGCCGCCTGCTGCAAGACGGCGCCGACTGGATCACCTTTGCCAGCGGCTCCAGCGTGGAGAACTTCAACGTCCGGTTCAACCTCAAAGAATTATTGACGCGTTTCCCCCGGATCCAGCTCGCCACCATCGGCCCGGAAACCAGCAAAGCCGTCGTTGCCTTGGGACTGCGCCCCGCGCTCGAAGCCAAAGAGCACACCATCGCCGGCCTCGTCAAAGCCCTCGAAAAGTCGGCGCGGGCCTGACCCAACCCTTTCAATGAAAGATGTCACTTTTTTAGGGCGACCCTTTCAAAACGTTTTGCCCGTCGACACTCTTCCCTAATGGTCGACCCTTTCAACGTTTCTTGACTCAGTAAAACCAAAAGGCATACTTAAACTCGGATGCACTTAATCAGAATCCGTAAGGCGGTGAAGGTGATATTGAACAATGTTGCATTCGCAAGGTGAACCGAAGAAAGCGTTTGTATGAGACTTTTTGCGGAGAAGCTTTTGAGGGACGTGTTAGAAGCTCAGCGTCAGACAATGCTGAAGGAAATCCAACATGAGCCGCCAAATAAACTGCTCAACGTGAATGAATCCGACTATTGGAAATACCTTGCGGACAAGTATCGCATTGATCCGATCACGTTCGAGTTTGAGGCACTTCAAGTATCGACTTCTGAGAAAATGATCCCAATAGAACAGCACCCCTTTAATTTTGGTGCCCATTTTAGCCCCACCAGACAGGCTGCTTACCCGCGGCAAGTGCTCACGTTTCATCTCCCATTTAGTGGAGACGCGGAGCTTTTAAACTGCCTGCCTTCGGGCCTAATCTCCGGCTTGACAGTTGATGTTGAAGTGTCTCCTCACGAAATTCAGTTCGATGTCGTCAATTGGAATAACGACACCGGGGAATTAAAGCGACAGCAGGAGCACGCCGTTGAGCAAATACGAGAGCAGAATGAAAATGTGACAAACGAAATCTGTGGCTTCAATTCCCTTTTGCAAGAACAAGCTCGGCAGGAGGTGTCAGCACGTAAGGCTCTTTTGCTCAAGCAATCAAGCGTGGCCGCGTCGCTTGGTATTCCGCTGCGAAGGTCTGGCAACGTTCCTCAAACATTCGCCGTGCCTGTTATCGCTAAGAAAATTATTGTGAAGCCACCGACCTCGGAATCAGCCCACTCCTTCGATCCTAAATTGGACGATGCCACCTACCAAAACATTCTTTCAATCATTCACGACATGGGCGTGGCAATGGAACGTATCCGTGTAGCTAACCCCGTCTAGGCGGCGGGCGCGGGCGCGGTTAGACTGGTGAGGATGTCAGGATTTTTTCTGCGCGGCTTTCCACGCGGCGGGTGTCAACTCCGCCACGCGA
>Ga0182027_10005532_pt1 | contig 19164 bp, 17 predicted proteins | sample 712E1DmetaG_FD_121300 | JGI IMG/M metagenome (GOLD analysis project Ga0182027, IMG submission 121300) | Permafrost microbial communities from Stordalen Mire, Sweden - 712E1D metaG (Illumina Assembly) | ecosystem: Environmental > Terrestrial > Soil > Wetlands > Permafrost | place: Sweden...
AAATGTCAGGCTAGTACCAGGTAGTATTAATTATAATCCTATTGTTAAAATGGGTCAGTATGATAAAAAGCCGAATGAAACAGATGCGGGATTATTTACTTTGTCAGGTAAAGAACTCCAATTGGTTCCTAAGGGGATTGAAGCAGATGTTATGAGATCACTTCAAATGATTCCCGGAGTTAAGACTTCTAATGATATATCATCGCGATATTATGTCAGAGGCGGAGGAAGCGACCAGAATCTTGTGCTGCTTGACGGAGTTACTGTTTATAATCCATTTCATGCATTAGGGATTTTCAGCATAATAGATCCAGAAATAATTAATAATGTTCAGTTTTATAAAGGAACATACCCTGTCGAATTCGGAGGAAGGTTATCTTCAGTAATGAACATTAAAACCAACGATGGAAACAAATACAATTTTTCTGGTACTGCAAATGCTAGTTTTCTTACAGGAAAAGTATTGCTACAAGGACCGATTCCGGATGGTTCTTTTATTGTAACCGGCAGAAAAAGTTATTTTGGTCAGGTTATGAAGAATTTTCTTAACAACCAGTCGGCTCCGTTTGATTTTTATGATCTCTCAATGAAATTGAATTATGCAAATGACGAAATGCTCAAGAATTCCAAATTCACTATTAAGACACTGCTGAGCAATGACAATATTAAATATGGCGACCCAAAACTGGCAGATTACAGTTTTCAGAATAACATATTCGGGGTTGATTATTACCAGGTGTGGGAGAAGCCATTGTTTTCAGATATAAGCATGTCTGTCAGTAATTATAAAGCAGACGTTTTCCCTAATCTCAGTCTGGCAAAACAACGGAACAATAATGTAAGTGAATTTGCATGGAATAATAATTTTACTTTCCTTTTCGACAGCAGAGATGAACTGGGACTTGGATTGCAGGTAAAGACTTTTACAACTGATTTTAATTACGAAAACAGGATCGGCAGTTTTATTACTTACAGTTCTTTCGGGGCTAATTTTGATTTTTATATAAAGTACAAATTCATGCGATTTGATAATTTTGGCTGTGAGGCAGGAGTAAGAATATCTCCTATATCAATTACTGCCAATCCATCGCAGTTATTATTGCCGAATGTAAATCTTACTTTCCGTATTATACCTCAGCTTGCCTTAAAGGCCGGATGGGGAATATACAAACAGGAAATAATTGCGTATTCAGATGATAATGATGTCGTTTCAATATTTGAGCCCTATCTTGTTATTCCTGATTACCTGAGCCCTTCCAAAGCTGTTCATTATATGGTCGGACTTGATTATGATATTTTTTCTAACTTCACAATGCAGGTTGAGTCTTATTACAAACTACTTCTTCATGTTGTAGACATTAACCGGAATAAAATATTTGCAAGCGATCCTGATCTTATATCTACAAATGGGAAAAGCTATGGAATTGAATATATTGCTAAATATAATGATGAAAATCTATTCTTTTCGCTCGGCTACACTCTTGCATATGCATTTATGGGAATTGATGCTGTAACTTATTATCCGAAATATGATTCAAGACATCAGATTGATTTACTGGGGGGCTGGAGTTTCGGGGCAGGGTGGAAAGCAAGTGCTGTATGGACTTTAAGTACAGGACGTCCATTCACGCAAACCACCGGTTTTTATGATAAAACATATATTATGGATTACTGGAACCAATTTCTGACCTTAGAACCCACGAAGCCCTATGCACTATTAGGAGATATAAATGCTGCAAGACTACCGGTTTATCACCGATTGGATTTGAGCCTTTCAAAAGAATTTACTATTTATTTTATGAGAATGACTTTTGAAGCGAATATTATAAATGTGTACAACCGTAAAAATATATTTTATTTTGACAGGAACACAGGAGAGAGGGTGAATATGCTTCCTTTCCTTCCTACACTTTCCTTAAGGGTTGACATATGAAAAATTATTCGATTTATATTTGTCTTACGGCTGCATTAATAAGCCTTTCATGTAATGAAAGTTTTAACCCTGAAGCCCCGTTCAAAGAACAATATGTATTGAACTGTATCATCAGGGGAGATTCCTTAATGCAGATGGCAGTCCTTGGGGAAACTTATGATGCCAACGGCACTGATCCATCACTAAATACGGTTGATCCATCAATAGCAGGAGCACCTGTATATATCAAATGGAAAAAGCAGATATTCCAGATGAGAGATTCAAGCATAGCAAGGACTGATACTTCACGTTACAAAGATCCTCTTAAATTTTATTATACAAAAGCTTTCAAACCATCATTCCATGATTCACTTGAAATCACTGCATATCCGGCTGCCGGTGTTGTTCTTTCGTCAAAAATAAGAGTTCCGAATGGTGTTGTTATTAACTTCTTTCCTACATGGATAGCTGATACTACACGGACTATTCAATTTAGCTGGATACAATCAGATGGAAATTGCTTTTTCCTGCCGCGGCTTAAAATTCTTTATAAGAAAAGAAATGAAATCCCTGCTATACTTCACACTATGGAGGTACCGGTAAGTTATAACACAACAGGAGGCGTAACGACTCCTGTTTATCCGGGTATTTCAGAGGCAACCGGAGTAGAATATCAAATAAATATGGTTAATGATTATATACTTAAAGTATCACAAGGGGATGATAAGGATAATTATCAATTTTACAGTCTTCAACTTGAATTACTGATTTTTGATCAATATCTGGCGGCATATATTTCAACAACTAACGGTTTCCCGGATAATTTATCTATTAGACTGGATGAACCGAATTATACAAATATAAAAGGCGGCCTCGGGATATTCGGCTCTTATTTATTCAACAACAATATTACAATTTCCTTTTCAGCCGAATATTTGATGTCGCTTGGGTATACCCAATAATTTATTTTGTTATTTATTCTTTTTTGCATTGACATTTTAATGGTCATTTATTAAAGTTGATTAATTAGTTCAAATCCTTCCTAAAGATAGAAAATCCAATAATTCCCAAGTTGCTCTCAAGTTGCTCTTTTTTCTTACGAAGATCCAACAAAAAACAATCAATAAAAGGGGGAAAAGATGACGGCATATTTTGCTTTATTATTCAAAACGGGGATTACTAACTGGAAATAATTAGTGATAAAACCTCGTAGAGATTGAAATTATTGTAGCAAGAAACTACAAGAAAAAGCCTAATCCTCGTAGAGGATTTATAATGGTTTGGAATCATCAGAAATGTAAATATAGCCTCCAACTATTGTCAAAATGCTGCAGTTTAAGATAACCATCAACTGATTGATCCTATACAAGGATTAGTACCTGAGGAGCAATTATTTTTCTACAATAATGAAACATCTACGATGTTATTTTCGTTAAATTCTTTTCTCATTACTTAAATTTCAAGAGGTCATTTTCCCGCATCTGTTAATTTAATTAAAGTTTGTAATACTAATTGGCAGAAGTCAGGAAGATCTGTGGCTTTTTATAGTGAACTCATTTATAAAAAAAAGTCCCCGAATTATTAATCCGGGGACTTTTTAATTTTGTTAAATGATTAATAGATAAATCTATTTTACAGCATTACTTATTTTTAGCATAATTTATCTGACCGTTAATATGTTTGGTCTTGTCAATAATATTTCCATTTATATCTACCACGGTTGAATGGCATGAAACGCATTGATGTATTGAAACTTTTATATGTCCTACGGGGGAAATATATCCATCAGGTGTACCATGACAGGAACCGCAGGGAGCCTGGCTTCCGTCTAATTGGGTCCATTTTACTGTTTTATTGTTACCAGTCATTACGGTGGCACCTGTCTCAAATGCCCAAGAATATTGCGGTACATCAGATAATTTAAGCTGAAAATTACCATGACAATAAGTGTTGGCACATGTTCCTGAACTTGCACTAAATACCGCATTAGATGCCTGACCATGGATAGCAAGACTGTCAAGCACAACAATTGTATGAGGAACTGAAGTATAATGATTCTTCACATTACTAGCGTTAGGCACTATATGACAATTTTCGCAAGCAACTAACGCAATATTATCTTGATAAAGATGACTTGTATGAGCTCCAACGGTAATATTGTCTGTTGAAGTATTTCCTGCCGGATCTCTTGGCGGAGCTATTCTGGTCGGGTCGCTGAATGTGCCATGACATGTGTTACAAGCCTGTGGGCCTGCTGATTGCGTATGACATGATTTGCAGCTTGCCTGAGAAGCTCCGTTTCCTGCGAAATCATTACCGTGACAAGTCTGGCAGTTATCCATATTGAAGTTATTAGCTCTTAAAAAGAGACCATGAAACGCTGAGGAAGTCGGAACAGAAAAGCCGGGGTCATGAGGATAAAGACTATGACATGATTTGCAGTTTAATTGCGCTGTACCTTTCCCGGTGAAATCAACACCATGGCATGTCTGACATCCGGTTAAACTAAAGTTTATGGATTGTAAATATAGGCCATGAAATGCGGAAGAAGTCTGAACTGCAAAACCAGGGTCATGAGGATAAAGGCTATGGCAAGATTTACAATTCAACTGAGGAGAACCATTGCCGGTGAAACTGGCGCCATGGCATTTAGCGCATTCAGTTAAAGTAAAATTATTTGTTTTTAAGAAGACACCATGAAAAGCAGAAGATGCAGTATCAGAAAATCCCGTGACATGAGGGAAATTATGACACGAATTGCAAGCTACATTTGTTATCCCCCCGCTTAAATCAGCAGAATGACATTGCTTACATGATGTGAGATCAAAATTGTTTGCCTTCAGCATATTACCATGAAAGTTAGCCGAGGCTGTGTCATCATTCCCGCTATTGTGGATTGACAGAGCCGGGGGCTGGGTAATATTATCCTTTAGTTTGCTGCAACCTCCGAAGATAAACCCAATTATTATTAAACTCAGAAAATAATATTTCATTTTTAATTCCATAGTTAAAACTTATTTACCATGACAATACCCGCAGAACCCGATTCCTCTGGGCGAATTATGATTCTGGCTTGTATGACAATTAAAACAAACAGAACCATCTGTATCATGCCAGTCACCATGAGTGTCATGCATAAATCCATTAGGATGTGTTCTTGGGTTTGTTCCTTTAATTCCATCCGGGTCAACATGACATGTAAGGCAAACAGGATCGGCACCATTAACGTCATGGCATGAAACGCAGCTTTCCATATCTCTTCTTGCAAGAATTGCATGTTGTCCGCCGCCTGTTCCAACTCCAATTGTTGTAAAATCAGGTGTTATATGGGATAATGGAGTTATTCCCCCCATACTGAAATCACGACTGTTTGAATTATGGCAGTTTGCACAGAAAGTTTTGGTTTCGTGACAGGTTTGGCATTCCGAAGTTTTCCCTTTGAGGTCAATTCCATGAGTGTAGACATAATTAGGGTCATGAACTCTTGTATTTTGTTGCTGCCTAGAACCATCAATAAAATTATTGGGAGTTGCCGGCTGATAGAAGAAGTTAGGATCATTTGATTCGATAATAATATTGTTAGCTGTGTGGCATGACTGGCATGAATTATTATTATTATCATGGCACATAACGCAATTAGCAGCAGATTCCTTTGCAGCAAACTTATGACTTTTAATAAAATTGCCGCTCATATGACTTTGCGGTTTTAGGTTGGCTGTAGAAATATGACATGCTTCACATGCACTTGCAGCAGCAGTTTTATTGTTATGGCAGGTATAACAGTTTTCCATAACAGGGTAGGGCTGTACTGATTTAAATGCATAGTCAACATCACTTATTCCCTTATGGCATTCATCGCATTTAAGTTTTTGTTTGTCAAGATGGAAACTGTGATTAAACAAGACTTTAGATTTATGTTGATTGAGCGCTTCATAGTTTTCACCATAGTGGCAGGTCTCGCATTTATCTGTCTTATCTACTTCTTCGTGACATGTTTTACAAATATCATGGTTGGGAAGCAGTCTGTCATTGACAGATTTGCTTGTTTTTACAGCGGCATGACAAACATCGCATTCCGCAATATCTTTATGCAGGGTGTGAGAAAATTTAATGATCTTCTCATTTCCTTTTGCACCCGGTTTTCCTTCAGTTCCCATATAAGAAAAAGCAGAGAAAAATAAAACAGCCAGAATAACCGGGAAGGCGATCAGGTAAATATATTTAATTTTGAATTTCATATTTCATCATGCCTACATAAAGTTTTTATTAAACCAGTAATTGAGCTTCAGGAAGATTCTGAAATCGTTCCTGTATATTTTATTGTCCATGTATTGAGTCTGAAGATCAAAGGAAAGCATTCTGTAGGGCCTGATGTTTACGCCTGCCAGAAGTGAAGTAAGATTATTGGTTGGGTCATTCGGTTCCAATTTATAAGCAGTGTAAGAGACTCCAAGTGAAGGAGTCAAAAATCCACTCATAAATGAATGAGAGGCATAAAATGATAATGCGTCCATTTCACCTGAATAACCTAGATTTTTCAGATAAGAAAAAGTACCTAAGGTAGTGTTTAATCCGATAGTTATCCTTTGAGAATTAGCATCATTGTATATAACATCTGCAACTCTACCCGTTATTGTAATATGTTTATTCAGAATATAATCGCCGCCGATTTCCATTTCTTGTGTATTACCGTAATTAAACACAGAGAAAATGGAGTTGTATGTAATCCTGGGCTGTCTGTAGTTATAATAAAAATCCAATTTATAATCTTCCATGTGGGAATAAACCGCATTCACTTCAAACCTTGAAGTAGTAGAAAAATTAAAATCATAATCATAACTTGCATTAATATCCAGTAGATTTTTCATTGTATAGCTCAATTCAGCAGAGCCATAATTGAATTGTTCCGAATTATGCTGGATAAGCTGTTGAATTGGATTCAGGTTAGCATCAAGCCGGTTGGCGTAATAATCATCGGGCTTAAAGTTTTTATTAACATAACTTAGAGAAGCCTGAAAGTTCTCAACTGAAGTCAGAGTAATTTTACCGCCAGTAATAAAGTTATCGTGCCAGTCATTCTTAAACTTTAATGTCTGGTAATCAGGTGTATTTCCACCATAGTAACCGGAAAATTTAAAATCTGTGAACTTAAGATCAACATTAGCACCATCATACACTCCTCCGCCAATACTGTTAAAGATAGGTTGTCTTCCAAGTCTGACAGTAGCTACATTAAACAAATCTCTTTGTTCAATATAAAGGTTATAAAATCTAATATAGTAAGGAGTTGTTAGATTTGAAGCGGCTTCACTTTCATAATCAATATTAGTTCTGAAAGAGAAATTCTTCTGATTATAATTCAAGCCGATCTGTTCGAAGAAACGCATATAATAATGATGGACATTGACCGTATCATATCTTTCAAATGAATAAACGGAAGAGGAAACTCTTCCGTTTATATTCTGTGGAAAAATGTACCCGGTTGCTATCAGCAATAAAAAAAAGATTGAGATTGTTATTTTTTTCATTTTAATTTTTTTTAGAATTAAACTGTTATTTACTCGCAGGTATAGTATGTTTTATTTTTTCCCACATAATCTTAAAATCCTGCTTCACGAATGTCGGACTTTTTTCATTGTGGCATTTTGAACAGAAAGTGTCAAAATCGGAAGCCAGATTAAGACCGTTTGCAATTGCCTGGTCTTTATTTTTCATTATTGAAAAAGTTTTGTAATTAGAACCGGGACCATGGCAGGTTTCGCATTGAACTCCATCTTCGATCTTGAATTTAGGACCAATTAAAGAAGCGTTAGCATTATAGGTTGCTGCATGGCAAGAAAGGCATTCTTCAGTTTTAACGGCAGGATTTTTTGATCCTCTTGATTTTGCAATAGAATCGGCAGTTGTTGTAAGAAGAGTCTGATATGCCTGTGCGTGTTTTGTGGCTTTCCAGATATCCAGTTGTTTACCGGCTTTTTCAGATTTGTGGCACATACCGCAGACTTCTGTACCGACATAAGAATTCGGTTTTTTGTCAGCGTCGTTTGTTTGCGAAAAGAGCATTGGGGCTACCATCAGCATAAAAACGATGGTTATATTCCTGAACATTTTTCCTCCGGGTTTATTTTGTTAATTAAAGAGAGCTAATGTTGAATTAACTCTCTTTCTGAATTACATTTATTTTATTAAAACCATTTTCTTTACCATATTGAAGTTACCGGCTTCTATACGGTAAAAGTATATACCTGATGCATACGAAGTAGCATTCCATTCTATATTATAATTACCTGCATTGTAAAAATTATTTGTCAGAGTAACTACAATTTTCCCAAGTGCATCATAAACAACTACTTTTACGTTTCCAGATTTTGGAATTGAAAACTTTATATTAGTTGAAGGGTTAAACGGGTTCGGATAATTCTGTGCTAGCTGATATGAGCCAGGAGTTTGTTCTGATTCATTTAAAACAGCAGTTGGCGTAAATCTTGAAATTGCATCTCTTAATAACCCCTGAACCAGACGTGTATTATGAATACCATGGCTTCTTTCAGCCTGAATTGAAAGAAGATTGTAATTAGCTTCCTGGAAAGCTGAAGTTAAAGAGTCTAATCGTGAAGCATGATTTGTTTTTGTCTGGAGAATGTTGATTAGGCTGTCAGTTGTTGTCTGAGTCCCCCTGTAATCAAACATTTTACTATGGTTTGAAGTATCAACCTGTGTATAGTAATCAGGATGACAGCTTGCACAGGCTTCAACTCTTGGATTGAAAGTATGACCAGTAACTGACGTTTGGCCATTAAATACCGAAGTATAAACATGACAATTTACGCATCTTTCTAAACAGGCAAACGTATGACCGGAATTTATATATGTTCCTCCGGGATATTGATATCCAAATAATGGACTTCCGGTAAGAACCTTCGAAGTTGTTTGGTGTGGAACTGAATTGATTATTAAAGTGTCAGCATTATTATGGCATTGGTCGCAGATGGTACTTGTCTGAGTAATAGGGAATCTTAACTGATTGCTGTAAGTTTTGGTATGGGGATCATGGCAGGCAACGCAAGTTAGAGGCTGAATATCTGAACCTGTTACTAGTAATGTATCTCTGTAACCTGAAGGATTTGAAGCAAATAATGCAAAATTCTGTGCAACATGGCATTTTACGCAGGATTTATTTGTAACTGCAAATGCAACATTGCTATGTGCATGAGCAGACTGCTGCCATTCATCGTAATAAGGATTATGAACTCCCTCATGACATTTACCGCATAGAGCAGCAGACCAATCCGGTTTATTATTTGTGCTGAAATTCCAATGATTAGCCCCCAGAGTAACAGAAGAATCAGGATTTAGTATTCCAAAAGCACCATGGCATGCTTCGCAGCCGACATTTTTAACTTTATTAAATCTTACCGCATTTGTTATTACATAGTTGGGTTTATGTGTAGTGTCTAATTTAACGTATTCATCTGCTCCGAACTGAACCTGGGTAGGATCCCATCCGGTTGTATGGCACGATATGCAGTTAAATCCCCAACCTGGAGTATTGGCGGCGATTGAATCATAAGCAACAGAATGAAGGGTATTTTTGTATGTATCAAATTTGGGTGAACCGATATTTCCAGACTGATGGCATGAAGAACATGAATATCCCTGAGGCTCGCTTCCGTTTCCTGTTCCTAAATAATAATTGCGCTCATTTTGACTATATAGAATCCCGGATACCAAAAAAATCATAATCCAAAAAGTCGGTATCATTCTTTTCATATCTAATCCCTTCAATAATTTATTTAATTTCTCTACAACATTCGTGCAATTATCACATATAGCAAAAATTGCACCAAGCAAATGCTTGTTTTTTCATCAGTTATAAGAAATATTACTTTCCAATAGAGAGAAAACCAGTATGGTGTTCTCAATAAAGAGAATGATATAATTTATAAAAATTTTCAATAAAATTTATTACTTTTATATTTAAAAGATGAGTTTTTAATGAAAGCTATACCAATGATATCACTTGTGATATCTGTTCTTTTCTTTTCATGTAATCCCGGCAAGTCTATAAGAACTAATTATTATACAAAAGGAAACCTGATTTACCGATTCGGCAATAACAAACCTTATAACGGGGACATTATAGCAAAGACAGAAGGAAAATTATTTGAATACAAAGTAAAAGACGGTGTGAAAAACGGGGAATTTAAAATTACCTTCGATAATGGCCACCTTATCATGAAAGGAAATATTGTTGATGATAATAATGAGGGGAAATGGGTTTATTTTTATCCTTCCGGAGAACTTGAATCAGAAGGATACTTTAAAAATAACCTGCCCGATAGTATATGGACCTGGTATTTTCCGGATGGACGCGTAAAAGAAAAAGGGTTGTTTGTCAAAGGCATCAGAAGAGGGGATTGGAAAATGTACGACGAAATTGGCACGATTACTATGGAAAATATGTATGTTGTAGGGGCAGACTCGACTAAAAGGAAAAAATGAATTATTCTTCATGATTTTTATCAGGAAAGTATCCTATCCTAATAATTGTTAATATCCGTAAAATCTTTTCAGCATTTGTGTAGCATCTTCAATATTTAACTGATCTGCAATCAGGAAGTCAGCCAAAGCTTTATCTTTATTGCCTAAATAGAATTTTGCCAGACCTCTTTGATAATATCCTATACCATTGATCTCAACAGAATTAATATATTTGGATAGGCTGTGAATGGCATCTGTATACCTTTCCAATTCTATCTGTGTAATACCTATTTGATAAAATAAAGAATAATCTGAAGTGTCTGTTGTCAAAGCAAGCTGGAAAGATTCAATAGCACTATAATAATCGGCATTATCAAACTGAGATTTTCCTAACGCTTTATAATCAACATAAGAAACGGGATTTGCAATCGGAGGTTCCGGCGGAATAAATTGGCAATATCCGGGGGGAGTATCCGGTTCTTCTATTGAGATGAATGGAGCGTCAATAACAACAGGTTGGCCTCCTGCAGGTGGTTGTGGAGGGTTTTCATGAATGGGACGTGTTCCTTGATTTCGAGGGACTAGTTTGGGATTACTAACTTTATTTTTATCATTATGTTCTAATCTGCCATCATCTACTGCTCCACCAGTATTTCTCTGTGAATAACCAACCGGAATTGCAATTGCTACTATTATAAGTAATATATAGAATGTTCTCATAAACTGCTCCCTCAAAAATATGAAATTAGCCTATGTTTAAGAACCTTTTTAACCGGAGATTTCATTTGCCTATATTTTGGACACTTATAATATATAAAAGTTTAATTAATTACGAATAATGCACTTCGATAACACTATTTATTAATAAAAATATTTATATTTACTGCAAATAAGACAATGAGTAATAATTATGACGGCTATTTCAGATACAAGATCAGATTATAAAACTATAATGCTGGATACTTCAGCAATTTTAGTCATCACTTTTCTTCCGGCTATATCCCATTTAATATCAATACCCCTATATCTTTTTGAGCCGATGAGAGTGATACTTGTTTTGTCAATTATGTTTACAACCAGACGTAACAGTTATTTAATTGCACTTGCTCTGCCTTTATTTTCCCACCTGATTTCAGCTCATCCGGCTTTTGTAAAGTTATTTCTCATTAGTTCTGAACTCTTTTTAAATATTTACCTGTTCAGTGTTTTTGAAAAGAAAACCAGCAATGTTTTTGTTTCTCTTCTTGCGGCTATATTCTTCGGTAAAATTTATTACTATTTATTAAAGGCGGGACTTCTTTTTGTTGGACTAATGCAGGGAGAACTGGTATCAACCCCTATTTATCTGCAAATGATAATTGCATTGGTACTTTCTTTCATAGCTCATTATTATATAAACAAAAAAATGAGTTTAGGGAAATAAAATATGTCTTTTCTAAAGGGGGTTCTTTAAAAATAGGATAGTGGCTCTGGCAGGTCTCTTTTAAAATTTGTTCGCTAGCGTACACTAAATTAATATTATCTCCCTTTATTCTCCAATTGAACTCCTGTTCCTTCCATATACCCAACTCTAAAGGGGACGGCATGCAAGGTTTTTGGCTTTCTGAGCGGACTCTAAACTCCTAACTTCTTTTCTATAAGTTTTACACCCACTTCACAAAGCTCCTTAACTTTTACATAATCAGATTTTGCTTTTGCAAGTGTTTCAACTGCTTCAGTGTTATTTCTATAAGACTCACAATTAATCAGTACATTCAGGAAAGCTCCCTGTGCAGCTGTTGAAATAAGTGACAATGCCACTCCGGCATCTGAAAGTGAATTCTGGTTCCCTTTTTCTGCAATAATGATTAACCATGGGGTTATTTCTTTACATAAAGAAATGACCTGGAAGGGGATTAAGCCAGCCTGAACAGTTGATTCCTCAATTTTCCGGGATCTAACTTCCTTTTGTTCATCATTTTCTTTTGGCAGTTTAAATGCTTCCATTACATTGTCAAAAACCTCATTGTCTTTTCTTGAAAGAGTTAAGAAATCATTTTGCGATTTCTCCAGTTTCTCTTTCAGGGCTTTTAGTTCATCTTCAACATTAAGATATTTCTTTTTTCCAAAAGTAAGATTGCATACCATAATACCAAGAGATGATGCAAGAGTGCCGCAGAAGGCGCTTACATTACCTCCGCCGGGGGTAGGGGAGTTGGAAGAAAGTTCGTTTAAATAGTCCTTAACCGAAAGTGAAGTATCCATTTTAATTCCCTGATAATTAAATCATATAATCAATAATTTTCTGATTAATATCGAATGGGTTTAGTCTGTTTAACCCTAATTTCTCAACAGCAATATTAACAAGTTCCTTTTCATCAGAAATTTTTCCGTCAGAATAATATTTACCAGCCTGGAGTAATGCTTCAAGTGGAACAAGCCCGACTATTTCACTACCGTCAACTTCTGCACCTAACCGATCGGCTTCCTTTCTTACTTCTTCAAAGGCAATATGGATTGGCGTAATGTTGTAATTAGTAAGGTTCATTGAGACTTGTGTTATATTATATTTCTCTAAGGAAACTCCCATTCCCTTAACATTCTTTAGCCTGCCGGGCATAGTAATTGTTTTTCCGTTTTCCTTAATAATGTTTCCCTGTAGATCTCTTTTGGGTTTACCGGATTCCCTCAGGTTCTCTGCTATTTCCTTGGCAATTTTGATATCTGTGGATTTTAAGTTAACATTATAAGCAATGAGGAAAAATCTTGCACCGGTTACGATTGCTCCCAACTTTGGATTAAATATAGCTTCACCAAAATCAGGTTTCCATTCCGGAATTTTCAGTTTTTCCTCAAGTCCTTCATACTCACCCTTACGTATATTTGAAAGACTTGATCTCTGTGGAGTTCTGGCGGAGGCCTCATAAAGAAAGACTGGTACATTTAATTCAGCGGCAATTCTTTCTCCGAATTCCTCTGAAATTTTTACGCATTCCTCCATAGAAGTGTTTTTAACAGGGACAAATGGAACCACATCAATGGCACCAATTCTTGGATGTTCCCCTTTATGTTTTGTCATATCAATCATTGAAGCCGCGGTTTTGCAGGCATTTATTGCTCCTTCAAGAATTCCATTTTCAGTTCCCGCCAATGTAACAACAACCCGGTTATAGTCGGCATCCGGTTCCAGGTTGAGAAGTTTTACATCTGCAGTCTCTGAAAGTACTTTTGCTATTGATTTAAAAAGTTCTTCATTAATTCCTTCACTGAAATTAGGAACGCACTCAATTATTTTCATTTAATCTCCGATTTATCAAATATTATTTTCCCGTCTTTAATAGTCATAATATTCAGGTTTGTTCCGGTAAAATAGACGAGGTCTGAATAATCAGAAGAATCTATTACAGCAAAATCTGCTTTTTTCCCCGGCTCTATACTTCCGGTTTTATTATTTATACTTAACGCACAGGCAGCATTAATTGTATAGGACGATATAACCTCTTCAATAGACATTTTTAAGTTTATTGCAGCAAGACTCATTATCAGTGAAATGTTACTTATATGTGATGAGCCGGGGTTAAAATCAGTTGCAAGCGCTACAGCAACATTTTCATTAATCAGTTTTCTAGCCGGAGCATACCGGTAGTTCAGGAAATATGAAACACCGGGAAGGAGAACTGCAGTGGTATCAGATGCAGCTAGTTTTGGTATCTGGTCATCTTTCATCATCTCAAGATGCTCAACACTAACCGCATTATATTTAAGCGCGGTTTCCAATCCTCCGATATTATTAAATTGTTCTGTATGAATTTTTATTTTTAATCCGGCAGAACTGGCAGCATTAAAAATCCGGTCAGTTTCTTCTGCCAGGAAAGCCGTCGATTCACAGAATACATCACAGAAATTGGAAAGTTTTTTCTCGGCTACTGCGGGGATTATCTTTTTTATAAGTAATTCAATATACCCTTCGTGATTATCTTTGAATTCTGCCGGATAAGTGTGTGCCCCCAGAAATGTAGCAATTATCTCTATCGGAAATAATTTATTCAAATGATTTATTACCCCGAGGAGTTTCATTTCGTTTTCGAAATCAAGTCCGTATCCGCTCTTGATCTCTAAAGAAGTAACTCCCTGAGAAATAAAATTAAGGATTCGTTGTGAACCGGATTTTACCAGATCATCAAAGGAAGAATTCCTGACAGCATTAACTGTTGATTTAATTCCCCCTCCGGAATTTGTAATTTCCTCATAAGTGGCGCCTTTTAACCTGAGTTTGAATTCATTTGCTCTTGTACCGGCATATACGGTATGGGTATGACATTCAATAAATCCCGGGAAGATAGTTTTATCTTTCAGTGAAATTAGTTCATAACCGGAACTATTTTTAAGAGAGTTATTGGGGATAATATCTCTTATTAAGTCATCTTCAATTACAATTGAATGGTCTGTCAATACATTAAGATTTCTTTGTTCTTTTCCCCGTTTAACATTTTTCCCGTTAGTATTAACTGTTACTATTTGTGAAGAATCTTTAAGGATTTTCAGCATGATTATCGTGAAATATTGACTGTGTCTCTGATAACTTTAGAATCTGAATAACCCATCTGGTTGAGCTTAAAGCTGTAATCGTTTGCATCTGAAGAATTAAGAAAATCGCCTGCCTTAACTTTATAGAAGGGAGGATCAAAGGAAATATAGACAGGATTCCTATCCAACCTGAAATAAACTTCTGATTTGACTTTATTTGCTTCATCAAGATTGTCAGTTGTGACAATTAGAACTCTGTAACCCGCCATTGGCTTTGTGATTTTTGATCCTAATGTATCAGTCGATAATGAATCATAATTATACCAGGCATTAAGTCTAATCCCGGATTTGTTAAAAAAACGTGGTATTGAGTCACTTATATTAACATTGACTTTATAAGGGGTAATATCAAAATCTTCTTTAAGGGTTAAAGTATCAGAATTTTTTATTCCGGCGGATTTCTTTTCAGGTTGTGGAAACCGGGAACCTACCGATGTCATTGTTCCGCATGAATAAATTGTTATGATTATAAATAAAAGAAAAATAGAATTATATTTCATTTTTTATCATTTTAAGCATTAACAAATATAAAAATATATATTGACTATCTGAAACCCCGGGCCTAAATAATACAGTTATTTTATTTATATTTTACTTTCAATTTTAGCAGGAAAAAACTAAATTTAATATATGGTTCTCTATTTAAGATGTTAAATAAAATAATTTATGAAGGCTAATGGAAAATCCAACTAAAGTACTGATCGTTGAAGATGATCTTATTACTCAGCAGATTCTGGGACTTTATATGATAGACTATGATCATATAATTGTGTCTTCCGGTGAGGAAGCTCTTGAGGAATGCAAAACGAATAAATATGATATTATCTTAATGGATATTAGGTTAAAAGCTGGATTTGACGGCGTAAAGACTTTTAAAAATATTAAAAAAATAAAAGATTACAATAATATTCCAATACTGGCAATAACAGCTTATGCGATGAGAGGCGATAGGGAATATTTTTTGGAGGAAGGTTTTGAAGGATACCTTGCAAAGCCATTTTTAAAGGAAAATCTGATCGAAATTATTAATACTGCACTGAATAAAGCAACTGTATAACCCATTTTTATCACGTAAAATGGTTATAGGGGGGAGATAAGGGCCTGATATATAATCGTTTAAAGATAATTTTTTTGAGAAACAGCAATTATTTTAGTAAGTTTGACTGTTAATTTAATATATTTTTATCGAAATGGCTGCAAAAAAACTTAAAATCCTATTTGTTACTCCTGAGGTCGTTCCATTTGTTAAGACTGGTGGTCTGGCCGATGTTTCCGCTGCTTTACCGCAAATGCTTACTGAATTGGGGCATGAAGTTAGAATTGTGGTTCCCAAATATGGTGCAGTTGATGACAGGAAATTCAAAATCCACGAAGTTGTCCGTTTAAAGGATTTACATCTTCAGATCGGTGATAAAGATGTGGTCTTTTCTTTAAAATCATGTTTCTTACCTGGACAAAAGATAAGAGTCCAGATTTATTTCCTGGATAATCACGAATATTTCGGAAGCAGGAACAGCTTGTATGTTGATCCAATGACAGGCCAGGATTATCCTGATAACGATGAAAGATTTATCTTGCTGGCAAGATCAGTTTTTGAACTGATCTCCAAACTCGGCTGGATTCCCGATATTATTCACTGCAATGACTGGCAAACCGGTTTCATTCCTGCATATCTGAAAACTCTCTTTAAAGGTGTTGAAACTTTCTCTTCTTTTAAAACTGTGTTTACAGTTCATAATCTTGCATATCAGGGTCAATTTCCAAAATCTATATTCTATAAAACGGGGTTTCCTGAAGAACTTAACTCTGAAAAAGGAATTGAGATTTATAACAAGATAAATTTCATGAAGAGCGGTCTGATGTTCGCTGATATTATAAATACCGTCAGTGAAACTTATGCTAATGAGATCAGAACAGATGATGAATTGGGTGCCGGGTTAAAATCTGTGCTCGCAAAACGAAAGAATGACCTTTATGGAATAATCAACGGCATAGATACCCATCTTTGGAATCCTGATAAAGATAAACATCTGCCACAAAAGTTCACATTTAAAACTATTGAAGATAAAGTAGAAAATAAAAAAGTACTCGCGGAAAAATTTGGTCTTTCCTTCAGTGAAACTACTCCAATTATTGGGATAATATCGAGACTCTTTGATTCAAAAGGTTTTGATCTGATTACTGAAGCATTCCCTGAATTGATGAAAATGAATCTTCAGATGGTGCTGCTTGGAAACGGTGACAGGAAATATCATAATTTCTTTGAAAAAGCGGGCCGGAAATATCCCGACAAATTCGCATCATACCTGGGTTTTAACGATGACCTTGCTCATCTTATAGAGGGCGGTGCAGACATGCTGTTGATGCCATCACACTATGAGCCGTGCGGGTTAAACCAGATGTATAGTCTTGTTTATGGAACTGTACCGATTGTCAGAGAAACCGGTGGCCTTGCCGATACTGTTGTAAAATATAATGAAAAAACTCCTGAAGGTAATGGGTTCATGTTCAAACAATATGAAGCTGCTGCTATGCTGAAAGAAATTTCAAGAGCTTTAAAGGTATTTGAAGATAAAAAGACATGGATTAAAATTCAGAAGAATGGTATGAAATGTGATTTTAGCTGGATTGCTTCAGCTAAGAAATATATTGAGTTATACAAGACCATACTTGAAAGCGATTAATGCCGAAAAGAGCCTTTTCACTCCTTAATCTAAAAATAAACCTATTGGCTGTTTCAGATAATTGTGCGGCTAGTATTTCTAACTTGCAAAAGCGAAATATATTTACAAGCTTTGTGGCTGTAAATTTATAGGATACCTGCAATTTTTTATAATGATATCTCCGGAGAAAAAATTTTGTCAGTAAAAACCATATCATTCTTTGTTTTGATGTTTGTCGCGTTAACTCTGTATTCCTGCAGTAATGACCCATCAGCTATTGGAAGTGTCTACCTTAAAGGAGATCAAATTAAATTGGATTCCCTGGATTCATATAAAGATACTATGTCCCAGGTTGCCTCGTCCTACCAATATTCTGTCCCTCTCGGTTTCAGTAATTCTCTTTTACTGGGACGCAAAGGAAATGCCGTCGCAAGCACACTAATGAGTTTCAATATTGTTCTTCCTGATTCAATTACTACTGAATTAAAAGCAAATACTCTTACTGTTACAAGCACTACTGTGCAATTATATAAGAGTTATAATTATGGAGATTCAACTGCCCCCTTTGACTATTCTGTCCATCATATTAAAACTGGATGGACTTCATTGACTTATACGATCGATAGTTTCAATGTTTGGCAGGCAGGCAATCAGTACGATGCTGCTGATATAAGCAGTAACAAAACTGCCAGTGATACAATGTTTCAGTTTAATATTACAGACAACCTTGGAATATTATCGTGGTTAACTGCTATCGCCAATGGTACAACTCCTGATAATGGTATTTTACTAATCCCGTCTTCAGGTACAAATAAAATTGTTGGCTTTTATGCGCTTTCTCCCTCAACTACGGTCGATATCCCCTATATCCATATTGTGGTTAATAAACCGGGATTTTACACAGATACATTAATATTTTCTACAACTGCTGATCTAAGTGTAGTTTCAGGCACTATTCCCCAAAACCCGCAGAATGATTATATCTATGCTCAGTCAAGCGTTGTTTTTGAATCTCGTCTGAAATTTGATATTTTGTCCAAACTCCCGCCTCATGCAATTATCAATTATGCAGAGCTGCAGCTCACAGTTGATACAACAGTTTCCCTTTTCGGCTCTTCATTTACAGATCAGCTAACTGCAAAGTTTATAACCGATACAACTCATATAGATTCTTTAAGCGTAAGTGCTGTTAACATGGTAAGATCTGCTTCTGCTCCTATGTATACGGGAAATATCACATATTTCGTGCAGACATGGTTGTCTACAAAAGTTAATAATGGTATTCAAATTCAGCCAAGCGTTTACTCAGAGGGCACAGATTTATGGGCACTTTTCGGAAGCAAGGCAACTGATCCGTTAAAAAGACCAAGATTAAAAATCACCTATACAAATAAATTATAAATATGAAATTAATAACTATAATGTTTTTTTCTCTGATTACTTTAATTCAGACTGTTAATGCTCAGGAATCTATTTATACCAGATTCGGTCTTGGTGACCTGCAGTTTTCTTATTCCGGAAAAAGGTTAGGGATGGGGCAGA
>Ga0182027_10005533_pt1 | contig 19163 bp, 13 predicted proteins | sample 712E1DmetaG_FD_121300 | JGI IMG/M metagenome (GOLD analysis project Ga0182027, IMG submission 121300) | Permafrost microbial communities from Stordalen Mire, Sweden - 712E1D metaG (Illumina Assembly) | ecosystem: Environmental > Terrestrial > Soil > Wetlands > Permafrost | place: Sweden...
CGCTTTCTGCAATCCCTCGGGCCCGCTATAGGCCACCTCGACGTGGTGCTGGCTCAGCTCCAGCGCATCGCGCAGGCTCTCGGCGGCGTCCACATTGTCCTCGATGATGAGTACCCGGCGACGGATCTGTTCTCTCGCGCCTCTGGCAGGGGTAGCCTCGCCCATTGGGCTGGACAGAAGAGGCAGCTCGACCACGAACTCCGCTCCCTTGCCCAGCCCATCGCTGTGCGCACAGACCTCGCCTCCGTGCATCTCGACCAGACTCTTGACGAGCGCCAGCCCAAGCCCAAGGCCGCCCTTGCTTCGGTCGAGCGTCTCATCCGCCTGCATGAATGGCTGGAACAAGCGCTTGAGCATGCCCGGATCGATTCCGGCGCCCGTGTCCACGATACGGAGCTGGGCCCGCCCCCGCCCGGCAGGCTTCGTGGTGGCGACGGTGACTTGACCACCGCTTGGCGTGAACTTCGCCGCATTGCTAAGCAGGTTTCCCACCACCTGCGCAAGCCGCGGCTCGTCGCCTTCGATCGTCAGCATCTCCGGCGCAACAAGAACGCCAAGCGCAATCCCCCTACTTTCGAAGAGCGAACGGTGATCTTCCACGGCGCGACTGACCACGTCGCCTAAATCCACCCGCGTGCACTTGAGCTGGATCTTGTTGCGCGAGATACGCGTGATATCCAGAAGATCGTCGACCAAACGCACGAGCTGATCGGTCTGCCGGCCAAGAACCGCCTCGGCACGCTTGGCTTGCTCACCGCCCGCAGCCGCTCGCTTGAGGATGTGCAGGCTATTGCGAATAGGGGTCAGGGGATTGCGCAGCTCGTGCGAGAGCACGGCGAGGAATTCGTTCTTGCGCCGATCGGCGTCGCGCAGCTCGTGTTCGGCGCGCACCCGCTCGGTCATGTCCGAGAACACGACCACGGCCCCCATCACGCCGGCCGCCGTTCGAATGGGCGCCGAGCTCGTCGACAGGTGCAGAACCGATCCATCGGGTCGCGGCAACCGTTGCAGCACGCCGTGGACGGTCTCGCCTGCGAGCGCTCGCGCGCCAGGTGTTTGCGCGGGATCCACGGGCTTTCCGTCGGCGGTTTCGAGCTTGACCTGTCGAATCCTCTCGCCGATGTCGAGCCCTTGCCAGTTCTCGGGGGCGCCGATCATGCGACGAAACGCGGGATTGACCCGCACCAGATTTCCCGCGGGATCGCTGACCACCAGGGGCTCGGTCAGGGAGTCGAGGATTGCGTCGAGCTCCGCTGCCCGGCGCTCGGCCAGCTCCCGTTGTTCGCGCTCGGTGGCCTCGGCTTTGCGCCGCTCGGTAATGTCACGTACGACGCTGACCAGAGTACGTGCGCCGCCGACTTCGGTGCCGCGCGAGCTCACTTCGACCGGGAATGCGGACCCATCTTTCCGACGATGCGTGGTTTCGAAGAGCACGCCCTTCACGTTGGCCTGCTCCAGCTGTTCCGTGAGGATGGCTTGCGTCCCGCTGGCCCGCAAATCGTGGATAGTGAGACTGAGAAGCTCGTCTCGGCTGTAGCCGTAAGCTGCTGATGCCGCCGGATTGGCTTCCATGATTCGACCATTGTCGAGGTTCATGAACAAAATGATGTCGCGACTTTGCTGTACGACCAGCTCGAAACGGCGAAGAGCCTCATCGGCAAGCCTGATTTGAGTCAGATCGACCGTGGCCGAGGCCACGCCCGTCACGCGACCAGCCTCGTCGCGAATCGGCTCCCAGCAGGCATCGAGGAACATGCGGCCGGTTGGACCATCAAACCACATTTGTTCCCGATGCTCGACGCCCAGCTCGAGAACGCGTCGCTTAATCTCCGCAAGGTGCTTTGCGTCCTCGGGCCCGAAGATGTCCTCGTCGCGTAGGCCGACGATTTGTTCTGGTCGAGCTGTCTTCTGGTTGTAGCCCCAGATGTACTTGAGATCGGCATCTTGCGCCGCCACCGCGACGGGGGAATTGCGCAGGGCCAGTCGGAAGCGCTGCTCACTCTCGAGCAGGGCCTCCTCGGCGCGTTTGCGTTCGGTGATATCGATGATGGAGCTGATGACGACCGTCTCGCCTTGCAGGGTGCTCACCTCGGAAGAGACCAGAGCCGTCCACTCCCGCCCGCCTTCACTCAAAAAGCGGAATTCCCCATTGCGCACCATTCCTTGTTGCTCCAGATCGCGGATGAATCGCTCTCGCTCCTCCTTGTACTTCCAAATGTTGAGCTGCGAGCTGGTTTGGCCGATGGCCTTCTCGCGAGAGATACCGGTCATCTCTTGCCAGCGTTCGTTGACATCGACAAACAGACCGTCGCGCAGCCCGGTTATGGCCATGGCCGAGGTGCTGCCGCGGAACGCCTTGGCGAATTTTTCTTCCGAGAGACGAAGCCCCTCCTCTGCCCGCTTGCGCTCGGTGATGTCGATGGCGGTCCCGAGCCGGAACTTCTGCCCTGCAAGCTCGATCCGGTCGAAGCTGAAGGAACCGAGGCGCCGCTGCCCCGATTGCGTCGTGTAGGCAAGCTCCCAGTCACGCACTGAGCCCGTCTTGTGCATTTCCAAGAACATCCGCGCACGACCGTCGGGATCGCCAGCAAGGCCAAGCTCGATGGACGTCTTGCCGATCACCTCGTGTCGGCGGTATCCGAACATCTTCTCCCAGGCATCGTTGACTGCGGCAAGCGTGCCATCGGAGTCCTTGATGAGCGCAATGGCAAATGGTGCGCGATCGTAGATGACGGAGTACTTCTGTTCGCTCTCGCGGGCTCTTTCGGCCACCAGCGTGATTTCAGTAATATCTTCCGAAAAGATGATGATTCCACCGACGCCACCGGTTGCCTCGTGCCACGGACGCACCTCCCAGCGCAGCCACTGCACGGTGCCATCGGCGCGCACGAAACGATCGGCTTCGGCGCGTACCACCTCGCCCGACAGCGCCCGCCGGTGGATTTGCCTCCATCCATCATCTATCTCGGGAAAAATCTCGTAGTGAGACACTCCACGCAAATCCCGCTCAGCGAGCCGATAGTCGGCGATCCACCTCTTGCTGGCGCTCAGATAGCGCATCTGTCGGTCGAACATGGCCAGCGAGGCCGGGGCGTGTTCGATGAAAAGTCTCAAGCGCTCTTCGCTCTCGCGCAGGGCCCGATCGGCGAAGGTGCGCTCAGTAATATCGCGGTTGGCTTCAAGGACCCGTTCGATCCCGTCGTCGCCGCGCGCGTACTGCTTGTTCGCAAGCACGATGACCAAACGTCCATCCTTGGTCCGCTGTCGGAGCTCACCGGCCCAGCAGCCGCCAACCCTCAGCTCGGCCTCGATCTCGGCCAGCGGCTGGGGAAACGAGGTGGCCAAGAGGTCGTGCGAGATGCGGCCAATCGCTTCCTCTCGGCTAAATCCGTAGAGCTCTTGGGCGCCGCGGTTCCACGACTCGACCACGCCATCGAAGCGCCGCACGAAGATCGCATCATGCGAAAGATGAACCAGCTGCGCCTGTTTCTTGGCGGCCTCCTCCGCCCGTCTGACCTCGGATATATTGACAAAGGTCACGACCACGCCGGCAATGAAGTTCTCGATAGTCCGATAGGGCAGGATTCGCAGCACGAACCAATGCCCGTCAGGTGTTTGCACCTGGCGCTCGACGGTGGTGAGAAGGCACAGCACTTCGAGTGCTTCGGGAACCAGATCCTGACCCGCGAAACGGGGCGAGAGATCGGCCAGCGGCCGCCCGACGTCGCTCGCAATCAGATGGAACAGGGCCGTCGCCGCCGGAGTAAACTTCGTGATGCGCAGGGATCGATCGAGAAAGATGGTCGCGATCTGAGTCGCGGCGAACAAGTTCTGCAAGTCGCCATTGGCGGAGGCAACCTCGTCGAGCTTTTCGCGCAACTCCTCGTTGACCGTCTCCAGCTCTTCGTTTAGCGAATTCAGCTCCTCCTTGGAGGTCTGCATCTCTTCATTGGCCGACTGCAGCTCTTCGTTGGTAGAGATGAGCTCTTCGTTCGACGACTTCAGCTCCTCGTTGGCCGATTCCAGCTCTTCGACGGTGGAACGCAGCTCGGCCCTGGTCGTGCGCAGCTCGCTTTCGAGTTGCTGTAAGGCCGGCTCCTCTGGACCGGACGAGGCATCCGCTTGTTCGGAATCGCGCGAAGCCAGGGCCTGCTCCTCGACCACAACCAGGTACAGCCCAGCCTCCGCTTCGACGGTGGGCACGGGGCGGACAATCAGCCGGATCGGGCGGCTCTGCCCCTCGATCTCGACCGGAACATCGGTGCGGATGCAAGCGCGCCGGGTGTTTGCGGCCTTGATCAAGGCGGAGCGCAGCTCCAGACGCAGCGGTCCGCGAAAGGCGTCGAACAGATTCGTGGTCGACATGGCGCCGGCGGGAAGCACCAGGTACCTCGCCAGGGGGCCCGCGACGAAAAGAACCTCGCCGCGCTCGTTGATGACGGCCGATGCCGGCGCGTAGTCTTGTAGGATCGCGCGTTCGAAGGCGGCGCCGACCCTTTCCCGGGTGCCTGATCCCACCCCTGACCCCGCCTGTGACCCCGCCTCGGGCTGGCTCCGCGGCAGTGCAGGAGGCGCTTGCGCGGCACCACGCAGCGAAAGCGGGAATTCAACCATCGGACGGGCCAAGGTGTCCTTGCGGCGGAAGATACGGCTCTTCTTGTCGATGCTCTCGAACAGCTCCGTGCTTTGCGCGACGCCTTCGGAGGGACCGAGAAAGAGAAAGCCACCGGGCCGCAAAGCGTAGTGGAATAGCGGAATGAGCTTTTTCTGCAGATCCGCATTCAGGTAAATGACCACGTTGCGACAGGAGATGAGATCGAGCTGCGAAAACGGGGGATCGCGGATAAGGCTATGCTGCGAGAAGAGGCACATCTCGCGCAGCTCCTTGCTCGCTTGGTAGCCCTCGCCTTCGCGTGTGAAGAAACGCTCCAGCCGTTCCGGGCTTACCGCGTCGCCGATGGACGACGAATACCGTCCATGCCTGGCTTGGGCCAGCACCGCTTCATTGATGTCGGTAGCGAAGAGCTGGACGGCGCGTTTCTGCTCGCAACGTTCGAGGTGTTCGCGCACGAGCATCGCAACTGTGTAGGCCTCTTCGCCGGAAGCGCAACCTGGCACCCAGATGCGCAAGGGAGATTGCTCTCCATCTGCGGCGGTAATGCGCGGCAGAACCTGCCGCGCCAGCGTGTCGAAGGTCTCCGGGTCGCGGAAGAACTGGGTGACACCGATGAGGAGATTCTTGACGAGAGCATCGGCCTCGGCCGCACTCGATTCGAGCAACTCAATATAGTCCGCGACCGCCGTGACATGCAGTCCCTGCAAGCGACGGCGAATCCGGCGCAGCAACGTGGCCTTCTTGTATTTGCAGAAGTCGTGTCCAGTGTGCTTCTGGATCAGCCTGCACATTGCTTCGAGACTCGCCGTGAGCTCGGGCAACTCTGGAACCGGCGCAGGCTCGCGCGAGCTCTGACGTTTCCCGGCGACAGGGCCCTTCCCGCGCGATCGACCTTTCATGGGAGGGACTCTCGCACGATCACGTGCTAGCGGACAATGTGCATGGGCAACCGACGCGGTATTTCAGCGTGGTTATATGTCCATCACGGCTGCTGCCTTCGCCTACACGACGGGAACCCTGGAATCAGGGTTGGCACGCCGCTGGCATTGGGCCCATGGCAGCCAAGGGGAATCCAACATGCGCCTATCAATCATTCACGAAACTAAATACCTCTATGCCACACCAGCCGACTACTCCATCCAGTACCTGCGCTTGTCGCCACAATCGACGATTCAGCAGAAAATACTGACTTGGGACTTGGATCTGCCGAGGCCGGCCACGTTATTCTCTGACGGGTTCGGCAACACCTCGCACGTTCTTGTCGTCGATAGGCCCCATCACGAGATCTGCATTCGCGCCCACGGCGAGGTCGAGGTCGAAGATTCCCCTCTAAACCTGCCCGACATCGGACCGCTCGGCCCCGATGTCTACATGCGTTTTACGGCGCTCACCGCCCAGGATGAAGCGCTGAACCGCTTTTCAGAAGCCTTTCGTCGCCAAACCATGAACAATCGCGCGGCCGGGGTCGAGGCGCTGATGGTGGCCGTACGCGAGGAAATGGACTACCGCCCTGGCGTCACGGAGGTAGGCACCTCGGCGGCCCAGGCATTCTCCAAACGTGCTGGCGTCTGCCAGGATCACGCGCACGTATTCGTTTCGTGTTGTCGGAACTTGAACATACCGGCTCGCTACGTAAGCGGCTACCTGGCGCCCAAGAACAGGCCGGCAAGTCTTGGTCGACCGACTGCGCTGGCCAGCCACGCATGGGCCGAGGCCTGGATAGAAGGTGCGGGTTGGCAGGGATTCGATGTGGCCAACCACACGCGCGCGCACGGACGCCACGTGCGCGTGGCGGTCGGTCTTGACTATCTCGATGCGTGTCCCGTGCGCGGATTTCATCGCGGCGGCAAAGTCGAATCGCTAGAAGTTGAGGTCCAAGTCAGCGAAATCGCGTACCAGGAAAGGATTCCCGCGGCGAAGGCTGCCCGCAGTCCGGAACGACAGCAACATCATCAACGGCAGCAGCAGCAGCAACTGCAGCAGCAACTGTAGCAACTGGAGCAACCGGAGATCGACGAGAGCGCAGGCAAGGTTTCCGCTACGTAACTTCCCAGGTCGAGCTTAGAAAATGAGGCGACGATTTCAACGTTACCAAGTGAGACTCTATCCCTCCCAAACGACACCGAACGGTAGCGTCCAACCCTTTTGTTCGGTCTGGAGAAAGCCCGAGCGTTTCGGCCCGAGGTCGTCATCTGCGATATCGGACTTCCCAAGATGGATGGCTACGAAGTGGCCAAGGTCCTGCGCGCGGACACGAACCTATGCCCGGTACACCTCGTAGCGGGTGCGCACGGAAACGGCTAGTTTAAATCCACCATGGCCGACGCCGCGCAACCGCCTAGAGAATTGATTCGCCTCATTTCGCACGACCTGCGTAGCCCGCTCACGGCGATGCAGCTCAACGCCCAGCTCATCGAACAGTCGGCGCTGCGGGACGGACGGGAGAAAGAGCAGCGCTGGGCCTCGCTCATCGCCGCAGCGACGCGCCGTCTGGACGGAATGCTTCGGCAACTAGGCGAGGCCGAGCTTATTCGCTCCGGCCAGATCCCGCTGGCCATCGAGCCACTGGTCTTCGACCAATTCCTACGCCAACTTTTGGACGGCGGTGGCGCCGACATCGCCCGCGAGCGTGTTCATCTAACACCAGCGAAAGCAACGCTCGCCTTGTCGGCCGATCGTACGCGCCTTGGGCAAGCCATGCTCAACGTGCTGCACCTGGCTTTGCAACAGGCGGCCGCTCCCGCGCGCGTCACCGTGGATGCGCGAGCTCGGGACGGAGAGATTGCATGCACCGTCACCGCTCCCGTTCCGCCCGAGCTGGCCGCAGAGACCGCGGAAGGGCGTGCCGCCACGCCGGCCGGTCGTGCCGGAGGTTGTGAGGGGATCGCCCTCCACGTCGCGCGAACCCTGATCGAGTGTCACGGTGGAAAACTACGGGTCGCCGAGGACGCGGACCGCGCCCTCGTATTCGAGATCGCTCTTCCCACCGTCCGCAAGTAGCGCCGAGCTACTGCAGCCCGTATTTCACCATCTTCTCCCACAGATTCTTGCGCGTGATGCCCAGCATCTCAGCCGCGAGCTTTCGCTCCCCACTCGCGTTTTGCAGCGTGCGTTCGATGTAGTCCTTCTCGAACCGTGCCATGACCGCGGAAAGTGGCTCATTGCGATCGCTCGGCACTGTTTTGGCGGAGCCGCTAAATTCGGCCGGCAGGTGATAGGTCTGGATTTCCTGCCCGTGAGCCAGGATGGCGGCGTGCTGGATGGCGTGCTTGAGCTCGCGGACGTTGCCGGGATAGGCATAGGCTTGAAGTGCCGCCCATGCCGCGGGTGCGACAGCTGGGGTTGGCTGGCCGACCGACGTGAACTCGCGTAGGAATCCCTCGATCAAGACCGGCAGATCCACCTGGCGCTCGCGCAGCGGCGGCAACCGCAGCTCGAACACTTTGATGCGGTAATAAAGATCCTGGCGGAACTTGCCTTCCGCCCCCATGGCCTTGAGGTCGCGGTTGCTGGCTGAGATCAGTCGAACGTCGACCTTCACAGAGGTATTGGTGCCGATCGGCTCGAAAGCACCGTCCTGCAGAACGCGCAGAAGCTTGGCCTGCACCTCCATCGGCATCTCGCCGATCTCGTCGAGGAAAAGCGTCCCGCCGTCGGCGGCCTTGAAACGCCCGTCGCGCCGCTTGACCGCGCCGGTGAAGGCGCCGCGCTCGTGGCCAAATAGCTCTGCCTCAATGAGCGTCGCCGGCACGGCTGCGCAGTTGACCGCCACGAACGGCGCGTCTCGACGCTCGCTGGTGGTGTGAATCATGCGCGCGGCCAGCTCTTTGCCCGTTCCGCTCTCGCCGCTGAGCAGGACCGCAGCCGAACTAGATGATATGGCGCTGATCTGATTGCGCACCTGCACGATGGCAGGGGAGCGCCCCTCGATCACCTGGCCAACTTTCCGCGTGGCCAGCTCGGCGCGAACCTCCGCAAGCTCGCGCAGCAGCCGCCAACGCTCGTCAATGCGCTCGACCATAGCCAGTACCTCTGGCAGCTCGAAGGGCTTGGTCACGTACTCGATGGCGGCCTCTTTCACCGCGGCGACCGCCTCTTGGATGGTGCCGAACGCGGTCATCAGGACCACGTGGGTCTCGGGCTGTTCATTGCGTACGCGGCGCAGGATGGTGAAGCCATCCACCTTGGGCAGCCGGATATCGCTCAGCACTAGATTGAAGGTCTGGTGATCGAGGCAGCGCATGGCCTCCCCGCCATCGGAGGCAAGCGATACGCGATGGCCGAGCTCGCGCAAGGCCTCGCCGAGAGGCACGCGTATGTCTGCCTCGTCGTCAACTAGCAGGATATCGAGCATATCAGGTCCATGTTGCTGAAAACCGGCGACGAACGGATAGTGGAGCTCGGGCCCGGCGAAGGCAAGCGACTTTTCCATCGCTGAAGCAACCAGCCATCACACTTGGTTCGTGGCTTGCAAAGTAGTGGCTCCGACAAATGATCGAGCTAGGGGAGCGAGTGCGAAAGCGATGCAATCCATACAGCAATTGGCGCCCAAACATCGGCCACTCACCTGGGAGCTTGGGCTACCCCTCGGCGGAGCTGAGTACGACTCGTTCGGAAGTGGTAACGCTGCCAGCGGCGTCTGTCACCGGTCGGTGACACGCATTGGGCCGACGAGGCACGGCGCCGCAGCGTTAATCATCGCGGCAGCGTGCAGCTCCAAGGTCCGGGGGGGTGAATGACCAAGGCCAGCTGCGAGCTATGCCGCCATGGAACGCTGGCAGCGCTGTCGCATGAGTTGCGCAATCCGCTAGCGGCTATGAGCAATAGTCTCTATGTGCTGCAACGAAGTCAGCCCGGCGAGGTGCAAGCGGAGCGGGCCATTTCGGTGATGGATCGCCAGATACGCCATCTTGTCGCTCTCCTTGATGGTCTGACGGATGCGGCTCGCCTCGAACAAGGCAATGTGGAGCTGCGCTTGGCACGCGTCGACCTGGGCACCGTTCTACGCACGGCAATCGCGAGCCACGAGGGACTCTTCGACAGCAGCGACGTCCAAATCACTGCGCGAATTCCCGCCAAGCCCGTCGTGCTCTCCGCCGATCCTGCCCGCATCGAGCAGATCGTGGGCCACTTGCTTCGGAACGCGGCACGGTTCACACCGCCAGGCGGATGGGTCCGGCTATCCCTGGAAGCGGATGACTCGGATCAAGCTGCTCATATCCGAGTACAGGACTCAGGTGCAGGGTTTGACGGCATTCTGCGCGACCGGTTGTTTCAGCCCTTCGTCCAGGCCGACACCTCACTCGCGCGAACCCGAGGTGGGCTCGGTCTTGGCCTCGCGGTCGTCAAAGGCATCGTCGAGCTACACGGCGGATCGGTAAGGGCCGAAAGCGACGGACCAGGTAAGGGCTCGACCTTTGTCGTCGAGCTACCGATGGGGAAGAGCTAGCCGGGCGTGCACGGCTGCGCGCCCGCAATACAGATCTTCGAGCCGCTGTCAGATGGCCAGATAGTCCCCGATATTCTCGCGGAGAACGGCCCGCGCCCGATGCAGCCTTGTCTTGATCGCCTGCTCCGAAACCCCGAGTGACTGGGCTGCCTGCGACGTGGAATGACCTTCGATCTCCCGCGCCAGGAAGACCTGCCGTAGCAGGTCGGGCAACTTCTCGACCGCGTTCTGAATCTCTCTTCGCAATTCCCCAAAGGCCAAGTGTTCGTCAGGGCGAGGTGGCCCACTGAAACGTGATTCATGGTTCGAATTCGCGGCCTCAGCGGCGATCTCTTCCGGCAGAATATGGGAGAAGGTGAACGTCGGTCTTCGGTTGCGTGCGCGTAAGAACATCAGTGAAGCGTTGGCGGTGACGCGATAAAGCCAGCTGCCGATCTGAGCGCGGCCCTCGAATCCAGGTAGCTTCCGCCAGGCAGTGACGAAAACGTCCTGAAGGATCTCTCGTGCATCGTTCTCGTCGTGCACAAAACGCATCGCCAAACGAAACAGCCGCGCCTCGTGCCGATCGAGCAACTCCTTAAGTGCCATCAGATCGCTCTTCTGTGCTCGCACGACCAAATCGTCATCGGTCGGCCATTCGCGCTCGCCGAGCGCCTCCGCAGCTTGTGTTTCATGCGACGACAGATTGGTCGGAAATGAATGTGGAGTATGGTCCGTGGCATAGCTGTTCATGCTTTTCTCGCCGGATGGGTAGGGTGGCTCGTCTCAGTGCCGTTCCACCGTACGCACAGCAATACCCATGCCGCGGAAGCAACTCACGTCTTGCTCGTTGGTTCCTCCCACTTGCCACCTGGTAAGAAGCCAGGGTTCTCCCCGCTCCATTCCATTTCGGTAGTAAGACCCCAAGTTTCGGTCACCGGACGGTAACGCCTGTTCTGCGACGATCCGCCCACTAACCGCCCACTTCGGCGGTATCGCGCACCTATGTTCTGGCCACTCGCCGTTAGAATGCCTCGCCTAGCCACCTGAACTGCGCGTAGGAGCAATGTAGCCACACCTTGATTCTCTGACGGTCCATGCGGGTAAAGGAACCGCTGGCGAAATCCGGGTTGTTGGCGGCGGCCCAGAAACTGGCGTCGTTCCGATCCATCTTTTGCATCGCCGCGGGTTGCAACTCCGGCAACTCGATAACGACTGCCCCGAGCTTACTCGCCTTGGCGCAAGTTTCGGAACCATCGAAGAACGAGAAATCTTTCCCGCGTCCCAAGTTCTTCACGATGCAAATTCGAGCCATGTCACCATAGCGATCGAGCAGTCGATCGAGCATCGCCACCGAATCCTTGCCATCGTCCATGACATGCCAAAATACGACGCCCACATGACACTCGCGCGCCAGATCGAGCACGCCAGCCTCGGCAATCCATTTTGACAGTGGCCGGTCGCTTTGCGATGGCAGATCGACCAGGACGCGACGATCGGACTCGGTCGCCAGGGTCAAAATACTGTCGACGCTTTCCGAACGTTCGAGGTCGACCGGCCGGGTGTATTCCGCATAGTGTCGCAACAGCGCTCCGTGCGAGCCGTCCGCGTCAAGGGCAAGGAACGGCAGCGCACGGTCGATGAGATACTGCGCGCACAAACGCGCCACGACTGATTTGCCAACACCACCCTTCTCGCCGCCAATGAAATGAATTGTGCTCATGCGCCTAGGATGACGGAAGCGTCCCCTGGTTCCACGCCGAGTCATCTTTCTTTCGCTTGCCGCAGACACCAGATCGCTGGTACGACCTTGACGCAATCATCGGGTCGTCAAGGTCGCGAGCGGTGATGTCCTTCACGCAATTGTGGCGACGGAATCGCCGAGCAGCTCCTATACGGCGAGCCGGCGGCGATTCTAGTCAGGGCGGCGACTATGGCTATGGCTTGGCGACGACGTCGGCTTTCCCGACAATCGCGATTTCGTCGTCGACGGCAACGAAGAGCAAGCTGGGCCGCTCAATCTTGTGAGCGGTCAGACTCTCTTTGAATTCGAATCGGGCTTGGATGTGGACGCCGTCCTTGGTTTCCAAGCTGATTTCGATGGGGTGGGTAACCGCAACACCATGCAGTTCGACGGACGCGTCCGCGTTGATCTTGGTCGACCCCGATGTGGGCAGCTTGAATCCAGGAACGCTGATACGCACGGACACATACGGGTACTTCTCGCCCTCGACGACCTCCATCATGTGCGCGTCCCGGTTGGTGTTCTCGCTGTCGAAGGTAGCGACCTGCGCGCGCGCCATGACTTTCAGGCCCGACGCATCGACTGTGCCACGAATCGCCATCGCCTTGCTGGTGGCGACGATTTTGTGGAACTTGTGCACCAAGTGGTACTCGACCGACCCCGTACCGGCAAGATTGACGGTCTGGGCTGAAAGCCGCGAAGGCGCAAACAGAACCACCAGAAGCAGGTTTATGACGACCCACGATTTACCAAACATCGCGTATTTCCTTTCGAAGGGCCCAGTGACAAAGACTCAATTCACGATTTGAATCATGCCTGTCATTGCGGGATGGATGGAGCAGTCGTAGAACAGCGTGGCCGGAGCGCTGGCGGGTACGGCAAACGTCACGTTGCCCACCATTGTTCCATTGCCCATGACGCCCATTGAGTAGGCATTGGCGGCGGTCGCGCCCTGAACTGTTTTGATATAGAAGGGATGGCCGGGCGAGTTCACCGCGAACGTGTACGTGCGTCCACGGCAGAAGGTTAGCGTGGGATTGGACGCTCCATCAATGACGTAGGCAGTGAACGACGAATTGGCGGTGACGTTGAGAGTTCCCGCCGCGTGGCAGGCCGCTCCAGTTGCACCCCCCGTCGCCATTCCACCGCCGGCCCCCGAGCCGACGATTCCTCCTGAGCTCATCGCGCCGCCCGTCGTGCGCGCGCCGCCCATGCTCATCGCAGCGCCAGCACCCATTCCCACCGTTCCCCCCATGCTCAGCACGCCGCCCGCGCCTGCTGTCGTGGCGCCGCCCGAGCTCTTCGCTCCGCCCTCTGCTGTGACCGTGGCACCGCCCGAGCTCTTCGCTCCGCCCTCTGTCGCCACCGTGGCACCGCCCAGGCTCAGTACGCCGCCCGCGCCTGCTGTCGTGGCACCGCCCGAGCTCTTCGCTCCGCCCTCTGTCGCGACCGTGGCACCGCCCGAGCTCTTCGCTCCGCCCTCTGTTGCGACCGTGGCACCACCCGAGCTCTTCGCTCCGCCCTCTGTCGCGACCGTGGCGCCGCCGCTGGCATGCGTGCCGCCCGCTGTCGCGACCGTGGCGCCGCCGCTGGCACGCGTGCCGCCCGCTGTAAGAGCGCCGCCCGCACCGCCTGAATTGCTACTACTTGAGCAAGCGACGAAACCCATCACTGCAAAAACGCCTGAACATCGCACAATCGACCTTAACGCCATTATCGAATCCTCCCAATTGGAGAGTGTTGGTTGTTCTCTTGGCACAGCCGCCAGACTATTCCTCGTATCAACTATGTCCCCGAAGCTGAGGCGGCTCGGGTGCGCTGATGCCTGAGTGCCGCCGCGTAATACGAGGTTAGAGAACAGGTCGATCCGAAAGGTTTCAAGTTTCACCCAATTTGGGTGAATTTGAAGTCCACACTCCTCTTGTCGCCGCACCTCCGGTAGTGGCAGAACCGGATGGTCAAAGCCCGGAGCTTGTTAGGGACTCAGTAAGGGCAAAATCGCCAAAGAAAATCCGACTGAATTTCTCGGCTCTATTGGCTACCCATAACATGGGCGGGCGATGACGACTGGAATCGGGGTAAATCGGCAGCTCGACCGGCCCCTAATCGGGTGACTTGAGGTTCAATTGTCTTCCAGAGGTCCGATGGTCGTCGATGGACAGACACTTACGAAAACCAATCACACATAACGCATGCTTATTTATGCATTTACATGTCAATTCAAGGACACGCGGGAAGATGACAAAAATAACGAGAGGTCTCTGTAACGAAACCTACCTGTGGGCAATCATACCCAGGTCGACCTAGCTCGACCTTTGATAGCGATTTTAGAAACTGGAGTTGCTTTGTGGTGGGATCGCTGTGGTGACTGATTAACAACGGCCAGATTCATTTCGGGAAAGATTCAGCAGTTATATTGTTTTTTTTGAGGGCGCAGCTCGTCAGTGGAGTTGGCTCTACCAGAGGTGCATTCACTCGCTGCCGGTGTGATTCCGGAAGCGGTTAGAAAGAGAGAAGGCAACCATGAAAAATTGTCCGGCGACAATTGGCCGTTCATTTGGTACCCGCATCCTTCGTAATACAGGCATCCTACTTTCTGGAATAGCAGGCGTTATGCTTATTCCTCAAGCTGGGTGGGGGCAGACCAACCATCGCCGACATGCGGACTCGGTGCACGACGGAGGTCGCGGCACGCCCGAGGAAACGTTGGCATCTCTCGATAATACAGGGTCCGGCGGCGGATTCATCCGGGCCGACAGCGCGCGCGCGTGCATGAGCATGTACAAGAACGCCTTGGAAAGGGAACAAAGAGGACATCTGCGAGAGGCGCGAGACTTACTCCTGTCATGCGCCAAGGCGGCCTGTGGTTCCTTCCTTCTGCAGGAATGCACGGCGAGGTACACGCGGATCGAGTCCGACATTCCCTCGGTCGTCCTGTCGGTCTCGGACAGGGGCGGTTCTCCTCGCCCCGAAGCCCAGGTCAAGGTCGATGGAAAGATGTTGCCTTCGCAGATCAACGGGCGCGCGCTGCCCCTTGATCCGGGTATTCACGAATTCTCGTTTGTCGCGGGTGGCGAGGTATTTGCCACCCAAAAAATCATGCTCTTGCAGGGGCAGCGTAACCGTCCAGTCACGGCTTCTCTGACCACACCGATTCTCACGACTTCTCTGACCACACCGACTTCGTCGGAGCAAGCGATTGAACGCGTAGTTTCCGCAGAGTCTGTGGCGAGCGCTGGGGCCGGAGATGCCCGGCTCGACTTGGCCGCAGTCGCTGAGCGCCCAACAGCCCCGCGAGGCGCGCTTCCCTACGTCTTTACCGCAGCTGGTCTGGCAGGCCTAGGTGGATCCGCCTTGCTGTTCTACTGGGCCAAGAATGACAACACCAAAGCAGCGGCGTGCCTTCCCGGCTGTTCGCAAGCAGGTGGGGATCACATTCGTCGGTTGGATTTGGTGGCGGACCTCTCCGTCGGTGTCGGTGCCGCATTCTTGATTGCTGGGGCCTGGCTCTTCTTTCGGTCTTCTCCCATGCAAGAAGACGGTAGTCCCAAGGGCAACAACTATAAACTCGACGTGGCCACGACATCCTCGGGCGCGGTCGCCACCGTTTCGGGGGCTTTCTAGTCTCCGCGCAGTCTGGCGACGAGGTTCTTCATGGAAAAGAAGCCATTCCTCCCGATTCGCAGCCCTGCCGGTTGGCTAGGACTGCTCTTGCTTATGTCGTGCACGGACCCCTTCTGGCACATCCAAGCAACTCAACAGCAAGCCCCACAGTCGTCAGACGGGGGAATCGTCTCCTCTGCCGATCCATGCGACTCAACCAGGGTGCAAGCGCTGGCGATTCTCAAAGCGGACTGTGCTGGCTGCCATGAAGCCCCGGCATCGACCGGAAACTTCAATTTTGTTCTCGATGTGAATACGCTCATCACGACGAACAGCTCCACGGGGGCAAAGTTCGTCGCTCCAGGCGACCCCGCAGATTCCCGGATCTATCAGCGCATCGCCGCCGGGGAAATGCCGCCGCCAGGGGTGTCACCGCGTCCGTCGACGAGCGACATATCGCTACTCTCGAACTGGATCACAAATTGTACGCTCCCGAGCACGGGCGGCGTCGGCGGTCCGGGGGGCGGGACCGCTACGGGCGGGGTGACGGGCAGTGGGGGCGTGTCGGGCCTGGGCGGGACCCCCGGGACGGGTGGTGAGATGGGCGCAGGGGGCGAGACAGACAGGGGCGGCGAAGGGTCCGCGGGTGGAACGACAGGCGTGGGCGGAGACACGGGCGGCGCTTTGGATGCGGGGAGAGCGATAGCCGGGGAGACAGACACCGGCGGCACGGTTGGCGCCGGCGGCACAATGGGCTCGGGCGGCACAATGGGCGCTGGCGGCAGCTCCAGCACGGGCGGTGTGGCGAGCACGGGCGGTGTGGCGAGCACGGGCGGTGTGGCGAGCACGGGCGGCGCGAGAGGCACGGGCGGCGCAACCGCCGTTGCCGACGCCGGGCTTCCGGACGGAAGGGTCGCAGGTGGCCCGGCTCCCTGTGCGGGCCTATGTCAGAATCCTCTGCGGTTCTCGGTTCCACCTACCTACGACAATGCGATGCTCGGGACGGCCGCAGCATGCCTCGAAACGATAGTTACGCCCGTCGGTTGGGTCTGCGGCAACATGACGGGAAGAACGTTCTCAATCAACGGCGTTCCGGTCAATTGCGCGAACCTTGCCGCGCCGAGCGCGACACGTCAGCGCAATGGTGGCTACTGCTTCCAGGCTACTGCCGGTGGCTTGGCGTACGCGTATTTCTCGGCCTATTGAACCTGGCCCATCCAGCTTTGTGCGTGACAATATCAGAGTGACTCGGCGCTGTTCAAGGCAGTCGTTCCTATTGCGACCGCGTATCGCGCGGGAAGGGGATCCCTTATGACCATTCTGGCCTGCATTGCGACTGTCTCTTTCCTAGCCGGAAACGTGGCAGCGCCGAATTCGGTGATTCTTGATATTGGACCTTCCGCCGTACGCGACCCGACCTCGTATCTCGCTTCTTCCGCTGCCCTAGACTTCGATTTCTTTCCGGGTCAACCGGGAAAGGCCGACCCACTCCAGGCAAACAATACGGCCGAAATGACGGAACGAATTCACCGTCGCCGTTGGATGCTCAAAACGCATCAGTTGCTCGGCATGACGACATGGGCGCTCATGGCCGGCACGGTGACGGTAGGTCAGCTCAACTACAACGATCTTTACGGGGGTCACCGCGGTACCGGCAAATGGCAGACGCCTCATCGAGTTCTGGTGGTCTCGACCAGCGCGCTGTTCGCTGCGACGGCGACCTTTGCCATTTTTGCGCCGCAACCCTTTGCAAAGCCCCTGCAGTTCGACACCGGTCTCATTCACCGCATCGCCGTCATCGGGGCGTCGGCGGGTATGATTACGGAAGGATTGCTGGGCTGGGCGACCACCCATCAGGCCAATGCAGGCAACCCCCACGAGCTTCGAACCATGGCTCGTGTGCACCAAATCGTGGGCTATTCCACCTTTGGGCTCTTGACCATCGCCGGTACTGTCTGGCTCTTCTGATAAATTGGCTATCCATCGATTCCTTCTTGTTTTTCTGGCTGCTCCTCGCTGTCGTCCTCTTGCGCATCGCCACCTGCTGGCAGATTGCGGGCTCCCCAATCCGTCACGCGAGGCAAGCTGCGGTAGAGCAGCCAGTGGTACAGCGTTCGCGGTAGCACACGGCGGAGCAAGGAAAAAACCGTCGCGTCGAAGGTGGCTGGGACCCTAAGTGGAGGACGCTTCTGTTCGATGGTCCGGACGACGGTGCGTGCGACGCTGCTCGGGGTTGCAAAAGCTCGGCGCGAGATGCGCGCGATGAAGCCCCTCATGTGAAGGTAATGCCAGTGGTAGGCGGAATTGATGGTGTCGTGCGCTGTTTGACTGAGATCAGTGAATCGAGCGTTGTCGAAGCCGTCCGAATTGATGAATCCGGGCTGAATCAAACTCACGTAGATACCGAAGGGGCGCACTTCGTACCAAAGCGCTTCACTGGCACCTTCGAGGGCGAACTTCGAGGCGCTGTAGATCGACATGGTGGGCATGGCCATCATGCCGCCCACGGATGAGACGTTGAGGATGCGTCCGCGGCGTTTTTTTCGCATGCGCGGCAAGACCAGCCGCGCGAGCTCCATCGGCGCGACGAAATTCACGTTCATTTGCAAAATGCGGTCCTCCTCGCTGACGTGCTCGACCACGGAGCGAAACGAAATGCCCGCGTTGTTCAAGAGCACGTCGACCCCGTCCCAGCGTCGGTTCGCCTCTTCGACGACGGCCTTGCGTTCGGCGGCGTTGGTTACATCCAGGGGACGCAACCACAGGCAGTCCGATTGTCCGATGCCATGCTGCTTAAAGCGCGCGAGCGAAGAGGTCCGCGCCGTCAGAATCACACGGTAGTCGCGCTGGATGAGCGAGCGTGCGATTGCCAAACCAAGTCCGGAGCTGGCTCCGGTGACGAGTATGACCGATTTAGCCATGCTATCAGAGATAGCACGCGATTGGGTTCCCGGCCGCGACGGCGGCTCGCAAAAGCTATCGGCTACATGCAGACTGAGTACGCAATCGGGCGCAGATCGCGCGCGTACCAAGCAGCGCAGCCCCAGGCGCGGCTACCAGATCAAAATAGGCGTGGTGGTGTTGACAATGGTGAAGCAGCTGGCGGCTGGTTGTGACCAGTGGATCATGTTGTACCAGAACTGGGCAATTTGATACTTGTCCTGCGGGAGCTCGCCCTGGCAACTGAGATTGGTCGCGCTTGGGTCGCCGGCGCCGGTCCACTGACTCGTGTACGTTATCCATTCGTCGCCGTAGGCCAGCACGCGGCCATTGCCAACCAACTTCCCAACCAACGCATTCGTCCCGGCCATGGTTGCGGCGACATGGCCATCGGCGGGTGCATTGATGGAGTGCCCGTTCTGGTAGCCCACGAGGGTCACGCCCGTGCTCAGGTTGGCGATCACGGGATCTGTGCGGATCCAATCCGACAGCGTTAGGGAACCGGTGCAGTTGCAGATCGCCCAATCGGTGCAGGTGCCCCACACCTCGTCATTGTTGTAGGTGATGCCGGAAAAGCCGATGAGCTGGTTATCTGGGGCCATTTCGTTGTTGCTCGAGTAGCCGGTGAGCGAGATGACGCCGCCACCGTTCTGGATCCACGTCTGGAAGGCGGCGATCTCGTCAGCGCTGTAGGTCCACCATGGTCCGATGTTCGAGTCGTCCGACAGCGAGGCGAGGATGATGACGTTGTAGGTGGCCAAGAAGTCCGGGGTCAACGTCACGCGGTTGGTAAAGTTGTCGGCGCGCGCGGTCCCGGCGCTGCTACTGTTCAG
>Ga0182027_10005534_pt1 | contig 19161 bp, 16 predicted proteins | sample 712E1DmetaG_FD_121300 | JGI IMG/M metagenome (GOLD analysis project Ga0182027, IMG submission 121300) | Permafrost microbial communities from Stordalen Mire, Sweden - 712E1D metaG (Illumina Assembly) | ecosystem: Environmental > Terrestrial > Soil > Wetlands > Permafrost | place: Sweden...
TCCATCAAATAGTTATGAGTTATGAGTCTGTTGCTTCGATACGCCACCTTGCGGTGGCTACTCAGCAACCGGGTTGTAATTTGAACGGTTGCCGAGTAGTTCCGAACGAAGTGAGGAATCGAGGCACGAGACAACTGCATTCTGCAGTTAAAAATTCATATCATCTTCAATACTTTCAAGAATATTCAAATAACTCTGATACCTTTCAAAATTTATTGCCCCGTTTCGTACTGCTTCCATTACTGCACATTCCGGTTCGTGATTATGTGTACAGGTATTAAATCTGCATTTCTCAGAGTAAAGTGCAAAATCCTTAAAGTAATGCCCCACATCTTCTTTTCTAATACCGTAAGGATCAATCTCGCGTATACCGGGAGTATCTATTACATAAGTATCTGCATCAATTTTATTCATAATACTTGTTACCGTCGTATGTTTTCCTTTTGAAGTTGAGACACTGATTATACCTGTCTTAAGATTTAATTCCGCATAGATAATATTCAATAAAGAAGATTTACCAACACCGGATTGCCCCCAAATAAGATTTATTTTCCCGTGCATTACATTTTTAAGTTGGTCTATACCGGTCTTATCAACTATACTTGTCATTATAATATCATAACCGATTTTCGTATATAAATCCGACCAGACAAACATTTTATCCGAGTGATCAAGATCTGTTTTATTGATTACAATTATTGAATGCAAGTTGGAACTCTCGGCAGCTACCAGCAGTCTGTCTATTAGTCTGTTATTAAATTTTGGAGAGTTGCAACTTCCGACAATAATCAGGTTATCGATATTTGAGGCGACTATTTGTTCTAATCGTTCTCCCCTTGTACCGGCACCTTTAATCCGGGGCGCTTTTCTTGAGATATAATTTCTCCTCGGATAAATTTCATTTATAACTCCGGTTCCGTCTTTATTTATTTCAAATTTAACTCTATCACCAACTGCGGCAATATCTACGGCATAAAGTTTATCTTTCTTAAGTTCGTATTCTTTTTGAAATCTTCCTTTCAGGGAACATCTAACCTTATCAAACTGTGCATTATACAAATAAAAGTCTTTGCTTTCTATTTTGAATATTATGCCTTCTATGTTTTTCTCCATTTAAAATGAAAAGCGCCTTAAAGATAAGGCGCTTAAAAAGTTAAGTCAATGACAGCAAGTTAAAACTGCATCGGTTAAAAATTATATTTCATTGTCAATGCCGCGTTACTGATATTAATATCCTGGGAAGTACGGGAAAGACCGACACTGTAATTATCGCCGTAATCTTTCCACCAGCCATAAGCATAGGCAACACTAAATGATATATTATTAGTTGCGTCATAACCCAAACCGAGTGTAAAATACTTTTTGTCAAAGCTGCTGGGGTCGCTCTTAAATGCGGAAGGCGCGTACATAAATCCGGCACGAACATTAACATTTGAATTAGGTATTGAATATTCAGCGCCGACATTTATATTAATTACAGTAGTCATTGAATCTTTAATATCTTGATTTCTTTGCGCCCAATCAATTCCCGAATTCTCAAAAGAAGGAGTGTTTGTGAATTCCATTTGTGTGTAGTCGATTAATTTAACATCTGCGCTTATTGTAATATGATTACCCGTAAATGCTCCGCCGAGTGTAAACTCATAAGGAGTAACGACATCATATTCTAATCTATCGCTTGAAGGCCCATAAATAAAACCGGTGTTTGCAAATGAACTGGAACCGTTAATTGTATAAACATCCTTTAAAGTATAAGTTCTTGGAAATTTAATAGTGGCACCGACACTTACATATGGATTAAGTTTTGCAAGGATACCAACCTGAGCATCCCATCCTGTAATATCAAGATTTCTCATTTCATTCAGATAGAATGTTTGCAATCCTTTAGTTGTAGGATCACTTGGATCAAGTACAACATTAGCATAGATATTTTTTATATCGTTTTCAAGATAATCTCTATTACTTTTATATGTACCCGAAATAAGATCAAGGGTCGCGCCTACAAAAATATCTTTATCGATCTCAAATGCTCCGGAAGCAAACCAGCTGTTGATCCGTCCTTCCTGAATAATCTTTCCGCTTTGATTTAATCTGCCGTTAATTAATGTAGTATCTTTAAGATAATTTCCCTTAGCGTCATTTACCGGGTAACTTAAAGCAAGATCATAAGCCAAATTATCGTTAGTGCCGGTCAAATCCTGAATCATAGAATTATTATTCGGATTAAACCCGTCAAATTTCATAACCTTATTAAAATCCATATTCTGATAGAATCCGAACGCAAAGACCATACTTCCCTGAGAAGTAGGAACGGGGAAAACAAAACCAAACTGACTTAGATTAGTGCTTGTCGATGAATATTTCGTTTGATTTGCAAAGAATGTTGTATTGTTGCTTAATGAATTAAAATTAATACTTCCGTCAAATTCCAAATTTTTAATCTGAGCAAACCCGGCAGGATTAAATATCGCGGCTGAAAGATCGTTGCTTAATGCAGTATATGCATTGCCCATGCCCAATGCTCTGGCGCCTGTTAAAATACCAGGTTGACTTAAACGTAAAGCATCATTATAATCCTGCGCCTTAATAGATGTAATAAAAACCATTATAAGAATAGCGGCAAAATATTTAATCTTCATCATCGAAAACTCCAGATTATTAAAGAGAACTGAAAAGTGTTTCATAATAGTTATCTCCTATCCCTGCCACCGCCACCGCCTGTACTTCTTGATCCGCCGCCGGAACCTGAACTTCTGGATGATCCGCCTCCGCTAGATCTTCCGGATGAAGATGAATGCGGACTATAATAAGAATGTGAACCGGAACTATGTCTTGCGGAATTATTAGAGCCAACATGTTGCCTGGATTGACCTGGCGACATTTGATATGATCTTCTTGAACCGGAATAATCTCTACTGCGAACTGAAGACCCGCGATTGTTTGAATTTGACGGAGCATTATATCTTTCATTTCTATTACGTGAGGATGTTGTAAAATTATTAACCGAACCTGAACTATTTCCTCCGCGTGAAACCCTTGATCTGCTTAAATCAGCGCCGGAAGTATTCCCATTATTATATCTACCGGAAGCGCCATTTCTAGAAGTAATATTTCCAGAACGATCCCTTATACCCCGTCCTCCATTATTATTCCTAAGATGGGCAAATCCATTTCTATGCCCGAAATTTCCAAAGTGTGAATAACCGTTAAAATGATGGTTGCCGTAAAAACCTCCAAAATATCCGCCTAATAAGAAACCGGGATAGTAACCATACCCAAACCACGGATCATAATATCCGGGAGTTAAGCAATCCCAGCCATATAAATCGGAATAAAACGGATCATAACTATAGCCTAATGAAAACCGATTTGAAGGATAATATCCCCAAAAATATCTTCGACTGTTATGGAACCCGTCATCATAATAGTTGTCATTATTATATTGATTGTCATAATAGGCGGTAGAATCCTGTGTAGCGTCTCCATTGTAGTTATCATCGACAGTATTATCCGCAGTATTATCCGCGGTATTATCGTCGGCATTATAAGTATATCTACCTTTATCAAAATCTCTTTCGGCAAAATGCGTATAGCACCCGCCAAGAAAGAAAAGTGGAGAAATAATTAAAATTTTCATTAATGTTTTCATAATAGTACCCTTCATAATTCATAATATTTATAGCAAAAATCATACCTTTTAATTGTTTGAAAAGGAAAGTATAAATCAACCCTATTAGAGAGCTATGTATAGAAGAGTAAAATAAAGTGTTCGGAATTGACTACAAATATTAGAATACTGGTTTCACATATTCAACAAATATACCTCGATCTGCATGGTTGCTTACAAATCTTTTATTATCAAGCAAGTCACGTAAATTTAATCCAAGTGTCAGTCCATCACCGATTGACCATCTTACCCCTAAATTCAAGTATCCGTTTCCTTTTCCAAGTGCGTTGCCGGTATTATCATTAATAGCAAAATCATATTCGCCTACTATTGAAACTTTACTTCCGATTGTCTTTTCAAAACCGAGACCTAAATTCAGATCTTTATCGCCATCCTCTCTTTCTAATGTATAATTAACTGCTGCATGCACACTAAAGTAACCCAGAAATTCAAAATTCTTTGAGCCTACTGCGAAAAAACCCGGAGATTTGAATTGATATCTTTGCAGATCAGAGTAATAATCACCTTTTCCCTGGGAATCAAATCCGATAGTTATAGCAGGTATAAGATTCGTTTCATCCATAATTCTTGCCCTGACATTTATTCCCGGCAACTTATACCAATCAACCGATCCGGTTCCGATAATATTACTTCCGCCGTATGAAATGCCGAATGAAAAACCATCATAAATTCCGACTTCAATTTTGGACATAACTACTCCGTCCGGCATTACGTCCAGAGAAACCGCGGAATATCCTTTCGTCATAACTCCGGCAGTTGGCAAATCAATTAAGCTTCTTTCCTCATATTTTGCATTAGTTCCGCCTGTGCCTTGTGCAAAGGCAATGGTTGTTATAAAAAAAATGACCAGAGATGTAATTTTTCTTTTCATATATACTCTCAATTGATAATTACACTTCAAATTAGAAATATTTTTGATGTGATGCAGATTAATTTTCCATAATGATAAATATTATATATCATTTTCTTTTAAACGCAGTCCCATTCTTGCTATCCTGTAAAATAATTCCATTATTTAACAAATCGTTTCTTATTTTATCGGATAGTTCAAAGTTTTTTTGTTTCTTCATTTCGTCTCTGATTTCTATCAGCAATTTAATCAGATCATCTTCAATGGAATTTTCAGGGCTTTTATTCAACATTTCAAAATTTATAATACCTAATACATCATCAGCGGTATCTTGCAGGAATTTCTTAAGAGAATGAAAAAATTCACGGTCATTTTTATCTTTGCCGTCGATTATTTTATTACCAGCCCGAATAAGATCAAAAATCACCGCGATAGCCTGAGCCGAGTTAAAATCATCATCCATAGCCTTTTCAAAATCATTATAGTAGGATTGAATATCAAAATCAAAATTCGGTTTATCATTCCAATTATCAACTATTTCTTGTTCAATTCTTAGTGCAAAGTTCCTGATTTTTTCTGCCCCTTTTTCGGCAGCGTCTAATAATTCATCGCTAAAGTTTAGAGGACCTCCGTAATAAGTCTGCGCAAAGAACAGTCTTATTGCTTCAGCGGAATATCTTTTTAATACGTCACGGGCAGTATAAAAATTACCAAGCGACTTAGACATTTTTTCGTTTTGGATATTTAAAAATCCGAAATGCATCCAACAATTCACAAATTTTTGTTCAAACGCAGCTTCACTCTGGGCAATTTCATTTTCATGATGAGGGAAAATCAAATCATTACCGCCTGCGTGAATATCAATTGATTTACCGAGTTCTTTTGTACTCATTGCCGAACATTCGATATGCCATCCCGGTCTACCTTTACCCCAAGGGCTATCCCAACTCGGTTCTCCAGTTTTTGCTTTTTTCCATAATGAGAAATCAAGCGGATTTTTTTTAGTTTCATTTATTTCAACTCTTGATCCGGATTCCAGTTCATCGAGGTTCTTTCCGCTAAGCTTTCCATAGTTCTGAAATTTAGAAACATCATAATAGACATTCCCATCAATATTATATGCAATGCCTTTTTTTTCAAGTTTATTGATAACGTCTATCATATCTCCTATATGCTGAGTTGCTTTTGGAAAAACATCTGCAGGTTTTATTCTTAGTTTTTTAAGATCCTCATAAAAGGCATCAATATAAAAACCGGATATTTCTTCTAAAGATTTATTTTCAGCAATTGACTTATTAATAATTTTATCGTCAACATCGGTAAGATTCATTACGAATTTCACTTTAAACCCTTTATACTTAAGGTATGCCCTTATAATATCCGCCATAATAAAAGATCGGGCATTACCTATATGAAAATAATCATATACCGTAGGTCCGCACATATACATTGTTACATTTGGAGGGTTTAAAGGTATAAATTCTTCTTTTTTCTTAGTAAGAGTATTGGAAATTTGCATAAACAACCATATTAGTTGGGTGAAAATATACTAATAGGTGATACCTTATTCAACTAAAATACTGTTATAATGCTTCGCTAAAGGATAAAAAATAGCAACCTACTTTTTGACTTTGACATCGATTTAATTCTTTTTATATTTCATACGGAAAAAGGATAAAAAACTTTTTTTGTTTATTATCGGATGTCATAATCTCATTAACAAATATCAATAAATCAATGGAGGAATTTTATGTTCCGTAGATTTACTTTTTCACTATCTACATTAATTCTTCTCTCAGTTTCCATTTATGCTCAAACAACACCTATTACACTTAATGTAACTCCTTATGGTGTTTCCCCGAGAGAAGCGGGATTGAGTACTACCGACATTTATCAGTATCCTTTTTCAGGGCTGCACAACGTCGGTGTTGGTACCATGACGTACCTTAAAGTACAAAGATCCAGCGGGAAATTAACAAGTCCCGTATGGTCGGTTGTCGATTATCCTTCGGGATCAAAATTTATATTAGGCACGGTAGTCGATAAACAAAACGATTCAACACAGGTTATTGCTTTTACACCTGATAAACCGGGGACATATTCTATACAAGTAGTTGATGGTCAGTTTGTAGGCACTATTACTATTAACTCAGCTAAATATTTAGGTTACACAAATACCGTTGTAAATGGTGTTGATCAAAAAGTTAATTGTTCAACCTGTCATGATAAATCGTCTAATCCAATTGTAACAAATTGGAGTAAAACAGGTCATGCCAGTATGTTTACAAGGGCAATGAACGGAACACCGGGTTTGAGCGGTCCGACCGATCATTACAGCGTAAATTGTATCAGTTGCCATAATACCGGGTTCGATAAAAATCCGACTGCCGTTAATGACGGATTTGATGATTTTACATTCACTTATCCTAAAACATTAGGAGCCGGAGTTTACGATTCGCTTGTAATCAAATTCCCGGATGCAATGAAAAGATCAAACATACAATGTGAATCCTGCCACGGTCCTGCTGGTAACCACGTTGGGGATCCGAGAGATTACAGAATTGAAGCAACTTTTGATTACAAAGTTTGTGCTTACTGCCATGATGATGGAAATCATCATATTTTCCCTCAGCAATTTGCTGCTGCCAATCATGCAACACTACCGAATACTGCGACTGAAAATGGCGCCGGAAGAGAAGCCTGCGTAAGATGTCATACGGGTAATGGATTTGTTCAGTTCGCTAATAATGTTTCAACAACAGATCCGAATTTTGATAATACTGCTTCTATAATTTCCTGTCAGGCATGCCATAATCCGCACGATGCGACAAACATCTTTCAGTTAAGACTGGTAACCGCTTCAATTGTTGCTCCAAACGGAAAAACGACACCGGTCACTAATGCCGGATTAGGCACAATCTGTTTTAATTGCCACCAATCAAGAGTTGAAGCAAATGCAGGAGTAGCGGCAACACCGCCTTCCTCCCGGTTTGGCCCTCACCATGGACCTCAGGGTGATATGCTTGAAGGTAATAATATGTTATCTTTAGGAGGAATTGCACTTAAAAAATCTAATCATATTGGAGCTACAGGCGATGCATGCGTTAAATGCCATATGTATGCCGTACCAAACAATGCGCAAGGTGTTCAACTTATTGGCGGACATTCATTCCGTATGAGTTCACCGACCGGCGTTGACGATATGCTTGCATGCGCTCAATGTCATGGAGAAACATTTGGTACAGGTTTCGATCAGGTAAGATTCTTCTATAATGGTGTAGGAGATCTCGACGGCGACGGTGTTATCAATGGTTTGCAAACTGAAGTCAAAGGAATGATTGCAAAAATTACTGCTGCACTACCTCAGAAAAATGGAAAACTCAGCGGTCCTGATGCAACATGGACTAAAGATCAATTGAGCGCTTACTGGAATGCAATTACTGCACAAGAAGATAAAAGCAACGGTATACACAATCCTAAATATATAGTTTCAGCACTCTTAGGTTCTTATAAATTATTAGGTCTTACTTCGCCTGCATTAAGCTCCATTGATGCGGTTAATAACGATAATAATTTACCGTCTGATTTTATGATTTACCAGAATTATCCAAATCCATTTAACCCATCTACAAACATCAAGTTCAGCATTCCTCAAGCTACTCATGTTAGACTGACAATTTATGATGCTGTAGGTAAAATCGTACAGACATTAATTAATGATGAAATGGCACCTGGATTACATACAGTACAATGGGCGCCAAGAAATGTTGCTTCCGGAATTTATATTTATAGAATAGAAGCCGGAAATTATGTTAAAGCAAATAAGATGCTTCTTATGAAATAGTAACGAGTTACCATTAAAGCGTTACAAGTAAAAAACCCCGCGAATCCTGCGGGGTTTTTTTATTGTTAATGTAAGACTAACGCGTTTTATTTTTTAATATATTTCAAGTATAAATATTTATATGGAATGTGAATGAGAATTGAAAAAGATTCATTAGGCGAAATACAAGTTCCCGACGATGTATTCTATGGAGTGCATTCTTTAAGAAGCTTAAATAATTTTCCCCAATCAGGAGAAAAAATCAACGCCTATTTAATAAAAGCATTTTTCCAGGTAAAGCTTGCCGCAGCAGAAACAAATTATAAATGCGGTTTACTCTTTAAAGAAAAATTTGATGCGATTGAAGAAGCTATACGAGAATTAATTACCGAGACGGACGCAAATATCAGCGGCTCGTTAAATTCCATTTATGATAAAGTAATTGTTGACCCGTATCAAGGCGGTGCCGGCACTTCATTAAATATGAATATCAATGAAGTAATATCAAATACAGCTCTTCAGATAATGGGCAAGGAATTTGGAAATTACTCATCAATTAATCCCCTTGATGATGTTAATCTCAGTCAATCAACTAATGATACTTATCCGACTGCATTACGAATAGCTTCTATTTATCTTCTACGGGAATTGGCGGATTCATTTGCCCGTCTACAGAGTTCACTTCAAAAGAAAGAAGAAGAATTTAAAGGAGTATTAAAACTTGGGCGAACACAATTTCAAGATGCTGTTCCTATTACACTAGGACAGGAATTCGGGGCTTATGCACAGGCTTTTGCACGCGACAGATGGCGTCTTTATAATGCCGAGGAAAGGCTTCGTTCTGTAAATCTCGGAGGTACGGCAGTTGGCAATTCTGTTTCTGCTGTTAAAGAATATGTTCTAAATGTAAACAGTATTCTTAAAAAAATTACTAAACTTCCAATCGCAAAAGGCGAAGATCTTATTGATGCGACGCAGAATCTTGATGTATTTGTAGAAGTCCATGGAATTGTTAAAGCAGGGGCTGTTTCAATAATAAAGATGTGTAACGATTTACGTTTTCTTTCTAGCGGACCGGTTGGAGGGATAGGAGAAATAAATCTTCAGCCCAAACAAGCGGGTTCGAGCATAATGCCGGGGAAAATTAATCCGGTAATTCTTGAGAATGCAATTCAAATTTGTGAACTTGTAAAAGGAAATGATGTTATTATTTCCAATTTAGTTTGCGGAGGGAATCTTGAATTAAATGCATTCGTCCCGTTGATTGCCCACACATTTCTGAAAACACTTACGCTACTCCGCGATTCAAATAATAATCTTGCTGTTAATTGTATCGATGGAATAACTGCGAATGTTGAACGCTGTAAACTAAATCTTATTAATTCGACTGCAATTGCGGCATCACTTATTACAACATTCAGTTATGAAACAATTCAGGAAATAGTAAAATATTCAGATGAACACAAAATCCCTTTTATATCGGCGTTGATGAAAAGTAAACTTTTAGATGAAAAAGAGTTGTTTAATATTATATCAAAGGATTTAGGAATAGAACTTGAATAAAACAGCACAATCCGAACGATTACATATTGCTTTTATCGGCAAACGGAATGCGGGTAAATCTTCACTAATGAATAAATTTATCGGACAGGAACTTGCAATAGTCAGTGATATCCCCGGTACAACTACCGACCCTGTTAAAAAGGCAATGGAGCTTCTTCCATTTGGTCCTGTTGTCTTGATTGATACTGCGGGGATTGATGATATCGGAGAACTTGGAGAAAAAAGAATAAGCAAGACAATTCAAATAATTTCGGAAGCCGATTTTGCCTTAATCGTATTGGATTCTCAGGTTAACTTATCGGATAAAGAGAGAAGTCTGATCACTCATCTTAAAACACTTGATTTACCTTTTTTGTGTGTAATTAACAAATCCGATCTTGGAATAAATTATGATTTAATCGAAGAACTGAATTCACTCGGTTTAAAACATCATTCTGTATCATGTATTACAGGTGAAAGTATTTATGATCTGAAAGAAAAAGTTATTAAAATGCTGCCTGACGGAGAAGATCCGCCTCTTGTTGGTGATTTAATAAAACAGCATGATATAATTGTTCTCGTTGTTCCAATTGATTTAGGAGCGCCGAAAGGCAGATTAATTTTGCCTCAAGTACAAACTATAAGGGAATCTCTTGATGAAGACGCGATTGTTATAGTTGTAAAAGATAAAGAACTTCGCGCTGCTTTAAGTAAGTTAAGCGAACAACCTAAACTTGTTGTTACCGATAGTCAGGCAATTATGAGAGCAGCGGCAGATGTTCCCGAAGATATTCCTCTTACAACATTTTCTATCCTAATGGCACGTTATAAAGGTGATTTACCCCAATACGTGAAAGGATTGAAAAGAATAGAAGAGTTAAAAAATAATGATAAAGTATTAATTGCAGAGGCTTGTTCTCATCATGCACAGGAAGATGATATCGGCAAGGTAAAAATACCCCGTTGGCTTCGTCTTTATACAAAAAAGAATTTGGAAATTGATATACGAAACGGACATGATTACCCCGAGAATCTTGCCGAGTACAAGTTAATCATTCATTGCGGAGGATGCATGTTAACCCGCAAAGCAATGCAAGTTAGAATTAAACAGGCAAAGTTGATGTCGGTACCGATTGTAAATTATGGAGTTGCTATTTCCTATATGCATGGTGCAATTCCCAGAGCATTACTTCCCTTCGGTGAAGCCGTTGCGGCATGGGAAGAAATTAAATAGGCAATTTTGATTTATCTTTCCAATTCCACCATTTCAATTTTTCTTTATCACGTTTGTCTTCATTCGTTTCCGCAAAATAAACTGCACACCTGAATACATATAGCAGGCATCTATCTTGTAAAGCTCCTGCAAATTTATTAGATTTTGCATAAAGTTTTTCCGGATCCTGTCCTTTCAAATCGGATACTTTTCTAATGCCAATATCAAAGAGATTTTGAGAGATCGATTTACCAACTCCCGGAATACTGGTAAGGATTTCACTTTCATCTTTCTTCATAAACTTTATTCCATTGATTTTATATAAAGATAGTTTGTATTTGTATCATTATATAAATTAAATACCTGTTCTCAACTTTTCAAGAAGCGCTGCAAAATCTTCCGGCAATTCCGATTCCAGAAATACTTTTTCTTTTGAATTGGGGTGAATAAACCCAAGAGTTTTTGCATGAAGCGCCTGGCGCGGCATAATTTCCAAAAGATTGTTAATACGGCTTTTTATTTTTGGAAGTGCTGAACCGTAAACAATCACCCTTCCTCCATAAGCAGGATCTCCGAAAATAGGATGTTTAATATGCGACATATGCACTCGTATCTGATGAGTTCTACCGGTTTTTAATTTTAACTTAATGAGAGAACTAAATTCAAACTCCTCCAAAACTTCATAAAATGTATGAGCATGTTTTCCTTCCGAAGTACTGACGGAAAAAATTTTTCTATCTTTAGGAGAGCGGGAAATATTGCCTATAATTTCTCCTTTCTTTTGCTTAAAGAGTCCCCAGCACACTGCCCAATACTCACGGTCAATAGTATGGTTTGCAAACTGTTTTGCCAGATAAGCATGAGTCCATGAATCTTTGGCAATTAATAGAAGTCCGCTTGTATCTTTATCAATACGGTGGACAATTCCGGGTCTGGTAGGTTCTTCATTCAGTTTGCTTAATTTATTTGTATGATGGAGAAGAGCATTGACAAGAGTACCTGAATAATTTCCAAATGAAGGATGGGCAACCATGCCGGCGGATTTATTGACTACAAGTAAGTAGTCATCTTCGTAAACAATGTTAAGCGGAATATTTTCAGCTTCAGTTTCTTCCGGTCGAGGTGAAGTAGGGATAATCAATTCAATTAAATCTGAAGGCAGGACAAGATAATTTGGTTTAATAATCAGACCGTTTGCAGTAACACAGCCGGCTTTAATCAGCTTTTGTATTCTTGAGCGTGTGGCATTTTCAACAGAGTTAGCAAGAAAAACATCAATTCTTTCTTTTTTCTTCCCTTCCGGAATTTCAATTTTTAGCTTCTTCTCTGTTACTATTTTCGCCATCATGTTCCAATTTTGTTGGATTTACCTGTTCAACGTTACCTTCCTGTCCAAGGATTGTTGTTTCAGAAGGTGAATTCTGCGGATTAATGTCCGGTAATACAATTTCTTTTTTCTCTTCTCCGGGTATAGTCCTGTGAAATAAAATTAGAATAGCAACACCAATAGTTACGGATGAATCTGCAATATTAAATATCGGAAACCGGTTATAAGTTCTTCCGAATATTGTAAAGTCAAAGAAATCAAAATTCATAAAATCGACTACCTTTCCGTAAAAGATCGGGGCATAATTATAAAACAAGCCATAGAATGTTCTGTCGATAAGATTACCGATAGCACCGCCGAGAATACAGGCAAGACCGATACGGACAATTAATTTTTGATCTTGTGATTTCCATAAATAGTATAGAATTCCAATAGCCGCAACTAAAGAAAAAAGAGAAAGAAATAGTTTTGAAGTATTACCTACATCAATCCCGAATGCGATACCGGGATTTTCGACAAATGTAAGTTTAAAAAAATCACCAAATACATTAATGCTTTGTCCGTAATTCATTCCTTTAGCCTGAATATGAACTATAGGAATTATACCGCCTTTAATTAAAAATTTAGTGAGCTGATCGGTAATTACAATGAATAACGAAACAAATAATACTCTCAATACAAATCCTGTTTAATCCGCCGGAGGCGGGTCTATACCCCGGCTAGCGGGGCAAAATTAAAATGGGTTACAGATACATCACTACTTCGCTGTTTGTGGCAATGCCTCTTTTAGAGAGGAATTTTAATTGACTTAAAATACTAAAAACTATTACTTCATTTTTTGTTTAACCTGCAGGCAATGCTGTGTATGAGGCACTGCCGCGAGTCTTTCTCTTGGCACAAGCGGACATGTGGGGCATAAGCCCTGCGGTTCATCGATACATTCAATACATATACCATAAGTACCATTATCAATTCGTTGAAGAGCGTCATCAAGATAACCGAGAAATTTATTCTCTCTCTGAGCCCATAAATAAAGCTTTTCACGTTCCATAGCATCAGTGCCCTGTTCCGCCATATGCAGAGAATAAGGTGAATTTTCATTAACGTATTGCCCCGTAGTAGGATCCATCATCTGTTCTTTAAGTGTCTGAAGCTGTTCAATGATTTCATTTCTTTTTTCCAAAATAATTTTCTTGAACTCATCAAGTTCTTTTTTAGAATATCCTTGTATTTTCTTAACTTTTTTAGTCGGGGAAATCACTTCAACATTTCTTGATTTCGAAACCTTTTGAATCTTAACTGACTTTTTTGAATCGGTATTTTCTACTACTTTTTTTGCTTTCACTGTCTTTACCTTTACTGCTTTTTTAGGTTTACTCACTGTTTTTTTTACGACTTTTACTTTAGCAGTAGTTTTTTTAACGGGTTTTTTAGCAGCTTTTTTAGCCATTATTATATTACCTCCATAAACAAATAAATATCTATGATTTACTGATTATGATAATACAATCATAATCGCCAATCTTCCAATTTTGTTTAGTACCTACTGCATTGCCGTTACTGACCATAGTATCTGCCAGAACTTCATTGGAAATATAATCAGAAAACTTGATAATATAACCACTCATTATTTTATCGGTTTCAAATGAGACCTTAATTCTGTCGACGATATCAAATCCGACTTCTTTACGCATATTTTGTACTCGATTAACAAATTCCCGTGCATAACCTTCAGCTATTAAATCTTCATTAAGTTCCGTATCAACAGCAACGGTTACACCTTCCTGGGATTCTACAATCCATCCTTCAATTTCATGACTTACAATTTCAACATCTTCGCTTGATATTTTAACATTTTGGCCGTCTAATGTCAATTCTAACCGGCCTGTTTTTTCTATTATAGAAATTGCATTTTTATCGAGCGCTTTAATCGCATTAGTTAGGGACTTAACCAATTTACCATATTTAGGACCAACAACTTTAAAGTTAGGTTTAGCGGATTTATTAACAATTGACGAATCATCTTCAAGCACAATTAATTCTTTAATATTAACTTCTTCAAGAATGACGTCCTGCATCTTTTGAAGTGCAGTTCTTCTGCTGCTTTCAACGGCTACCATCATTTTAAGAAGGGGTTGGCGCACTTTCAGATTATTCTTTGCACGTATTGCTCTTGTAAGTGAAACAACTCTTTGTGCAATATCCATTTTTACTTCAAGTTCGGGATCGGAAAAAGTTGTCTGAGGATATTCCGTCAGATGTACTGATTCATACTTTTCAATTCCAGTAATTTTATTAAGATTTTGATATAACTCTTCCGTAATAAACGGTGCAAACGGAGAAGTAAGTTTAGCTACGGTTATTAAACATTCATACAATGTTTGATATGCAGAAACCTTATTTCTATTCATATCGGCTTTCCAGAAACGTCTTCTGCTGCGTCGAACATACCAGTTGGAAAGCTGGTCAATAGTAAAATTCGAAACCAACCGGGCAGCTTTAGTAACATCATATGCCGACATCAGTTCATCATATTCTTTTATAAGTGAATTTAATTTCGAGATAATCCAGCGGTCGATTTCAGGACGTTCTTCATAAGGAACCGGTTCTTCCGAGAAATTAAATTTATCTATGTTGGCATAAAGAGCAAAGAAATTATAGGTATTTATAAGCGTTCCGAAAAACTTCCTTTGTACTTCCACAATGCCGGTTTCATCAAATAAAGTTGGTTTCCACGGAGGACTTGTAGTAACCAGATACCAGCGTGTAGCGTCGGCGCCGTATTTATCGAAAAGCAAAAACGGATCAACAGTATTTCCGCGGGATTTGGACATTTTGAGACCGTCTTTATCAAGAATCAATTCATTAACGATTAAATTTTTATAAGAAACACTGTCAAAAAGCATCGTGCCAATTGCATGAAGAGTATAAAACCAGCCGCGTGTTTGATCAATACCTTCGCATATAAAATCTGCGGGATAATTTTCTTTAAACAATTCCTGATTTTCAAAAGGATAATGATATTGCGCAAACGGCATCGCCCCGCTGTCAAACCAAACATCGATCAACTCCGGAGTACGTGTATATACTTTTCCGTTTTGTTCAAATTTCACTTCATCAACAAATGGTTTATGAAGATCAATTTCTCCTGCCGGTAAATCTTTTATAGTAATCCGCTCTCCGTTCCGCTCAACAAAACCCTGTTTCAATTCTTCGATTGAACCTACAACAAGCATATCGCCGTCTTCACTGAGCCAGATTGGCAGCGGTGTGCCCCAATAACGATCTCTTGACAGCGACCAATCTTTATTTTCTTCAAGCCAATTGCCAAACCGTCCAGATCCAACTTCAGGCGGGCACCAATTGATTGTGTTGTTAAGTTCAATCATCCGTTTTGCAATTTCAGTGGTACGGATATACCAGCTATCGCGCGCATAATAAATCAAAGGATTATCACACCTCCAGCAATGGGGGTATGAGTGCATATAATCATTGCTTGCCCTGTAAATAAGTCCCCTATCCTTTAGATTCCTGATAATATCAGGATCAACCCCTTTCTCTTCTTTGTTTTCAAACTGAATAGTTTTAACAAGTCGACCGGCAAAATCCGTAACCTGGTCTGTGAATCTTCCGCCTTTAGTAACCGGCTGGACAAAGGGCAAATTAAATTTTTTAGAGACCTCATAATCATCCGCACCGAATGCAGGGGCTATATGTACAATCCCGGAGCCATCTTCCGTACTAACAAAATCTCCCGGAATAATATACCAGGCACGTTTTTCAACCGGGACATAAGAATAGAGAGGTTCATAATTTTTATCAAGAAGATCAGAACCTTTCAATTCATCAAGCAATTCATATTCTTCTTTAATAACAGAAAGGCGTGCTTTTGCAAGATACATGACGCCATGCTTTTCTGTTTGGATTTTCACATATTCGATTTCCGGTCCAACTGCAAGTGCTACATTAGATATTAAAGTCCAGGGAGTAGTCGTCCAAGCAAGGATTGAGGCATCTTCATCTTTGAGCTTAAATTTTACATACACATTAGGATCCTGTACATCATCATACCCAAGAGCGAGCTCATGTGATGAAAGAGGAGTTTCACAATGCGGGCATTGAGGAACAATTTTAAATCCTTTATAGATCAATCCTTTTTTGTAATATTCGGAAAGAGCCCACCATACAGATTCAATATATTCATTTGTACAGGTGATATATGCATCATCAAGATTAATCCAGTAACCCATCCGTTCTGTTAAAGTCCGCCAACCATCATGCATTTCGATATGATGATAAACCAAATCCTTTGCTTTTTTATTGAATGCTGCAACTCCGTACTTTTCGATATCTGATTTTTGAGTAAACCCTAATTCTTTTTCAAGTGCAATTTCAATCGGCAAACCATGTGTATCCCAACCTGCTTTACGGTGAACCTGAAAACCTTTCATCGTTTTGTAACGGCACACAAGATCCTTTAGGGCTCTTGCCATTACATGATGGATTCCGGGTTTACCGTTTACAGTTGGCGGACCTTCATAAAATGTAAATGATTTTGATTTTGGACGTGAAGAAACGCTTTTTTCAAAAATGCCGTGTTCCTGCCAGAATCTATATATTTCATTTTCAATTTTCGGATAGCTTATTTTTTCATCAAATTGTTTAAACATTAGTAAACTCTATAAATGAATTATTATTGGATATTTATTCTTCTTCTGCTTCGTAATTTTTAATTATTTCCCGTTCCGTTGCAATAAATTCTTTCAATCTTCTTTCAATTTGGGATTTGCGTTCAACCAAATCATCAACACTCTGTTGAGCTTCGTACACCATCTTCTCGGCTTTAAGCTTTGCTTCATCAATTAATAATTGAACTTCACGTTGACCTGTTTCAGCTATTTTTTTAGAATCATCATTTTTAGGTTTTCCGGCAGCTTCTTTTTGAAGAATTATAACTTCCGAAAGAGCCATTCCAAAGAATGCCATTGCTCCAAGGGTAATATTTCTGAGAATATATAATATCATACTTTCTACAAGCAGATAACTAAAACCAAAAAATTCATTGAAAAGAGATATCATTATTATGCTAACAAATGAAGAAGCAATAATAACTGCAAATACAATTTTACCTCCGTGATTATAACCAAGCGTTTTGTTTATCAGCCAGCCGCATGCAAATGAAAACATTGAAAGTACGAACCAAACTGAAAAATTCTGGAATCCAGCTTTGAATAAATCAGTATTTAGAAAATTGGAAGCGAACACCAATACGGCAAGAATTCCGGCAGTCCCATAATAAATTTTTGGTTTTTCAATCACAGTTTTTCTATAACCTTTTTCATTAATAATGTCATTTTCGGTTCGGCTCCTATAGCCGTTGCAATAATTTCCTCAACATTTGCCGCCTTCAATGAATCGGGAAAACATTCATCTGTAATAATGCTAAAGCCAAGTACTTTCATTCCCATATGATTAGCAACAATGTTTTCCGGAATTGTAGACATTCCTACAACATCGGCTCCAATACCTCTTAAGAATCTATATTCGGCTTTTGTTTCAAGATTTGGTCCTGAGACAGCAACGTATACACCTTTTTGAATTCTAACTTTATTTTCCAACGCAGCTTCTTCAGCAAGCTTAATTAGTTCCAATGAATAAGGTTCACTCATATCCGGAAACCGTGGTCCCAGTTCATCTTCATTCTTTCCGATTAAGGGATTATCTCCTAACAAATTAATATGGTCGGTCATTATCATAATATCGCCGCGTCTGTAAATAGGGTTCATACCTCCGCAAGCGTTTGAGATTAAAAGATTTTTAACTCCGAGAAATTTCATAACTCGAACGGGATAGGTTATCTGCTGCATAGTATAACCTTCATAATAATGAAATCTTCCCTGCATTGCTACAACATCTTTACCGTTCAGCTTTCCAAAAATTAACCTGCCAATATGAGATTCTACCGTTGATAACGGAAAATGAGGAAGTTGCGAATATTCAATTTGATGTTCAACCTGAATATCTTTAACCAATCCTCCGAGTCCGGTACCGAGAATAATACCGACTTCGTAATTCTTCGAAGTTTTTTCCCTTATTATCTTGAGAGTTTCATTAATCATATCCGTTAGACTACTCATAATAACTTCTCCAATATATCATCGACATTAATTTCTGTTTGATCATCTTGAACAACCGGTTCTTTCACAACTTTATTATTCCTTGGACGAGTTTCAATATTCAGTACATTCATTTCAAGCAAATTGGATTGAGTATCAATCAAAGCTTTAATTCGCGCTAAAAGAAGTTTTTTTTCTTCCCTAAGTTTCAATACAGAATCTCGAATACTATTAGCACTCTCTTTAGCTTTCTCAAGCAACTGGGCTGCTTTCAGTTCAGCTTCTTTGAGTATTAGAGCAGTTTGTTTTTTTGCAGAATCAACTGCTTTATTCGAAGATTCGGTAGTATTTAAAAGCGCCTGCTGAAGATTCTTTTCAATTCGCTTATATTCTTTCAGTTGTTCATCAGAACGTTCGATATCGACTTTCAGTTTGTCATTCTCAATCTGAAGTTTTTCAAATTCATCAGAGAGTCTTTCAAGAAAAGCATGAACTTCTTCTCTATCATAACCTCGTACTGATTTGTTAAATTCCTGATTTTTAATTCCAAACGGGGTGAATTTCATATATTACCGTTACTTATTGATAATTTTTTCACCAAA
>Ga0182027_10005535_pt1 | contig 19158 bp, 15 predicted proteins | sample 712E1DmetaG_FD_121300 | JGI IMG/M metagenome (GOLD analysis project Ga0182027, IMG submission 121300) | Permafrost microbial communities from Stordalen Mire, Sweden - 712E1D metaG (Illumina Assembly) | ecosystem: Environmental > Terrestrial > Soil > Wetlands > Permafrost | place: Sweden...
GATCGCGATGGAAGAGAAGCTGCGCTTCGCCATCCGCGAGGGCGGGCGCACCGTCGGCTCGGGCGTCGTCGCAAAGATCATTAAATAGCATCGCAACGGACGGAATGTTGAAGCTGTGAGCGCAAAAGTCGGAGCGATGTAATTGAAATCTGCAGGTCGAGGGCCGCGAAGCGAATAGCCCGAGTGCCTGCATAGAGGAGTGTAGCTCAGTTGGTAGAGCGGCGGTCTCCAAAACCGTAGGCCGAGGGTTCGAATCCTTCCACTCCTGCCAACCTCGAAAGAAACAGATGGTCGAGACGACGAAGAAGACGATGGACCAGACGGCGGACAAGGAATTGCCTTCGCCCGTGCCGTCGCACAAGCGCGGCGGACCGGTCCAGTTCTACACCGAAATCATGCGCGAGATGAAGAAGGTCACCTGGCCGACGGTCAAGGAGACCTGGCTGACGACGGTGATGGTCTTCATCATGGTCGGTTTGACGGTGGTGTTCTTCTTCTTCGTCGACATGGTGCTCAATTTCGGCGAGCGCCTCTTGATCGGGGCGGGTTGATCTGATGAGCGAAACGGCAGTCGCCTCGGAAGGCAAGTGGTACATCGTCCACACCTACTCGAATTTCGAGAAGAAGGTGTCGGAGGAGATCAAGCGCCAGGCCCAGCTTCAGGGCCTGGAGGATCTCATCGAGGAAGTCCTGGTGCCGACCGAGGAAGTGATCGAGGTGCGCCGCGGCCAGAAGGTCAACGCCGAGCGCAAATTCCTGCCCGGTTACGTGCTGGTGCGCGCCAAGCTGACCGACGAGGCCTATCACCTGATCAAGAACGTGGCGAAGGTCACGGGCTTCCTCGGCCAGAACAACAAGCCGATGCCGCTGCGCCAAAGCGAGGTCGACCGCATCCTCAATCAGGTGAGCGAGGGCGCCGATCGTCCCAAGCCGTCGGTCACTTTCGAGATCGGCGAGCAGGTGCGCGTGGCGGACGGCCCCTTCACCTCGTTCAACGGCACGGTGGAGGAAGTGGACGAGGATCGTTCGCGCCTGAAGGTGGCGGTGTCGATCTTCGGCCGCGCGACGCCGGTGGAATTGGAATTCACTCAGGTCGAGAAGGTCTGAGGTCAACCGCGGGAGGGGCGGCCAGCTCCGTTTGCACCGCAAACCGCTAAGGAGGCGGACTGAAAGTGGCGAAGAAGATAGTCGGGTACATCAAATTGCAGGTGCCGGCGGGAGCGGCCAATCCGTCTCCGCCGATCGGTCCTGCTTTGGGCCAGCGCGGCCTCAACATCATGGAGTTCTGCAAGGCGTTCAACGCCAAGACGCAGGACCAGGAAAAAGGCATGCCGATCCCGGTGAACATCACGGTGTTCTCGGACAAGTCTTTCGCTTTCGAGATGAAGACGGCGCCGGCGTCGTTCTTCCTCAAGAAGGCGGCGAAGCTGGAATCGGGCTCGAAGGCGCCCGGTCGCGACGTCGCCGGCTCGGTGACCAAGGCGCAGGTCCGCCAGATCGCCCAGGCCAAGATGAAGGATTTGAACGCCAACGACGTCGAGATGGCGATGCGCCTGATCGAAGGTTCGGCGCGTTCGATGGGCATCGAGGTCAAGGAGTAAGCGCCATGGCCAAGATATCGAAGAGATTCAAGAAAGCCTCCGAGGGTGTCGACGTCGCGAAGGCCTATCCGGTCGAAGAGGCGGTCAAGCTGGTCAAGGCGCGCGCCACCGCGAAGTTCGATGAGACGATCGAGCTTGCGATCAACCTCGGCGTCGATCCGCGCCATGCCGACCAGATGGTGCGCGGCGTCGTTTCGCTGCCCAACGGCACCGGGCGCACCCAGCGCGTCGCGGTGTTCGCCAAGGGTCCCAAGGCGGACGAGGCGAGGGCCGCTGGGGCCGATGTCGTCGGCGCCGAGGATTTGGCCGAGGCAGTCCAGAAGGGCGAGATCAATTTCGACCGCTGCATCGCCACGCCCGACATGATGGGAATCGTCGGACGCCTCGGCAAGGTGCTGGGTCCGCGCGGCCTGATGCCGAACCCGAAGGTCGGCACGGTGACGATGGACGTGACCCAGGCGATCAAGGACGCCAAGGGCGGCGCCGTGGAGTTCCGCGTCGAGAAGGCGGGTGTCGTGCAGGCGGGCGTCGGCAAGGCGAGCTTCACCGAGGACGCCATCGTCCAGAACGTGAAGACGTTCGTCGACAGCGTCATCAAGGCCAAGCCGCAAGGCGCCAAGGGCACCTATGTAAAGAAGGTTTCGATTTCCTCGACGATGGGCCCGGGCGTGAAGATCGCGCTGCCGTCCATCGGCGCGGCAAGCGCGGAGGCGTAATTCAAATTTCCCTCATGGTGAGCTTGTCGAACCATGAGGGGCATTATTCCGGCGGACGATCGCCGGGACCTGTCCGAGACCGCTGGAGTCGCAAGACTTAAATGTTCCAGCGCAGACGGGGTTCGGGTTTGAACCCTGGGACAGAGTTTAGCGTCACAGGGCGGGTTCGCGGATCGTCACGCGAGTCCGGTTGAAAGGAGAGCACAGTGGAGAAAGCCAAAAAGTCGGAAGTCATCGAAGAGCTGAAAGGCGTCTTCGCGAATGCCGGCTCTGTGGTTGTCGCCCACTATTCCGGCATGACGGTTGCCCAAATGGGCGATCTCAGGTCGCGCATGCGCGCGGCCGGAGCGTCGTTCAAGGTGGCGAAAAACCGTTTGGCGGTGCGTGCGCTTCAAGGAACGGCCGTGGAGGCCATCTCCCATCTTTTCAAAGGTCCGACGGGTATTGCCTACAGCAAGGACCCGATCGCGGCTTCGAAGGTGGTGGTGGCTTACGCCAAGGACAACGCGAAACTCGTGATCCTGGGCGGCTCGGTCGGAGTGACGGCGCTGGACGCGGAGGGTGTAAAGGCCCTCGCCAGCCTGCCCTCGCTCGACGAACTGCGCAGCAAGCTGATCGGGCTCATCCAGGCCCCGGCGACCAAGATCGCCGGCGTCTTGGCGGCGCCTGCAGGCCAGCTTGCCCGCGTCATCGGCGCGTATTCCAAGAAAGAAGCGGCTTAGGCGGCATCCAAACAACATTCGAACCCGTAACCACTTGAAGGAACTCAGAAATGTCGAAGATCGAGAAACTTGTTGATGAATTATCGGGCCTCACGGTCCTGGAAGCGGCGGAACTCGCGAAGCTGCTCGAGGACAAGTGGGGGGTGTCGGCGGCGGCTCCTGTCGCGGCGGCAGCTGCGGCTCCAGTTGCTGCGGCGGCTGCAGCGATCGAGAAGACCGAATTCACGGTCATGTTGATGGCCGCCGGCGACAAAAAGATCAACGTGATCAAGGAAATCCGTGCAATCACCGGGTTGGGCCTCAAGGAAGCAAAGGACCTCGTCGAGGCCGCTCCCAAAGAGGTCAAGGCCGATGTGAGCAAGGACGAGGCGGCCAAGATCAAGAAACAGCTCGAAGACGCCGGCGCGAAAGTCGAGCTGAAGTAAGGAGGCGCGGCGGCTTGAAAAACCGCGTGCGCGTGCATATTTCGTTCACCCACCTCCTTTCGAGGCGCGAAACGGCGCTTCGAAGGGGCGGTGGATTTCGCTCTTAGGGACGTGAATTAAGGAACTCGGATGACCCTCTCATTCACTGGACGCAAGCGGCTTCGCAAGTACTTCGGCAAGATGGTCGAGGTGGCCGAGATGCCAAATCTCATCGAGGTCCAGATGACCTCGTACGAACAGTTCCTCCAGGTGAAGAAGCCCGAGGGCGGCCGCAAGGACGAAGGCCTGCAAGCGGTCTACGCATCCGTGTTCCCGATCCAGGACTTTTCGGAATCCTCACGGCTCGAATATGTCGACTATTACTTCGAAGAGCCGAAATACGACGTCGAGGAGTGCCAGCAGCGCTCGATGACCTATGCCGCGCCGCTCAAGGTCACGCTCAGGCTGATCGTGTTCGATGTGGACCAGGAGACCGGCGCCAAGTCGGTCAAGGACATCAAGGAACAGGACGTCTATATGGGCGACGTCCCGCTGATGACCGAGAACGGCACCTTCATCGTCAACGGCACCGAGCGCGTCATCGTCTCCCAGATGCACCGCTCGCCCGGCGCCTTCTTCGACCACGACAAGGGCAAGACCCATTCGAGCGGCAAGCTGCTGTTCGCCGCGCGCGTCATCCCCTATCGCGGCTCGTGGCTCGATTTCGAGTTCGACGCCAAGGACATCATCCATGTCCGCATCGATCGGCGCCGCAAGCTGCCGGCGACGACGCTACTTTATGCGCTCGGTCTCGATCAGGAACAGATCCTCGACTATTTCTACGGCAAGATCTCGTTCAAGCGGCAGAAGGACGGCTCCTGGACCACGCCGCTCGAGCCGGTCTGGATGAAGAACGCCAAGACCATTTCGGACTGGAAAAACCCCAAGACCGGTGAGGTTCTGGCCGAGGCGGGCACCAAGCTCCCCCAGCGCTCGCTGCGCAAGTGGCACGAAGATGGCCTCAAGCAGATTTCGCTGTCGGTGGAAGAACTGATCGGGCGCTACTCCGCGCTCGACATGGTCAACCCCGAAACGGGCGAGATCTTCGTCGAAGCCGGCGACGAACTGACCGCGGCGAACCTTGCCCAGCTGGGCGAAGCGGGTTTCGACGAGATCGACGTCATCCACGTCGACGGCATCAACATCGGCGCCTACATCCGCAACACGTTGGCGGTGGACAAGAACCATTCGCGCGAACAGGCGCTGATCGACATCTACCGCGTCATGCGTCCCGGCGAACCGCCGACGCTCGACACGGCGGAGACCCTGTTCGGCCAGCTGTTCTTCGACTCCGAGCGCTACGATCTTTCGAGCGTCGGCCGGGTCAAGATGAACATGCGCCTCTCCCTCGATGCGCCCGACACCATGCGCGTCCTGCGCAAGGAGGACATCCTGGCCATCGTCAAGGCGCTGGCTGAGCTGCGCGACGGGCGCGGCGAAATCGACGACATCGACAATCTCGGAAATCGTCGCGTTCGGTCGGTCGGCGAGCTGATGGAGAACCAGTTCCGCATCGGGCTGTTGCGCATGGAGCGCGCGATCAAGGAGCGCATGTCCGCGGTCGATATCGACACGGTGATGCCGCACGACCTGATCAATGCCAAGCCGGTGGCGGCCGCGGTGCGCGAGTTCTTCGGCTCCTCGCAGCTTTCGCAGTTCATGGACCAGACCAATCCCTTGTCGGAAGTGACCCACAAGCGGCGCATGTCGGCGCTCGGGCCCGGCGGCCTGACGCGCGAGCGCGCCGGCTTCGAGGTGCGCGACGTGCATCCGACGCATTACGGCCGCATCTGCCCGATCGAAACGCCGGAAGGCCCCAACATCGGTCTGATCAATTCGCTGGCGACCTACGCCCGCGTCAACAAGTACGGCTTCATCGAGAGCCCGTACCGGCGCGTGCATAACAAGCACGTCACGGACGACGTCCAATACCTCTCTGCGATGGAGGAGGCGAAGTACACCATCGCCCAGGCCAATGCGACGATCGACGCGCGCGGACGCATCACCGACGAACTTGTCTCCTGCCGCAAGGGCGGCAACTTCGTGATGACGACGCCGGACCAGATCGAATTCATCGACGTGTCGCCGAAGCAGCTGGTTTCGGTGGCCGCGGCGCTGGTTCCGTTCCTGGAGAACGACGACGCCAACCGCGCCCTGATGGGCTCGAACATGCAGCGCCAGGCCGTGCCGCTGCTAAGGCCGGAAGCGCCGCTGGTCGGCACCGGCCTGGAAGGCGTGGTGGCGCGCGATTCCGGTTCCGCCATCGCCGCGCGCCGTTCGGGCATCGTCGACCAGGTCGACGCAACGCGTATCGTCATTCGCGCCACGGAAGAAACCGATCCCACCAAGCCGGGGATCGACATCTACCGCCTGAAGAAGTTCCAGCGCTCGAACCAGTCGACCTGCATCACGCAGACGCCGCTGGTGAAGGTTGGCGATCTGCTCCAGAAGGGCGACATCATCGCCGACGGTCCGTCGACGCAGCTCGGCGAGCTGGCGCTCGGCAAGAACACGCTGGTCGCCTTCATGCCGTGGAACGGCTACAACTTCGAGGACTCCATCCTCATTTCCGAGCGCATCGTGCGCGACGACGTCTTCACCTCGATCCACATCGAGGAATTCGAGACCATGGCGCGCGACACGAAGCTCGGGCCGGAGGAAATCACCCGCGACATCCCCAATGTCGGCGAGGAAAACCTCAAGAACCTCGACGAGGCCGGCATCGTCTATATCGGCGCCGAAGTGAACGCGGGCGACATCCTGGTCGGCAAGGTGACGCCGAAGGGCGAAACCCCGATGACGCCGGAGGAAAAGCTGCTGCGCGCCATCTTCGGTGAAAAGGCGGCCGACGTGCGCGACACCTCGTTGCGCGTGCCGCCGGGCGTCACCGGCACGATCGTGGAAGTGCGCGTCTTCAACCGCCACGGTGTCGACAAGGACCAGCGCGCGCTGGCCATCGAGCGCGCCGAAGAGGAACGTCTGGCCAAGGACCGCGACGACGAGCTGGCGATCCTGGAGCGCAACATCTTCGCGCGCCTTTCGGAGATCCTGCTGAACAAGACGGCGGCGTCGGGCCCCAAGGGCATGGCGGCGGACACCAAGATCACGCAGAACGTGCTCGACACGGTCGCGCGCCATCTGTGGTGGCAGATCGGCCTGCGCAACGACAAGGCGATGGCCGAGATCGAAGCGCTGCGCAAGCAGTACGACGAATCCAAGCAACGCCTCGACAAGCGCTTTGCCGACAAGGTGGACAAGCTGCGCCGCGGCGACGAACTGGCGCCGGGCGTCATGAAGATGGTCAAGGTGTTCGTCGCGGTGAAGCGCAAGCTGCAGCCCGGCGACAAGATGGCGGGCCGTCACGGCAACAAGGGCGTCATCAGCCGCATCCTGCCGATGGAGGATATGCCCTATCTGGACGACGGCACACCGGTCGACGTCGTGCTCAATCCGCTCGGCGTGCCTTCGCGCATGAATGTCGGCCAGATTTTGGAGACCCATCTGGGCTGGGCCTGCGCGGGGCTGGGCCGCAAGATCGGCGACATGCTCGACAAGGTGAAGCGCGACGGGAAATTCGAAGCGCTGCGCCGCTCGCTCAAGCACCTTTACGACAACGACGAGCGGCTGGCGGAACTCGACGAGCAGGGACTCATCGAACTCTCCGAGAACCTCCGCGCGGGCATCCCGGTGGCGACGCCGGTGTTCGACGGCGCCAAGGAAGCCGACATCGTCGAGATGCTGGATCAGGCGGGGCTGACCCGCTCGGGCCAGGTCACGCTCTACGACGGGCGCACCGGCGACGCGTTCCGCCGTTCGGTGACGGTGGGCTACATCTATATGCTCAAGCTGCACCATCTGGTGGACGACAAGATCCACGCCCGCTCGATCGGCCCCTACAGCCTCGTCACCCAGCAGCCGCTGGGCGGCAAGGCGCAGTTCGGCGGCCAGCGCTTCGGCGAAATGGAAGTGTGGGCGCTCGAAGCCTATGGCGCGGCCTACACGTTGCAGGAAATCCTGACCGTGAAGTCGGACGACGTGGCCGGCCGCACCAAGGTCTACGAGGCCATCGTGCGCGGCGAGGACACGTTCGAAGCCGGCATCCCGGAAAGCTTCAACGTGCTGGTCAAGGAAATGCGTTCGCTCGGCCTCAATGTGGAGCTGGTGAACGGTTGATTTGATGGCCGGCGCGTCCGGCCATGTCGAAAGGAAAGTTGGTAATGAACCAAGAGCTGATGAACGTCTTCTCGGCCGGCAAGGAGGTCCCCACCTTCGACCGGATCAGGGTTTCGCTTGCCAGCCCGGACCAGATCCTGCGCTGGAGCCACGGCGAGATCAAAAAGCCGGAGACCATCAACTACCGCACCTTCAAGCCGGAGCGCGACGGCTTGTTCTGCGCCCGCATCTTCGGGCCGGTGAAGGATTACGAGTGCCTGTGCGGCAAGTACAAGCGGATGAAGTACAAGGGCATCGTCTGCGAGAAGTGCGGCGTCGAGGTGACGGTGCAGAAGGTGCGCCGCGACCGCATGGGCCACATCGAGCTGGCCTCGCCGGTGGCGCACATCTGGTTCCTGAAATCGCTGCCGTCGCGCATCGGCCTGATGCTCGACATGACGCTGAAGGACCTGGAGCGCATCCTCTATTTCGAGAATTACGTCGTCATCGAGCCGGGGCTGACCCCGCTCAAGGAGCGCCAGCTCCTGTCGGAAGACGAGTATTACAAGGCTCAGGACGAATACGGCAACGACAGCTTCACCGCCATGATCGGCGCCGAGGCGATCCGCTTGCTGCTCCAGGCGATCGACCTGGGCAAGCTCAAGGAAGATCTGCGCGTTGAGATCGCGGGCTGCAACGGCGGCGAGAAGCCGAAGAAGCTGGTCAAGCGGCTGAAGGTCGTGGAGGCGTTCATCGATTCCGGCAACCGTCCGGAATGGATGATCATGACGCAGATCCCGGTGATCCCGCCGGAACTGCGCCCGCTGGTGCCGCTGGACGGCGGCCGCTTCGCCACCTCGGACCTCAACGATCTCTACCGCCGCGTCATCAACCGCAATAATCGCCTCAAGCGGCTGATCGAGCTCAAAGCGCCCGACATCATCGTGCGCAACGAGAAGCGCATGCTGCAGGAAGCCGTCGACGCGCTGTTCGACAACGGCCGGCGCGGCCGCGTCATCACCGGCGCCAACAAGCGCCCGCTGAAGTCGCTCGCCGACATGCTGAAGGGCAAGCAGGGCCGCTTCCGCCAGAACCTGCTCGGCAAGCGCGTGGACTATTCGGGCCGCTCGGTGATCGTGGTTGGCCCGGAACTGAAACTGCATCAGTGCGGGCTGCCCAAGAAGATGGCGCTCGAGCTGTTCAAGCCGTTCATCTATGCGCGCTTGGAAGCAAAAGGTTTCTCGCAGACCGTGAAGCAGTCCAAAAAGCTGGTCGAGAAAGAGAAGCCCGAGGTCTGGGACATCCTCGAAGAGGTCATCCGCGAACATCCGGTGCTGCTCAACCGCGCCCCGACCTTGCACCGCCTCGGCATCCAGGCGTTCGAGCCGGTGCTGATCGAAGGCAAGGCGATCCAGCTTCACCCGCTGGTCTGCACCGCCTTCAACGCCGATTTCGACGGCGACCAGATGGCCGTCCACGTTCCGCTGTCGCTTGAAGCGCAGCTCGAAGCGCGCGTGCTGATGATGTCGACCAACAACATCCTCAGCCCCGCCAACGGCAAGCCGATCATCGTGCCGACGCAGGACATCGTGCTCGGCCTCTATTACCTGAGCCAGGAACGCGAGAACGAGCCCGGCCAGGGCATGGTGTTCAACGACATCGGCGAAATCGAGCACGCCCTGTTCTCGGGCGCGGTGACGCTGCATTCCAAGATCAAGGCGCGCTACAAGACGGTGGACGCCGACGGCAAGCCGATCGTCCGGCGCGTGGACTCGACGCCCGGCCGCATGATGGTCGCGGAATATCTGCCGCGTCATCCCAAGATCCCGTTCGAACTGATCAACCGGCTGATGCGCAAGCAGGAGATCAGCCACGTCATCGACGAGGTCTATCGCCACTGCGGCCAGAAGGAGACCGTGCTGTTCGCGGACGGGATCATGGGCCTCGGTTTCCGCGAGGCCTGCAAGGCCGGCATTTCGTTCGGCAAGGACGACATGGTGGTGCCCGCCGCCAAGACCAAGCTGATCGACGAAACCCGCCACCGCGTGCGCGAGTACGAGCAGCAGTACCTGGACGGCCTGACCACCGACAAGGAGAAGTACAACCTCGTGGTCGACGTCTGGTCGAAATGCACCGACCAGGTCGCCGCCGAAATGATGAAGGGAATTTCCGAGCCGCGCATCGACGCGAAAACCGGCCGCGTCGAGGAGATGAACTCGATCTACATGATGAGCCATTCCGGCGCGCGCGGTTCGCCGCAGCAGATGAAGCAGCTCGCCGGCATGCGCGGCCTGATGGCAAAGCCCTCGGGCGAGATCATCGAGACGCCGATCCTTTCCAACTTCAAGGAAGGCCTCACGGTGCTCGAATACTTCAACTCGACCCACGGCGCCCGCAAGGGCCTGGCCGACACCGCGCTGAAGACGGCGAACTCGGGCTATCTCACCCGCAGGCTGGTCGACGTGGCGAACGACTGCATCATCACGGCCGAGGATTGCGGCACCCGGCGCGGCATGACCGTGCAGGCCGAAATCGACGGCGGGCAGGTGGTCTCTTCGCTCACCGAGCGCATCCTGGGCCGCACCTCGGCCGAGGACATCAAGCACCCGGACACCGGCGAGGTCCTGCTGCGCCGCGGCAAGGAAATCACCGAAGACGCGGCCGAAAGGATCGAGGCGGCGCATGTGCAGAAGGTGCGCGTGCGCTCGGTCTTGTCGTGCGACCTCAAGGAAGGCGTCTGCGGCAAGTGCTACGGGCGCGATCTGGCGCGCGGCACGCCGGTCAACATCGGCGAGGCGGTGGGTGTCATCGCCGCCCAGTCGATCGGCGAGCCCGGCACCCAGCTCACCATGCGCACCTTCCACATCGGCGGCGCGGCGCAGGTGGCCGGCCAGTCGAAGATCGAGGCCAGCTACGACGGCAAGATCAAGATCGTCAACCGCAACGTCGTCAAGAATTCCGACGGCGAACTGGTGGCGATGGGCCGCAACATGCAGATCATGATCCTGGACCCGAAGGGCCAGGAGCGCGCCGCCTACCGCATCACCTACGGCGCGCGGATCAAGGTCGACGACGGCGCCACGGTGAAGCGCGGCGACAGGCTCGCCGAATGGAATCCGAACGCGTTGCCGGTCCTGACGGACAGCGACGGCATCGTCCGCTTCGAGGACCTGGTGTCCGGCATCTCGATGAAGGAGGTGGCCGACGAAAAGACCGGCGTCACCAACCGCGTCGTGATGGACAGCCGCGGCACCGGGTCGAAGTCCCAGGAGCTTCGCCCGACCATCGCCATCGTCGACAAGAAGGGCAAGATCATCTCCATGGCCAACGCCGGCGAGCTGCGCTATGCGCTGTCGATGGACGCCATTCTCTCGGTGGAGGACGGTGCGGAGGTTCGCGCCGGCGACGTGCTCGCCCGCATCCCGACGGAAGGCGCCAAGACGCGCGACATCACGGGCGGCCTGCCGCGCGTGGCGGAGCTGTTCGAGGCGCGCAAACCGAAGGAAGCCGCCGTGCTCGCGGAGATGGACGGCTTCGTCGAATTCGGCAAGGACTACAAGAACAAGCGCCGCCTGCTGGTCAAGCCGAAGAACGACAAGACCGACCCGACCGAATATCTGATCCCCAAGGGCAAGCACATCTCGGTGCGCGAGGGCGATTACGTCGAGAAGGGCGACTACATCGTCGAGGGCAATCCTTCACCGCACGACATCCTGCGCATCAAGGGCGTGGAGGAGCTTGCGACCTATCTGGTGAAGGAAATCCAGGACGTCTATCGCCTGCAGGGCGTCAAGATCAACGACAAGCACATCGAAGTGATCGTCCGCCAGATGATGCAGAAGTTCGAGATCATGGACGGCGGCGACACCACGCTGTTGGCCGGCGAACAGGTCGATCAGCAAGAGCTGGATGAGGCGAACGCAAAAGCGGTGGAGAACGGCGGCAAGGTCGCCGACGGCCGCCCGGTGCTGCTCGGCATCACCAAGGCGTCGCTGCAGACGCGCTCGGTGTTCTCGGCCGCCTCCTTCCAGGAGACGACGCGCGTGCTCACCGACGCCGCCGTCAACGGCAAGGTCGATACGCTGGAAGGCCTCAAGGAGAACGTTATCGTCGGCCGGCTGATCCCGGCGGGCACGGGCGGCGCCATCGCCCGGCTGCGCCACATCGCGGCCGAACGCGACCGCGTGATCCAGGCCGAGCAGGCCAGCAAGGCCCCGCCGGCGCAGATCGAAGGGCCGACGCCTCAGGCGGCGGAGTAGAAATCGGTGAGGGGTAACGAAAAGGGCCGGCCGCGAGACCGGCCCTTTTTCATGGCGTGAGAGATGCCATAATGGAGCCATGCGCCAGGCGTTGAAGCTTCATCCGGACTCGCGTTGCGATGCCGTGTCGCGCATCGAGGTTGAAGTCGCGCGCCCCGGTGGCCGCCTGCTGCTGCGCTACTGCGTGACCGGCACGTTGAGCGATCTCGTCATGCCGCCCGTCACCAATGCGCGCCGCACGGATGAGCTTTGGCGGCACACCTGCTTCGAGGCGTTTCTTCGCGCGCCGTCGGACGAGGCGTACTGCGAATTCAATTTCTCGCCCTCTACGCAATGGGCGGCCTCCCGGCTCGACGCATACCGACGGGGAAGGCGGATTGCGGACGAGATCGCCGCCTCGGGCATTGTTGTGCAACCGAACGAGGCCGGGTTCGAACTGCGAACCTCGCTGGAATTGCCGAACGATTCGGCGTGGCACCTCGGGCTTGCGGCGGTGATCGAGGAAACGGGCGGCCGCATCTCTTATTGGGCGCTCAAGCATCCGCCGGGCAGGCCGGACTTTCATCATTCCGATTGCTTTGCGCTCGAACTTCCGGCAACGCTGCCGCCATGAAATTCGGCATCGACCGGCTTCTCGCCGAACCCGAGCTTCGCGCGCCGCTGAAGGGCAGGCGCATCGCCTTGCTCGCGCATCCCGCTTCCATCACCGCGGATTTGACGCATTCGCTCGATGCGCTCGCCGCATGTCCGAACATCAAGCTCGCCGCCGCGTTCGGCCCGCAGCACGGGCTGCGCGGCGACAAGCAGGACAACATGGTGGTGTCGCCCGACTTCACCGATCCCGTCCACGGCATCCCGGTCTTCAGCCTCTATGGCGCGGTGCGCAAACCGGCCGACGCGATGGTGGACGCATTTGATGTCCTTCTCGTCGATCTGCAGGATCTGGGCTGCCGCATCTACACCTTCGAGACGACATTGCGCTACGTGCTGGAGGCGGCGGCGAAGCATCGCAAGGAAGTGTGGGTGCTGGATCGCCCCAATCCCATCGGGCGGCCGGTGGAAGGCCTCAGCCTGCGCCCCGGCTGGGAGAGCTTCGTCGGCGCGGGAGCTTTGCCGATGCGCCACGGATTGACGCTCGGTGAGCTGGGCGCATGGTTCGTCGCGGCGCTCAAGCTCGATGTCGACTACCGCGTCGTCGAGATGGAAGGCTGGCAGCCCGGCGGCGCGCCGGGCTTCGGCTGGCCGGCGCGCGCCTGGATCAATCCCAGTCCCAACGCGGCGAACCTGTGGATGGCGCGCGCCTATCCGGGCACCGTGATGGCGGAAGGCACGACGCTATCGGAGGGCCGCGGCACGACCCATCCGCTCGAACTGTTCGGCGCTCCCGACATCGAGGCGCGGCGGCTCATCGCAGAAATGCAGGCCCTGGCGCCGCAATGGCTTGCCGGCTGCGCCCTGCGTGCGTGCTGGTTCGAACCGACCTTCCACAAGCACGCAGACAAGCTATGCAGCGGCGTCCAAATTCACACCGAGGGCCCCGCCTATGACCACGGGGCGTTCAAGCCGTGGCGTCTGATGGCACTTGCATTCAAGGCGATCCGGCGGCTCTACCCGGATTATCCGCTGTGGCGCGATTTCGAATACGAATATGAGCGCGGCAAGCTCGCCATCGACGTCATAAACGGCTCGCCTCTGCTGCGCGAATGGGTAGACGACAAGGCGGCGACGCCCGCGGACCTGGACGCCCTGGCCACGCCGGACGAACAGGCCTGGGCCAGCGAGCGCCAAGCATACCTGCGATATTGAGGACGCGCTCTACAGTTCTTTCGACAGGCCGACGAAGAAGCCGCGCCTCGGCCCATATTGCGGTGCGCCGACGCCGACACCCGTGCCGTCGCGGATTTCGTATTTCTCGTCGAATGCGTTGATGACGTCGAAGCGGGCGGTGAAGCCACCGGCGTCGCCGAGCTTAAACTCGCGGCTGACGCCGAGATTGACTTGGAGATAACCGGGCACGTGATCGCCGTTGGGCGTCGCTCCGTCGCGGCGCAGGCCAGAACCGTAGAGCATATCGGCGCTGAATTGCGTGCCGTCCCATTTGTACGAAGCGCCGGCAGAAATGGTGACGATCTGCTGATGATCGAGCGGGATGTAGTTATTCGCGATATAGGCAAGATCGACGGGATCGAACTGGAACTGGCTCGAGACTATGTCCTTGCCGGCGGCGCGCTCGTAGGAGGCGTTGAGATAGCTCGAAAAACCGCCGCTGGCATAGCTGCCGGTGAATTCGAGCCCGTATTGCCGCCCGGACTTGTAGTTGAAGGGCGTGAGAATGATCGGGGCGCCGAACTGGCCCTCGTCGATCAGATTGCGCGACGCCTTGAAAAAGCCGTCCAAACCCGTTGTCAGACCGTCCGCTAGCGTCTGATCGATCCCGGCATCGTAATAGTCGGCGCGTTCCGCCTTCGGCGTGTCGTCGGTATGATCGGCCGCCGAGGTCGTATTGTCGTAGAGCGCGATGTCTTCCGAGGCGACGAGCTCGAACGGCGGCGGCGAGAAATAGCGCGAATAGCCGGCATGCAGCGTCGTCGCGTCCGTCGGTTTCCAGACAAGGTTCGCGCGCGGGCTGATCTGACTTTCCGAGTCGAACGCCTGGAACTGGTCGTACCGCACGCCGTAATTGAGGGTCAGCGAGGGGAGGAGTTTCCATTCGTCCTGGATGTAGAGCCCGTAGCTCCAGGCGTGTTTTTTCCCATTGTCCATGATGTTCACGGGAACGTCGGATGTCTGGCAGGTATTGGCGGGATCGGCGCACAAGGGATTCGGGTTGGGATTTGCAACCGAACCTGGCGCCGTCGCCAGGACCAGCGATGAGGTCTCGCTGACGAGATCGTCCGCCTGATAGACGGCGCCGAAGCGCACCGTGTGCGTATCGCCTAAATGATAGGCACCCTCGGCCTGCAACCCATAGGCTTCGTCGCGCTTGTAGGCGGTCTGCGCGAGGCCGTCGTACAGGATGTCTCCGACATTCGCGCCGGGGGTGAAGTTCAGACTCGAATAACGTCCGAACACCGAGATCTGATAGTCGAGTGCGCCCTCGGAGTGCAGATAGCTGAGGATGGCGTAATGAGTGATCTCGCTCTGACGTTCGTCGAGGTTCATCGACGAGAACGCCGTCTGCCCGTTTGCTTGGAGCACGAAGTCGCTGCTGTCAGGGTCCGCCGCGCCGAGCCCGACAATGCCGTCGATGCCCGAAGGCTGAAGTCCGGTCCGGTTCGGAATCTGGAACATGTCGTTCGCCGTGCCCAGAATCGCGGTGACGCTGCTGTGTTCGTCCAGAATGTCCTGAAGGTAAGCGAACCCGTGATACTGCTTGGTGCGGTCGTGGGCTGGGTTGATTTTACCGTCGGGCGATTCGATGCCGAGCATATTTGTCATGTAATCGCCCGAGACGAAGTAATTGAGATTTCCCGAAGATCCCCCGTAAGCGAAGCTTGGCGCGATTTCGCTGTGGCTGCCGCCATAGAGGCTGATCTCGCCGCCCGGTTCGAACAGGCCGGTCTTGGTCTTGACGTCGATGATGCCTGCGGTGCGGTCGCCATATTCGGCCGGAAGGGCGCCGGTGATGAGCTGCACGCTTTGGGCGAGCCTGGGATCGAGCGTCTGTCCGAACACCGAAATCCCTTCCGGAAGGATGATGCCGTTCAGGCGGTATTGCAGACCGTTGTGCTCGCCGCGGACGTGGAGCTGGCCGAAAGAATCCTGGGCGACGCCGGGCGCCTGCAGGATGACCTGATTGAGCAGGGTGTTATCTCCGCCGGGCGCCGCTTTGATGTCGTCTTCCGTGATCGTGTAGGTCGAGGCTCCGAGCTGGGTCTGGATGCCGCTGCGCGCGTCTTCAAGAGCTTTCGCAGTGACGGTGACGACTTCTACGCCTGCGACGTCGGCAGTCGTGTAATCCTGCGCCTCAGCCGGCGCGGCTGCGGCCACCATTGCGGCCGTCAGCAAGAGAAAGTTGCGATACATCGCTTGAACTCCATGAATGGATGGGCGGCGACGTCAGCCGCCGGAAATCCGGCGGCCTTTGTCGTCACTCGTGCAAAGAAGAGGAGTTAAGCGTGCGGCGGAGCGCGGCCCAGCCAGATGTGCGAGAGCGATTTTCTCGCGGAGAATAACGCAACGAAAATGTCTTGCGCCGCGAAAGCAAACGTTGGCACCGGCACGATGATGACGGCCGGAAGCGCAGCGATGCCGGCGATCAAATAATCCTGGCAGAGCGGGCAATGCGCTGGGTCGCCGTCCAGCGGGGATTTGTTGTGATCCGCGCTCGACGAGACGGCTTGCTGAAGGTCGCTCGCGGAGACGTCGAGCGACGCCGGCAGGCCATGAATATGCGTTTGGATCAGATAGCTTTGGGCGGTGAACGCGAGCAGCGCCAGCAACGTGACGGCGAGGCGCAGCGCCGCGAACGGTCTACGCACCGCCGTGGCGTGGAATTGCTGACGTTTCCGAGCCGGACTCTTCACCGTATGTCCCCTGTACGCGTTGCCGATTTAGCCAGAAAATCGCCGGTTGTGCAACGCACAACGCCGTTCGTCACACGGGAAAGTGAGCGGCAAGCTTCAGAGCTCTTTGGCGATCCGCATGCCGATCCGAAAATGTTCGGCGTCGGCGGTGAAGCCGTTGACCACGCCACCGGGCGTGCCGCCCGGATTGGTCGCAATTGGCAGTTGAACCTGCGCTCCAAAACTGATCGTGTAGTCGTCGTCCGTGTACTGAATGGTCGGACCGAGGAAGAAGGCGTTGGTGCTTTCCTTTGCGGGTCCGCCCAGGATCAAGCCGTCGAAGCCGCGCTCGTTGTCGAATTCCATCCCAAACTTCCACTGCGGCGTGACTTCATAGGAAGCGCCGAAATCGAATTCGAGCGCGCTTTCTTTGGTCCAATGCCCGGAGTCCTTCGTCCACGTGTCCTCGAAATTGACGTTCACGACGGTGAGAAGTTTATCGGCTAGGAAGTTCTTCTGGCCGATGATTTTGACCTCGAGGCCATGCTGGCCATTGTAAAGGGACGGCTCGACATAAAGGGCGAGGCCGAACGGATCGCTGTCGGCATTCAACATCCGCCAGATCAGTTCGCCGGAGACGCCCGTGAGATTTTCACTTTCGGCGGGAGACAGGGGATCATGCGGCCGTGTGCGCGACCAGTCGTAGTTGAGATAAAGCTCGCCCTGCAAATTGTCCGTGATGCCATATTCGAATTCGCTGTTGGAGGTGAATTCGTTGAACGCTTCATGAGCGTGACCGGAATACCAGCGGAAGGTCTGTTCCAACTCGGCTTCCTCCGCAGGGAGGAGTTCCGTCGTATAAAGCGTAATGAACGGCTGGTCGTCGTCCGCCAAGGCCGGCCGGATGGCTGCTATTGCCACAATCGCGGCCATGCCGGCTAGGCGGATCAATTGCCACGTCGGGCTATGCTCGTCGCTCAAGCGTATTCCCTCGCTCTTGATGCATGTGCAACGTAATAGCAAGTAATAGGGGGATGGAAGTATCCTGTCAATGCGACTTAGTCGCATCTACAAACGGGTATCGGTGGACGGACTGGAATAAGTTAAAGCTTTGCAAAATATATCAAAAATCTATGGCCATCGGGTGTCAGACCAGCCTCAGCGCCGATGGTCGTCATATTAGCGCTCTCGACCAGTGCACCGGCAACGGCAGGGCTCGGCGCTCGGCAGTCACAGCATCTGGGCCCTTTGTTGGAATCATCGCGGGCGGGCGAATTGACTGCGGCGACTTCGCCGGAAGGCACGGAATCTGCGGGGATTTCGGCACTTGACCGGGGGGCACCTGCCGCCTATATAGCCGCACCTTTCGGACACAGGCTGTCCGCGTAATTGCGCGGAAACGCTGTCGGAAAGCCAGTTATTTGCGTGTGATCGCGCGACCGGGGCTCGTCCTTGGTCCTCCGCGTTTTGACCGAGGCAGGCCGTGTCCTGCTTCGGGTTTTGTTTTTGCCGCGCGCATGGTGCGGGCGGTTGTCTGGATGGGCCCGCGCGCGTTGCGCGCAAAAGAGTGGAAGACGAATGCCGACGATCAACCAGCTGATCCGCAAGCCGCGCGGCCACAAGCCCAAGCGCAACAAGGTGCCGGCGCTGCAGCACTGCCCGCAGAAGCGCGCCGTCTGCACCCGCGTCTATACGACGACGCCCAAGAAGCCGAACTCGGCCCTGCGCAAGGTCGCCAAGGTGCGCCTGACCAACGGCTATGAGGCGCTCACCTATATCCCGGGCGAGGGCCATAACCTTCAGGAGCACTCCGTGGTGCTGATCCGCGGCGGCCGCGTGAAGGACTTGCCGGGCGTGCGCTACCACATCATCCGCGGCGTGCTCGACACCCAGGGCGTCAAGGACCGCAAGCAGCGCCGTTCGCTCTACGGCGCCAAGCGTCCGAAGTAAGGGGAGAGAGACCATGGCCCGCCGCCGCCGCGCAGAACGCCGCGAAATCAACCCGGACGCCAAATTCGGGGATCTCGTGCTCGCCAAATTCATGAACAGCCTGATGTACGACGGCAAGAAATCCGCCGCCGAAAGCATCATGTACGGCGCCTTCGACACCATCCAGCAGAAGACCAAGCAGGATCCGCTGCAGGTGTTTCACGACGCGCTGAAGAATGTCAGCCCGGCGCTGGAAGTGCGCTCGCGGCGCGTCGGCGGCGCCACCTATCAGGTGCCGGTGGAAGTGCGCACCGACCGTTCGCGCGCGCTGGCGATCCGCTGGATCATCACGGCGGCGCGCGGCCGCAACGAGCCGACCATGACCGGCCGTCTTTCGGGCGAGATTCTCGACGCCGCCAACAATCGCGGCAACGCGGTCAAGAAGCGCGAAGACACCCACAAGATGGCCGAAGCCAATCGCGCCTTCTCGCATTATCGCTGGTGACGGATTTTAGATGCCCCGCACGACTCCGCTCGAGAAATATCGCAACATCGGCATTGCCGCGCATATCGATGCCGGCAAGACGACGACGACCGAGCGCATCCTCTACTACACGGGCAAGAGCCATAAGATCGGCGAAGTCCATGACGGCGCCGCCACCATGGACTTCATGGAGCAGGAGCAGGAGCGCGGCATCACCATCACCTCGGCCGCGACCACCTGCTATTGGCGCGACTACCGCATCAACATCATCGACACGCCGGGCCACGTCGACTTCACCATCGAGGTGGAGCGCTCGATGCGCGTGC
>Ga0182027_10005537_pt1 | contig 19156 bp, 15 predicted proteins | sample 712E1DmetaG_FD_121300 | JGI IMG/M metagenome (GOLD analysis project Ga0182027, IMG submission 121300) | Permafrost microbial communities from Stordalen Mire, Sweden - 712E1D metaG (Illumina Assembly) | ecosystem: Environmental > Terrestrial > Soil > Wetlands > Permafrost | place: Sweden...
CAAAAATCGTCAAATTACGAGGACTCTATCGATGGAGTTGGCTTTGGCTATAATATGCTTGCTTTTGGTTCACAAACCGGTTCTCAGACAAATAGTTGTTTCTGATTCCTACCTGCCCAGCTTCATCGGGGTGCGAGAGGGAATAGTTATCGCAACCATTGAAGACACTGCCAGTGGTTTATGAACTAAAAACTTGGGTTGAACTTTTGGACTTTTTGAAATGAAACTGCCTCCCGCTGAAATGGATTTTATCAGGTAAAATTAAAGTTTGGGCTTGTTCATTCCACTGCAGCACCATCAATAAAAAATTGAAAGGTAAAAATGGAAACTCCGCGCCATTTCCCGTATGGATTTATTGATCGTGAGATTATCTCGGAAGCCGATATCGATACACGTGTAAAACAATTGGGCGAGGCCATCACTCATGATTATCAGGATTCTGAACGCCTCTTGCTTTTGGGGCTTTTACGCGGCAGCGTGGTTTTCCTCACCGATCTGATGCGCCAGATTCGCCGCCCCATCACCATGGATTTCATGTCGGTCTCCTCTTACAATAAATCTGAGTCCAGCGGGTTCGTGCGCATCGACTCGGATCACAAGACCAATATCCGCGGCTGGGACGTGATCCTCATTGACGACATCGTGGATTCGGGCTACACCATCCGTACCGTGCGCAAGTTGTTGCTCGACCGTGAACCGCGTAGTCTCAAAGTGTGTACCTTGTTGGACAAACCCGAGCGCCATAAAACGGATATTCAGATCGATTATCTGGGTTTTAGTATCCCCGATTACTTTGTGGTTGGCTATGGTCTGGATTACGATGAAAAAGGGCGCAATTTACCCTATATTGCGTCGATCGATCTCAGCAAAGGACAGGAGTAGCCAAGATGCCACTGGATATCGTAATTGGCGCACAATGGGGGGATGAAGGGAAGGGGCGGGTCGTCGACCTGCTGTCAGAAAAGTCAAATATTGTGGCTCGCTATAATGGCGGTGATAATGCCGGACATACGGTCACTGTTGGTGAAAAGATCTATAAACTGCACTTGATTCCTTCCGGGATCATCCGCGCCAATGTCATCGGTGTCTTAGGGAACGGTATGGTGCTCAACCCTCAGACGCTTGCTGAAGAGTTGGCCACGTTGCGTTCAGCGGGAGTGAGTATTACCCCGGAACGCCTGTGGATTTCAGACGCGGCCCAGTTGATCACTCCGGCGCACCGGCTGCTCGACCGTGCCCAGGAAGCCGCATTGGGCAAGGGTCAGATTGGCACGACCGGTCGTGGCATTGGCCCCGCTTATGTGGATAAGGTCGCGCGTCGTGGCCTCCGTGCTGGCGAGATCCTGGAGACAGAGGCGTTTGCTGACCACTTGCGCGCCCATTTTGACGAAGTCGAGAAACTACTCACGGGTTGGTATCAGCAACCGGGTTTGGATATCGAAGCATTGGTCAAAGAGTATCTCTCTTGCGTTGCCGAAATGCGCCCGTATATTCACCGGATCGGCCCGCTGGTTCAGGAAGCTCTCGATGCCGGGCACACAGTTCTGGCTGAAGGGGCGCAGGGCACGTTGTTGGATGTCGAACAAGGGACTTATCCTTTTGTGACCAGTTCATGCACGACCTCTGCTGGCGTATTTAGTGGGCTGGGGATAGGTGTTCAGCCAGTTCGCGGGGTGGTGGGCGTCACCAAGGCCTTCCAGACGCGTGTGGGTGCTGGGCCGTTCCCGACCGAAGTGGATGCGGGAAAAGCTGCCTTTTTACGTGGTTCGGGGGCGAATCCCTGGGATGAATATGGCACCACCACCGGGCGTCCACGCCGGGTGGGTTGGCTCGATCTGGTCTTGCTGCGGTACACGCGTGAGGTCAATGCCTTCAGCGAGCTCTTTCTCACCAAGCTGGACGTGCTCTCCGGCTTGAAGGAAATCCCGGTCTGTGTGGCTTACCTGCGTAACGGCAAGAAGTTGGCTACGTTGGATTTTTCAGGCGATGCGCGCCTGTTGGCACAATGTACCCCGGTTTACAAGACGCTTCCCGGTTGGCAGGAGGATTTGCACCTCTGCCGTTTCTGGGAGGATCTACCCGTGGCGGCTCAGGCCTATGTGCAATTTATTGAATCCAGGACTGGATTACCTGTCCGGATGATCTCGGTAGGGTCAGAACGATCGGCGATGATCGAAAGAAGTTAAAATGACCGCCTTTGCGAGTTATCAGAGTCCCTTTAGCTGGCGTTATGGTTCCCCTGAGATGCGTACCATCTGGGGGGAGGAGAACAAACGCCTGCTGTGGCGCAGGTTGTGGGTAGCCATGGCTGAAGCGCAGATAGAGTGGGAGCTCGTTACTCGTGCGCAGGTGGACGACCTGAAAGCGCACCAATCTGAGGTGGATGTGGCTCGCTCACTGGCGGTCGAGGAAAAAAATCATCATGACCTGATGGCTGAGATCAAGGTATATTCTGCTCAATGTCCGCTGGGTGGGGGTGTCATCCATTTGGGTGCAACCTCGATGGATATCAAGGACAATACCGAAGTGCTGCAAACAGTACAATCCCTCGATATCATTCTAAGTGAACTGAAGACATTACTGCTGGATTTGGCCGCAAAGGTGGAGGCTTATGTTGCCCTGCCGGTGATGGCCTTTACCCATCTGCAACCGGCTGAGCCGACCACACTGGGGTACCGCCTGGCTAACTTCGCCCAGGACTTGCTCGCGGATTACGACTCCCTTTTACGTGTCCGGGGCGAATTGAAAGGCAAAGGCTTCAAGGGCGCAGTCGGCAACGCGGCATCCTATGTGATGCTTTATGGTGGTTTGGAGGGTCAGCATCGCTTTGAAGAGGCCATGAGCCGCTCGCTGGGGATTCCGTTCTTCGAGGTTGCCACTCAAACTTATTCGCGTAAACAGGACTATACGGTGCTCTCCATACTTGCCGGTTTGGCCGCCACGGCATATAAATTCGCTTTTGACCTGCGCTTGCTGCAATCCGAGGTGATTGGTGAGGTGGGGGAACCTTTTGAAACAGAGCAGGTGGGTTCATCGGCCATGCCTTTCAAACGCAACCCCATCGAATCTGAAAAGATCGACTCTTTGGCGCGCGCGGTTTCCGTCGCTCCATTGACCGCCTGGAATAACTATGCAAGCTCGTTGCTCGAACGTACGCTCGACGACAGTGCTAACCGCCGTACGCTCTTCCCTGAGACCTTTTTGGCCGTGGACGAAATATTGATCTCACTGACTAAGATCGTCGCCGGCTTGCGGGTGAACGAGGCCGTTATCCAACGGAATTTGGGCACCTATGGCCCATTTGCCGCTACCGAACGCGTGCTTATGGCTGCGGTCAAAGCGGGTGCCGACCGTCAGGAGATGCACGAAGTCCTCCGCACCTTGAGCATGGCTGCCTGGCAGCAGATTCAGTCCGGTCAAGCCAATCCGCTCATCGAACTGGTATCTCAGGAGGACCGCATTACTCGCTGGGTGAAACTCGCAGACTTGAAACAACTGTTTGCCGTTGAAGGGTATACCGGTATTGCCGAGTCTCAGGCCCGGCAAATGGTTGCGGGAATTCGACAACAGATGAAATGAAATAAAAAGAGTCGCCCGGTTGGGGCGACTCGATGGATTTATTTACCGCTGACCTTTTTTAAGTTATTCAGCAGCTTTAGCGCGAACAGGAATACCCAGACCATGAACGGGATGATCAACACTCGTTGGATCAACCCGATCCAACCGGCGAAGGTACTCTGGAACTGCGGGAACTTGGTAGAGATGGTCAACAGGATGACTGCCGCCGCGCTGATCGTTCCCAGCACGAGCGTCCAGGCTCGCATCGATTTCCAGCGGGGGTCGATGTTGAATCTGCGTAGATAAACGAAGCAACTGATTGGCATGAGCATGAAGGCAATCGCACCCAGAATTCCGTGGATCGTCCCGTGAACGGTTGATTGTGCCAGCGAAGTGCCCGTTGGATCCATGATGAAGGGGCCTGAGAAGAAGTAGCAAAAAGCGACGATGGTGAGAAGGATTAATCCCCACTTCGAGGCTTTGCCATCTGGGAACTCGTTAGCAACCCCTCGTGTGAAGAGAAATAGCAGTGTGCCGAAGAGGAGGAAATTGGTGATTTGGATCCATCCGCGCGGACCGAGTGATAACGCACTCACGTACATCGTCATCGGTGAATAGCCGGGGCGCATCCAACCCTCGATCGTAAAGATCAAGACAAACAGCAGGGCACCGATCATGCCCGCCCAGGTAGTGAATTTTACTTGCTTAGTGGTTAATTTTTTCATAATGTCCTTTCATCCATATGAGAACTTTTTATTCATAGCGCAAGGCTTCGACGATTTCGGTGTTGGCCGCTTTGCGTGCGGGCGCCAATGAAGCCAAAATACCCACTGCCAGGCCAAGGACGAGGGCTACAATGAGGCCGCTCGCCGGGAAGTAGAAATCTAATTTGAAACCCATTACGACCATGGCCTTGATGATGAAATCACTCAGGAACAGTCCTACCGCGATCCCGAGCAAGGATCCCAGTAGGGAAAGCATCAGACTCTCCGCCAGGATCATCCGCTCGATTTGGGGTCGTGTGGCACCGACTGCGCGCAGTATACCGATCTCACGCGTACGTTCGATCACGTTGATGCTCATCGTGTTTGCTGTGGCGATCAGGCCAGGTACGGTCAGGATCATCGCCAGCAGATACAGGGCGATCATCACCGTTGAAAAGACCTGTTCTTGTGATTGTTTGAACGAAGCTGAATTGAGGAGGGTAAAAGCCGGATAACCCGCGGCCAGTTCTTGCAGAGAAGTCATTACCTTGCTCTTGTCTGCATTTTTTGCCTGGTTGACCTCGATTAAGACATCGGTATTGACGTTGAAATCATTCTGGAGGTTTTTTTGAGAAATGTAGCCGGTGGCCAGTTTGGCATTCAAATAATCCATACCCACGGCCGCTACAGTATATACCTGGTCGCCTTGGGAGGTTTTTAGGGTGACCTGATCTCCGATGTGGACGTTATACGTTGACGAGAAGATTCCGTTAACGATGATCGAATGGCCATTTGCCAGGTCAGTATAAGCCTGTTGTGGATTGCCGGAGGTAAATTCGAGGCCGGCGACCTGAGGATAACTGACCGGATCGATTCCGATCACTTCGAGGCTGGCATCTCCAATCTGGCTGTAGGCCAGGCGCAAGGTGGTCACTGCGCTGACGCCATCGATTTGGCTTACTTTTTGTGCGAGAGAAGGGTCGGCACCCTGGTTGCCGTTCCCCAGCACCAGGGAGGTGGGCATAAATATATAATCCGAACCGAGGCTTTTATCCAGATAGCCCATGAAACCATACCGGGTACTGGTGACCATTCCCACGACAGCGATCGTCAACGCCAGACCGATCATCAAAGCCGAAGCAGTGATGGCTGCACGACTGGGTTGGCGGCTGAGATTTTCACGTGCCAGCCCACTTTCGCGAGGGATGAGAAATCCAAAGAGGCGGCTGAATATGACGGCTACGGGGCGTACCAGCGCTGGGGCGATCATGACCAGCCCGACCAGGAAAATGACCAGCGCCAGGGTCGTAATCCCGATGTTTTTGAAAAACAGGCTGGCACTCGCTACTAAAATGAAAGCCAGTCCAATCCAGGCGCGATTTTTCATGCGACGGTTTTCTGCAGCTCCGATTGCTGGGCGTAGTGCTTCGAGAGGGGTAATACTCAATGTAGAGCGGGCAGGAAAATAGGCACTGGCAACACTGAGGCCGACCCCAAGTAGAATTGAGGCGATAAAGGTGGGTGAAGAAAAGATTGGGCTGCCGATATTGATATGAGCAAAATTATCGAGGAATCCACTCATTAATCGCAAAAGGCCGATCGTGAGTAGCCATCCAATGATCAGCCCGATGGCCGTACCGATCAAACCCTGTAACAAGCTCTCCATGAGGATCATCCCCACCAGGGAGGAACGCTTGGCGCCGATTGCCCGCAACATAGCCAGATCACGACGCCTTTCCGCCACGAGAGTGCGAAAAGTGTTGAAGATAATGAAACCAGCCATGATTAATGCAGCGATACCGAAGAACCACATGATTGCCGAACCGAGCGAAAGGGTAGTGTCAAATTCCGAACCCGTTTCCACTGAACCAAATTTAAAGCCATCCCCAAGTTTTTGAGCCAGGGCAGATTGAACGGTATCGCGATTGGTACCTGATTTGAGTAATATATCGATTGAATTGATCTGGCCGTCGGCCCCCAACACTTTCTGGGCTGTGACCAAAGGGATGATCACCTGATTCACCGCAGTCGGAGAAGTGATGTTCATGATCCCCACGATTGTGAATGATGCCGTGCCGCTTGCAGAGGGTAACTCCCAGGCATCCCCCACCTTCAATTTCAGATTGGTTGCCAGTGCTTCAGAAACGACGATCGCATCTGTGTCGGTTGAGGTCAAAAACCGTCCAGTGACCATTGAATAAACATGGATATTTTCGGCATCTGTCGGATTAACCCCGGTCAGATTTACCGAAGGAACGCTGTTGAGAGTATTGGACGATCCCCCCAGACTGGAGGGCAGGGACACTGTTCTTACCAGGTAGCCGGTCGCCTGTGAAACTCCATCCGTGCTTACAACTTGGTTGAGCACACTTTGGTCAAACGTGCCATTTGCCGCGCTGGAGATGGTCAGGTCCACCTGGCCGGCGCTGGTATACATGCTATGCCGAAATGCATCTAGCATGGGCGGAATTAGGCCATTCATTCCGAAGAGGATCGCCACGCCGAATGAAATTGCCAGTGTGGTTAATACAGATCGTTGTAAACGTCCTCGTAAATAACGTGTGGCAAGGAGCCATTGAATTCTCATAGAAGGTCGACTTTCTCTTTCAACATCCGGGTGTTTTCTGCTTTTCCACCATCCAGCAGCGTATCATCTACGACCTTGCCATCTTTCAAGAAAACAATACGGTCAGCATAAGCTGCAATGCGTGGATCGTGGGTCACAATTAATATGGTACGTCCCCAATCGGTGACTGCCTGGCGCAGCAAAGAGGCAATTTCATCTGAAGAACGTGAATCCAGATTTCCCGTGGGTTCGTCCGCTAGAAGCATCAACGGCTCTGAGACTATTGCCCTTGCAATCGCCACCCGTTGTTGTTGCCCCCCCGAAAGCTGATCGGGGCGGTGGGTGAGGCGGTCACCCATCTGGTTTCTTTCCAACCATTCAGCAGCGCGAGCTTGAGCAGCTTCAGGTTTGATGCCATCCAGGATTAAAGGTAAAGCGGCGTTTTCTACAGCAGAGAGTACCGGGATCAAATTGAAAAACTGGAACACAAAACCCATCTTCCTGCGCCGTAGTTCGGTTAGTTCCTCATCTTTCATTTTGAAGATATCCTTCCCATCGATCGAAACGCTCCCGGTTGTTGGTCGATCCAGACCACCGATCAAATGAAGCAAAGTTGATTTTCCACAACCGCTGGGTCCCATGACTGCCACGAACTGACCTTTTTCAATAGCGAGATTTACAGAATTCAAAGCCGTGACTATAGCGTTCCCTTCGCCGTACGTTTTACCTAAATCCTTTACTTCGATGATTGCCATCTTTTACTCCTGAGTTGACTAAGTCGATAATTCAAAATAGCTTATGTTTTTGAGGACGTCCACGCGGGTGCATTTCTGGCCGCGGAAGCGGTTGCTTCTGCACTTCATCCAGTCGGCTTTCGATCATGTCTAGCCAACGCAGATCAGCCTCCAGGTGCATAATCGCCTTGTCCATCAACAGAATCCGCGCCAACTCGGTTCGCGGATCCAGGTGTGTACGTAAAGTGGTCACCCGGTGTAGCTCCTGAAAAAGCGCACTTCGTTGTGTTTGGATCAGATGAGATCCATCTACATTAGGCAATTCCAAAGACAACATCAGTTTGAGAAAGAATTCATCCTGCTGCGGGTCGTCCAATGATCCTTGGCTCAACCAATGTGCTAACTCGATTCGGCCGGAGTCTGTGATGGAAAAGACCACTTTTTCGTCTCTACCATCCTCCTCAGGCGAACTTTTATCAACCAGGCCGCTTTCTGTCATGCGGTTCAAAGTAGTGTAAATCTGGGCGGGCTTTACCTCCCAGGCGTCAGCACCTCCTGCCAGAGCAATAAACGCGGCCCGAAGTTCATAGCCGTAGCGAGGTTGTTGCGTTAATAGACCAAGAAGGGTATATCGCACAGACATAAAAATTACTCTACTGTATACTAATAAATGATTATAACGTCACTTGGATGATTGTCAAGAGTAACAAAATGAGGTGAGCCAAGATAGGGAAGGATCACAGACTTTAGATGAATGAAGTTGAGCTCATCTTCGATAAATCATCCGACCAGGAAGGTTGATTATGAATATTTTCCTTCTGTTAAAATATTTATTTGTTATAATGAGGATAACAATTACAAACCAAAATCAAATCACTTGTTTCCTTATAAACAAAAAAGTTGTATATTAGAGGGAAGCATATTCTTTAAGTAGACGAGTTGATAAATGAATTTATTAGATTTTTCATTTACCCCGAGTGAATTTATCCTCCTTAATGGTGATAAATTCTCGCCAGAATTTTCCGGTGAGAATAGTCTTCATTTATTGTGTAGTGAAGGCTCTGTTGATGGAATGTATTTGGCTTCGTTAATGTGCGCTGCTGCTTTTTTGGCAAATGAAAACGAAAGCGCATTGACACTTGAATTGGTTCAGAAAAAGAAAATATTTGGTTTATGGGAATCGACTAAATTAGTGGTTCGGCCGGCTGGGCCTGCTCCCAACTGGAATGGGTTTACGCTTGAATCAGGAGTTCTTTTTGTTACCAGTCAAGCATATGCAGTGCCTGGAGATTATGGTATTTACAATACTATTCATGCCATGCTCGTAGAAGATCGTACACAACCGTGGATGAAAATCATTGAGCTAGTTGAATGGGGATTGGCGTCGAGCAACTGGTTATTGCCAGTTGAAGGAGAGGCTGCCGCGGCTTTTTCTACACCCTTTATATGCCCTGCGAAAGTCCGTGACTTGGTGTTGGCTCAATCACCTGCACCAGTGATCAATTTGCTAACCACCTGTAAGAAAACCCGTCCTGAAATTTGGCGCCAAATGATGGTTGAAATTAATCAGGCATTCACAGACAGGAAAACAAACGCTTGATGATTGAAAAGAAATTGGGGAAGCAGATTTCTCGTCATTAGTTCAATTTGTGTTTACTGTCATTTAATATTCAATATTTGTAAATCGTAGAGTATCATTATTTTGATAGCTTCTTGGTAAATCAGCCATGCCAAAGCAGTTTTTAATAAAGGATTTATTGCAGATACCTCATCGGTATTTACATGACTTTTTCCCTGAACACCCCTAAAAGAGTTCCTTATTTAATTGTCCAGAATATTGACCCGAAAATAATTGTCTTGTGCCATTTATTAATTATTTTGACAGTCATTACCATTTTGTCGAGACTTTGCCAGATAATTACGATATTTACCTACCCAATTTGACAAATTAGGCCTGTTTTCAATACATGGGTTTTTTGCTTGTATTCCATTCAATTTTGGCAGGAACTAAACTTAAATGAAGCACCCGGTCTCAAGAGGAAACCGGGTGTTTCAAAAGGAGAGATAAACAGCGTTACTCATTCACCAGTATCACCACCCAGATAAGCACGAATGACAACCGGATTATGCAATAAGTCATTGGCAGGACCTTCAAGCACGATGCGGCCGGTATCCAATACATAACCGCGGTCCGCAATCGAGAGCGCCATCAGTGCGTTTTGTTCCACCAACAGAATACTGGTGCCGGTTTGGTTGATTTCTCGGATCGTGTCGAAAATTTGCTCAACCATGATCGGCGAGAGACCCATGGATGGTTCATCCAGCAGAAGTACTTTGGGTTTTGCCATTAGACCGCGGCCAATTGCCAGCATCTGCTGTTCACCGCCTGAAAGAGTACCGCCTTTCTGATTTTGGCGTTCTTTGAGGCGTGGAAAACGAGCAAAAACCATCTCGAGAAGAGATTTTTTCTCCTTCTCATCAGAATTGAGATAAGCGCCCATCTCCAGGTTTTCCCAGACCGTCATTGAACTGAAGATTTTACGACCTTCAGGGACCTGAATCAACCCGCGTTTCACAATCTCGGGAGGGTTGGTGGTAGTGATATCCTGATCGTGATAGTGGATGCTGCCGCTGGTGGGGTGGAGCAGGCCGGAGATGGTATTCAGACTGGTAGATTTACCGGCTCCGTTGGCGCCGATCAAGGTGACGATTTCACCTTCATCCAGGTGAAAGCTAACTCCCCGTAATGCTTGAATGGCGCCGTAATGAACGTTGATGTTATCGACTGAAAGAATCATGGCTATTTTTTCCTGCTGTACTTTTTCGCCAGAGCAGCTCCACCTGGACCCAGGTAGGCTTCAATGACGCGGGGGTTTGATTGAATCTCTTTGGGCGTACCGTCGGCGATCTTCAAGCCAAAATCGAGCACAGCGATAGTATCTGAAATACCCATGACAACGTGCATGTCATGCTCGATCAGGATGATGGAAATGCCGAATTCATCACGCAACCGGCGGATCAGGGTGGTCATCTCTAGGGTTTCCTGGGGATTCATGCCAGCAGTGGGTTCGTCGAGAAGCAATAGTTTGGGATTCCCGCCCAATGCACGGGCAATTTCAAGACGGCGCTGTGCTCCATAGGGCATACTGCGAGCCGGAGTGTTGCCCAGACCCTTGAGCCCGACAAAATTCAACCAGCGTAAGCCTTCCTGAATAGATGTTTTTTCTTCTTCGCGATAGCGACGGGAGTTGAAAACCGCATCCAGCCAATTTTCCTTTAATCGGTGATGCTGACCTACCAGGACGTTTTCGATGGTGGTCAGATTCGAGAAGAGGCGGATATTTTGATAAGTGCGGGAGATACCCAGGCTGGCAATCACGTTGGTCGATTTTCCGCGCAGGGATTCACCTTCGAAGAGAACCTCACCGTGTTCTGGAGTGTAAAATCCTGAAATGCAGTTAAACAGAGTGGTCTTTCCCGCGCCGTTCGGTCCGATGATTGAAAATATGCTACTTTTCGGGATAGATAGGTCGACTTTATTCACAGCGGTCAAACCGCCAAAGATCTTGCTCACCTGTATGGTTTCGATGATATTTTCAGTCATGAGGTTTCTCCGTGGACCCATTGGAGTCAGACGCGTTCGTGTTTTCAGGTGAAGATGGCTCAGTGGTTTCTTCAGGTAATTCAAGGGTATGCCGTTGAGAGGGGATCAACCCTTCCGGACGAATGATCATCATGGCAACCAGCAAGGCTCCAAAAGCGAGCATACGATAATTCTCTACTTCACGCAATAACTCCGGTAAGCCTTTCAGGGCAAATGCCCCCAACAGGGTTCCGGGAATGTTTCCCATGCCGCCAACGATGATTTCGCACAAGACGTTGATCGAGGCCATTAAAGATTGATCAGATGGGCCAATGAATTGATTCATGGCTGCTGAAATTCCTCCGGCCAGACCAGCAAAACCTGCGCCTATTACCAGAGCCAACAATTTGTAATTTACGGTGTTGACGCCAGTAGCACGCGCTACAGTTTCATCTTCCCGGATAGCCAACCAGGCGCGACCGGTGCGAGAATGCTGCAATCGTCCATAGACATATATGCCTAACAATACTGCCAGGATGATCAAATACATATACTCAACATCGTTGAAGGGCTTTCCGAAGAGCGTTGGACCTTCTATTCCCTGAACACCCCGTGGGCCGCCAGAGAAGGAGGTCAATACATCACTATTTAAAAGGATGCGGATGATTTCGCCAAAGCCAAGAGTCACGATAGCCAGGTAATCTCCACGCAACCGCATGAGGGGTAAACCCAACAATAAACCAGACAGACCTGCCAGAATGACAGCCAGAATCAAAGATGGCCAGAACCCCACAGCCAAGTTATGGGGGACTGGGGCATTGAGCAAAGCGACGGTATACGCACCGATGGCAAAGAAAGCAATGTAACCCAGTACCAATTGACCGGAGAGACCTACGATAATGTTCAACCCCAGACCCATGATGACATACAAGCCTACGGTTCCGATCACGTAGTTCCAATAAGATCCCCATTCTATTGGGAGAATGGCCACAACGACGAAGAGTAAAGCGTAAAATACATATTTCCAAGTACGTTGTTTTTTAGCTGAACCGGTGCGTATATTCGCCATCCAGGTTTTTGGAGCAGATACAATATGATGGCGCACTGAAGCGACGGCGGAAAGATTCCATCCGACAACCATCAATCCACCCAAAAATGAAGACACGAGAAAGGTAAAGAAGTTCGCAGTAATTCCTAGAAAGGCTGGCAGTGAATACAGGCAAGCCCGCATAAATGGGAAGGAAAGATTCGTTAAATAATCACGCGGGTTAATATTCAGACTGATCATTGCCTGGAAAATACCAACCAGTAGTGCTGCCAAAAATCCGAAAGAAGCTCCAGTGACCAGGCTAGCAAGCAGGCGCTGACCGTTACTGGCTTCTCGTTGCCTGCGGGTCGAGGTGATACCGGCCCAGATGCCCAACAAGATCCCATAAACGATCAAAGATCCTACGACCGGAGCAGTGACACTAGAGGTTACATGGACGATCTCAGCGAGCAGAACTCCCAGCATAGCATTGAAAGCGACCAAAACACAAAAAATATGCACGATGCCAAAAATAATGCCGGTGTTGAAACTTTGACGTAACGCTGCTTTGTTCATACTTTTTCCTCCGCCAAAGATTCACCCAGTAAACCAGATGGTTTGAAGATGAGGACGAGAATGAGAATCACAAACGCCAGGACGTCTTTCAATTGGAAGTCGATCCCCAGGGCTGCTGGACCCATCGATTCGATCACGCCCAGGAACATACCTCCAAGCATGGCTCCTGGTATGTTGCCGATGCCACCCAAAACCGCAGCGGTAAAGGCTTTAATGCCAGGGATGAAACCGGTATAGTAGTAGACCAGTCCATTATGAATGCCGTACATCACACCTGCTGCACCGGCCAGCGCGCCGCTGAGTATAAAGGTTTGGCTGATCGTCTGATCTACATCGACACCCATTAAAGCAGCCGTTTTCTTATCCAGAGCCACGGCACGCATCGCACGACCGAGACGGGTTTTGCGCACGATCGTGTATAAAATGACCAACAAGACCGCGGATAATACAAAAGAAAAAACGCCGGTGTAGGGAATAATGACATTGCTGTGATTGATTACGAGTGTCCATCCCGCACCCCGGCGTAATATGTCCGGATTGGTGTAATTGCGAAGCTGTGGGCTAAAAAGCAGCTCAACAGCATTCTCAAGGAAAATTGAGGCGCCGATCGCGCTGATCAATGGTACGAGTCGGGGAGCTTTGCGGAGCGGCCGGTAGGCAATCTTTTCAAGAAAATAACCTGTCAAGGCGGCCACTGTCATACCAACGATAAAAGCAATAATAATGGATATGATCGGTTGTGAGTTTAGAAAATTCGATTTACCGTCAAGACCAACTTTTAGTGCATTAAAGGCTTCAAAAATAAAGTAACCGCTGAATGCACCGATCATCATGACGTCACCGTGAGCAAAGTTGATCATGAACAAGATACCGTAAACCAGGGTATAGCCAATGGCGATCAGTGAGTAAACACCGCCCAGAATGATCCCGGCAATCAAAAGCCGTGTCCAGGTATCCGGGCCGTAGGGATGTTCAACAATTAAGACGACATAAAGACGATAAACCAGGAATAAACCAACAATACCGCCCAGAAGAGGGCGGACGAGTTGCAATAATTGAAGGCCTTTTTTCTTAAGGCCAAGGGGAATATCTGCAGTCATGGTGGCAATTACTGCCTTTCTTACAAGGAATGTGGTCGGGGAGTGGTGCTTCTCCCCGACCATGATCTGATGGGTGAAAGAATTATATTACTGTTGTGCAGCTGGTACCCAGGCACCTGCTTTCACGACGACGAACTGAGGTGCAGCAGTATTGCATTCGCCGTTGGACTGGCAGGTGAAGGTGCCTGAAAGGCCAACATAATTGGTAAGGTGGCGAACACCGTCTACCATTGCGCTACGTGGCACATAGAGCTTGCCATCGGAACCAACAAAGGCAACAGTTTTGACAACACTTGCCAAAGCGGCAGCGGCATCATAACCGGCCCAGGTGTAGGGTGATAATGTACCGGGGGCTTTACCGAATTGAGTCTGGTAAGCGGTGTTGAATGCATCCTTGGCGGCAGTATCCGGGCTGGCGGGTGCGATTGAGGCATAAGCCCCTTCACCGTTGGCACCTGTCCGGGTGAGGAAGTCAGCACCGTAAGTACCATCATCACCGAAGAAGATGGCTTTATCCAAACCGGTTTGTTTCATCTGGTTGCAAATGATGGCGCCTTCAGCAGTATATCCACCAAAGAACAGCGCATCCGGTTTTTTGGAAGATACAGCGGATAAGACAGCTGTGTAATCCGTTTCGCCAGGAGTAATGGCCTGTTCGACTGCAACGGTGCCACCATCTTTAGTGAACTGCGCAGCAACAATATCAGCCAAACCTTTGCCATAGTCAGAGCCATCGTGTATGAGGGCTAGATTTTTGACATTCAGCTTGGTGAAAAGATAATCGGCCGCGGCCGTTCCCTGCTCGGTATCGGTGAAGGCGATACGGTTGAAGACTGTCGAACCGGGATTAGTCAAAGCTGGATTGGTAGCAGATGGAGACAGCATGGGGATGCCCGCTTTTACATAGATGGGCACGGCAGCGGCGGTAGCGCCAGAGAAAATGTGTCCTGCAACTGCGACGATCGACTGATCAGAGACGAATTTATTGGCTACGGCAGCTCCGCCTTCAGCGGTACCGAGGTCATCTTCGGCGTCTAGGGCGAACTTCCAACCCTTTACGTCACTGGCATCAGCGATAGCGATCGTGGCACCCTGAGAGATGTCGATACCATAGCTGGCATCACCACCGGTCATGGGGGCGCCCATGCCAATTTTCACTGTGTCACCAGGACCAAATACTGCGCAACCGAATGGATCGGTTTTGCAAACGGCTTCCGGAGCGGCTGTGGCTGCAGCAGCTGCAGTAGCGGCAGGGGCGGCTGTGGTGGCAGCCGGGGCCTGGGTGGCGGTGGCGGCAGGAGCACAACCTGCAAATAGCAGGGCGGCTACCGTCAAAACAAATACAACTTTCATGGTTTTTTTCATTTCTACTTCTCCTCTATTGGGAATAAAAACAAATTTTTGGTAAAATTTGATGTTACTTGGTTCGATTAGTATGAATTTACCTCCTACATAAAACAGAGTCAAAAAATAAAAGCCACCTTGTTGTTAGGTGGCTTTTAAGTTTTTTTGGTTTGATTTGGTCTATGACCTTCTACTCTTTACTTTTGCCAACCTATGGGAAATCACGCTTGGAACCATAATAATCATGGCAAGCAACCAGAGTAGCATGAAGTAATAGTAGTGTGGTGAAATCATGTGGCAACCTTATAAGATAAGTTTATACAACTTTCTATAACTGATTACAAGCATTATTCCATTATTTTAAGTTTGTTAACAAAATGTTTATGTTTAAAGTAAAAAGGCTGGCGATATCCAGGCCAGCCTTTCATATGTTAATTCAGATGGTTAAGCAATGAACTTGCGCACCGCTTCGAGCTGGCCGGCTGAGCCCAGCTTAACGTTCTTGGCTGCGATAAATTTGGCATATTCCGACATGAACACTGTTCCAATGGGGCGCAGGTCGAAATTCTCAGGATGATCGCGGAAGTATTCGCGATGGACGCGAGTCCAGACCAGACGACCGTCAGTATCGATGTTGATCTTGGTGACCCCCAACTTGGCAGCTTGCAGGAACTGGTCGGCATCGACGCCCTTGGCACCCTTGAGGTTACCACCGGCGGCATTGATGCGGGCGACTTCGTCCTGGGGGACAGAACTCGAGCCGTGCATGACGAGCGGGAAACCGGGCAGACGTTTTTGGATCTCGGTGAGGACGTCAAAGTGAAGGCCCTGGCTGCCGGTGAATTTGAAAGCACCGTGGCTAGTGCCGATGGCGCAGGCAAGGGAATCGCAACCGGTAAGATCGACGAATTTCTTGGCCTGATCGGGATCGGTGAGCTTGGCATTGGCTTCGGAGACGTTGACGTGCTCTTCGACGCCACCCAACTGACCGAGTTCAGCTTCGACGACGATGTTCTTTTTGTGAGCCGCGTCGACGACACGTTTGGTCATCTCAACGTTTTTGTCGAAGGGTTCAGCGGAGGCGTCGATCATGACGGAAGAGTAAAAACCACTGTTGATACAATCGTAACAGGTGGCTTCGTCGCCGTGATCGAGATGGACTGCAAAAATGGCAGTCGGGAAGACCTGGTCAGCACTGCGGATGAGACCTTCGAGCATGATTTTATCGGTATAAGAACGAGCACCTTTGCTGATCTGGATAATAAAGGGGGCCTGGCTATCGATATTGCCGCGGAACAACCCCATAATCTGTTCCAGATTATTGATGTTATATGCGCCGATAGCATATTTTCCATAAGCGGCTCGGAACAATTTTTTGGTAGTAACGATCATGGCTTTCTCCTTTTTAATCTCCCATAAGGGAGTAATTATGCTGGATTTGATTATAACGGAAAAGGGAATTCATAGCGGCCCCAGTGTGGCCGGTTTATTCATCATCCACGACATAATCGGGCAAGTCCTCTTCATCGATATTCCGTGCCGAGATCACTTTGGCGCGTACCGAATGGCCCGAGCGATGCACGCTGCTCGGATCGCCGCTCACCAGGGGATGCCAGTCGGGCAGGTCCCGGCCTTCAGCGAGCAAGCGGTAAGCGCAGGTTTCCGGAATCCAGGAAAGGTGCTGCACCAGATCCGTGGAAAGGGTCAGGCAGGTAAGCACCAGAATAGAGCGTTCAGGGTAGCGGGTGCAGGTGCAATGGTAAATATCCAGCAGTTCGCAAACCACATTGGTGTGGTAAATGCGCCCCGTATCTTCATCTTCAAATTTGATGATGCAGCACTGAGCGCAACCATCACACAACGACTCCCATTCGGCGCGTGACATTTCGTGCAGAGACTTGCTTTTCCAAAAGGGGAGCATACGGAAGTTATACCATAAGTAAGTTGAAAAGCTGACACGGAGGAGGCTGTAAAAGGATAGTCATTTAATGGGTACGAAAAATCCAAAACCGAAGACCAAAAGTGGAAAATAAATTGAGTCCAGACCTCTATCGTATCTCTCTATTATGATTGAATCGCTAAATATTATGCAAGATGGGAAAAATAGCGCTGCATGTAATCAATTTCTACCAGAATTAGCCTCCATTTGTTGTGAAAATGTTGGTAAAATTTATTTGGTGTGGAATTTTGAAGATACCCCCTTGTGTTGTTTTTAAATCAAAACTGAACTTATTCCGCTGGAGTATCCAATGATGAAAGATCGAACGGCTCAAGTTAAATGGTTTCAACGCCCTGAGCGAACCTTACTTATCCTTGGAATAATCATCGGGTTGTTGTATTGTGTATTTATCCCATACGGTGCTGGATTCGATGAGGAAACTGGCCTTGTCAGAGTTTTCGATATTTCAGGACTGCATTTTGTCCCCAACATCAGTCCTTACACTCCCTCTGAGTTTTACACTCTTTCATACCAACGGCGCTATTTCCAATCTCCTGCTTTTGATCAATTCAGCAAAGAAAATATTTTCAAGAAAATTGATTGGAACAACATGGCAGGTGGAAAAACCATTACGACGTATTTTCCTGCCAATTATTTGCTTCAAGCATTTGTTGCCGGTATTGGCTTGCGCGTCTTCAATGGGCCTGTTCTTCTTGTGGTTATTTTTATGCGGCTCATTGGTTTTGCTTTCTATCTTTTTGCCTGTTATTTAACTATTCGACTTTTACCTGTAGGCAAATGGATGTTTTTAATCATGGCATTTCTTCCAATGGCTCTTTTTCAGGAGGCCACGATCACTGCTGATGGATTCACAATTGCAAGCAGTTTTCTGTTTATTGGAGAAGTTTTGCATGTATATTTCAGAGACGAGAAAAGAATAACCATCGAGGATTCATGGGCGATTGCCATACTCGCCATTCTTCTAGGTTGCTCAAAATCCGGCACAATCATCCTTCTCTTTTTACTGTTTCTTCTCGTCAAGCACAAAAATGAATCAAAAGCAGGAAAGTGGATCATTCTGGGTGGGGTTTTATTATCTGTGTTCATTTCAGTTGGCTGGATGTTATTAGTCACCTTCAACCAGAAGGTCCTCGGAGGAGAGAATACTCTCTCCAGCCAGGTAAAACTGATCTTGAAGGATCCTCTGGATTTTATTAAAGGGTATTTTGTCGGACTGTTTTTCTCGATCCCGAATTATTACAAAAACTGGGTGGGTAGTTATGGCTATTGGGTTGGAAAAGTACCCATTAGTGTTTTTATTCTTTATCCATTGGCAATAATTGCTGCACTTTTTTGTGAAAAAAAGGAACTACAGCAATTATGGAAGGGAAGAATTTTTCTATTCGTTGTCGGGGTTGTTGGTATTTTCGGAGTAACGCTATATGATTTTGTTGGAGATTACGTGCCAGGAACGCAAATGATCGATATTGTTGGCCGGTACTTTATCCCATTTGTGCCATTATTGTTTCTGGCCCTTTGTGGAATTTTCGAAGTAAAAATGAACACCCGGAGATTATTCCATATCGGTATTCTCATCCTTTTGTTTTGGTTCGTTGGATCATACAGTTATGGCATATACAGGACTTATTACACGAAATGTGTGTATCCGTTAGCATCTGATCATTCTTGTGTTTTGCCAGTTTATAAAAACCTGGATGTAAGAAATCCGCCTGTTGTTGTCATGAAAACTGACACGGTTATCCGTCAGAGTATTCTCACCGAATGCAACCAAATCAAGGCAGTCCAGTTTATGGCAGGAAAACTTAGTTCATCAAAGAATGATCTGGGTATGCTGGTGATTACAGATGACCAAAACAAACAAATTGCGAAACAGGGATTCTCCATTTATGGTTCCAAACAGGGAAGATTCTTAATAATTCCGGTTGACCTTAAAAATATCGAAAATAAGACGATTTGGCTAAATCTATCACTTGTACCAACCGATTCCGCCTCCTCCAGCATTGA
>Ga0182027_10005538_pt1 | contig 19153 bp, 18 predicted proteins | sample 712E1DmetaG_FD_121300 | JGI IMG/M metagenome (GOLD analysis project Ga0182027, IMG submission 121300) | Permafrost microbial communities from Stordalen Mire, Sweden - 712E1D metaG (Illumina Assembly) | ecosystem: Environmental > Terrestrial > Soil > Wetlands > Permafrost | place: Sweden...
ATTCAAGCCGGTTATGATTGCATGGTTGTTTCTGCCACAAAAAAAACAAATACTGAAAAGTTCAAGGATTTATTAAAAGGCAAAACATCATTGATTTCGGGACACTCCGGTGTGGGAAAATCAGCACTGATTAATGCCATTGAACCTTCACTAAACCTGAAAACTGCCAGCATTTCGTTAGCTCATCTTAAAGGAATTCACACCACCACTTTTGCAGAAATGCACGAATTGTCGTTTGGGGGATTTGTGATTGACACGCCCGGAATAAAGGAGTTAGGACTCATTGATTTTAAAAAAGAAGAAATTTCTCATTTTTTTCCTGAGATATTTAAACATATACATCAGTGTAAATTTAATAATTGTTTACACACTCACGAAGCGCAATGTGCTGTGAAGGAGGCTGTGGAAAGCGGTGAAATCGGACAATCAAGATATGATAGTTATGTCAGTATTTTAAACGGAGATGATTTAGGTGTGGAAGAATGGGAATTAAAGTGAATCCGCGATGAGAATTGTGATACAAAGAGTTTCGGAAGCATCTGTAACGATTGATCAACGGATAAAGAGCAAAATTACTAATGGATTACTTATCCTTGTTGGCTTTGAAGAAGCAGATAATATGGAAGATGTGGAATGGATAAGCAGAAAGATATGTAACCTGCGCGTTTTTAATGATAGTGAGGGGAAAATGAATTTATCTATTCAAGAAACACAAGGTGAAATGCTTGTCATCAGCCAGTTTACGCTGCATGCAAGCACAAAAAAAGGGAACAGGCCTTCGTTTATAAAAGCAGCACAACCCGAAATGGCAATTCCTTTATATGAAAGTTTTATAAAATTATTAGAATTGAATCGTACTGGAAAAGTTTTCAGCGGTGAGTTTGGTGCTGATATGAAAGTGGCGCTAATTAATGACGGGCCGGTAACTATTTGTATTGATTCAAAAAATCGTGAATAACATGAAGGGATTTATCTGGTATTTACTTTTTTGTTTTTCTGGAATGATTGTATTCTCTGAGGTTAATGCACAACACAGAAATGTTTTAATTGGGGCTGAAAACGATCCGGAGGAAGTGAGTATTTGTATAAATCCGAAAAATCCCGCTTTGATGGTTGCAGGAGCCAATATTGAGAATTATTATTTTTCTTCTGATTCTGGAAAAACATGGCGCGGAGCCAAACTTGAATCTGCTTATGGTGTCTGGGGCGATCCCTGTATTATTGTAGATACGAATAATGCTTTTTATTTTTTCCATTTGTCAAATCCATTAAGCAGTGGTTCCTGGATTGATCGCATTGTCTGTCAGAAATCAATAAATAATGGTATAAATTGGACAAAAGGAACCTATACTGGATTGAATGAAAATAAAATTCAGGATAAACATTGGGCTGCTATTGATAGGAAAACCAACAATCTTTATGTGACCTGGACGCAGTTCGACCGTTATGAAAGCAGCAACAGAAGGGATAGTTCAAACATCATGTTCTCTTCTTCAGAAGATGAAGGAAAATCCTGGAGCAAGCCTATTCGAATAAATCAAAAAGCGGGAGATTGTTCAGATGATGATAATACCGTTGAAGGTGCAGTCCCGACGATTGGACCGAACAGTGAAATTTATGTAGCATGGGCCGGACCGGAAGGAATTTTTTTTGACAGATCGACAGATCATGGTAAAACATGGTTGAAGAAAGACGTCTTCGTTTCAGATATGCCTGAAGGATGGTCTATTAAAATTCCGGGTATGTATCGTTGTAACGGACTTCCAATCACAGCCTGTGATATAAGCAATAGTCAATATAAAGGAACGATTTATATTAATTGGGCAGATCAGAGAAATGGAATCGACAACACAGATATTTGGCTGGCAAAATCAACGGACAATGGTAATACATGGTCAAAGCCCATACGTGTTAATGATGATACCACAAAGCGGCAACAATTCCTGACCTGGATGGCGATAGATCAAACGAATGGTAATCTTTATTTTGTTTTTTACGACAGGCGCCGTTTCGCGGATGAACGCACAGATATATATATGGCCAGATCAACCGATGGTGGAAAAACATTCACGAATTTTAAAATTTCCGAAAGACCATTCATTCCTAACAGTGCGACTTTTATGGGAGATTATACCAATGTTTCGGTTTACAATAATATTATTCGCCCGATATGGACAAGTATGGACAGATATAAACGATTAAGTGTGTGGACAGCTATTATTGATAAGGAAAAGATTGGGAAAAAATAAAAATTTTAAATTTTTATTTATAAATAGTTTTATAATGAAACTTTTAAAAACAATAGGCATCTTTATACTTTTACTTCACTTTTTTTTCTGCAATGAAGTCCACTCGCAAAGCAAAGCCGAGATCAATTCATTTAGAGATGTGATGAATATCGGTTCCCCGAAAACGATATATACATTTGCGCGGGACAATCATAATGAAATTCAATTTGTGTTTTCAGGATTGTTTTTATTTTATAAAACATTCATTTCATCTCAGGATATGCAAAGATGTACTTTCACGCCCAGTTGTTCGGAATATGCAATTCAGGCTGTGAAACAACAAGGTGTCATTATTGGAATACTCAATGCATTTGACCGACTTTCCCGCTGTAATGGTTTAAGTCCGGAGGAATATGAATTGGATGAACAAACAAACAAATTCAAAGATCCTTTGTGAGCAGGTATTAACAAAAGTCGGCACTCTTGAACAAAACCATTATTATATTGTTACTTCTGGTCAGTGGAAAACTTCTTTCGCAGAATATTTTTGATTATGATCATTCGATACAATATGCAGAGCATCTTAAGAACATTAAGCAATATTCTTTAGCAGCACAGGAATATGAGCGACTGCATTTTCTGAAACCGGAGAGCGATTCTCTTAAACTTTTGCTGATAAAAACATACAGACAAGGTTCTTTGTTTGATGATGCAATAAAAAACACAGAATTGTTTTATCCTGATCCGGTTCAGATGCCCGCACCATTTGCGGAGGAATATGAAAAATCATTACTATTAAACAAATCATTTGATAAGGCTTTAACATTTTCTTCACAAAACAAAAAAATAGACACAGGACAAAAATTCTTTTTCGGATTAAATTCTTTAATGCTTAACGGGAAATGGAAAGAAGCAGAAAAGTATTCCCTGAAAAATGACAGCTCTCATGTGATGATCCCCCCAGAATATGTTCTTCTTCTTGCACAGGCAAAACAGAGTCAACATAGAAGTCCGGGACTTGCTATGTGTTTGTCGGCCATTATTCCCGGAGCAGGGAAAGTGTATACGAAAAACTGGAAAGATGGCTTCGTGTCTTTTGTGTTTATAGGAGCGAATGCATATCAGGCATACAGAGGTTTTAAAAAGAATGGAACTGAAAGCGTTTACGGTTGGATTTTTGCCAGTGTAGGCACCGGGTTTTATTTAGGCAATCTGTATGGTTCATTCAAAGCTGCAAAGCGATTTAATCAAAAAATAAAAAATTCATACATAAAAAAAGTTGAAGAACTTTTTAACAATAATAATTAGTTTCCTGCTTTTTCAAAGCGGGAGCACTCAGACGCTGGAACAGACGTATGCCTTGGCTAATGCGCAGTTTGGGACAGGGCAGTACGATTTTGCAGTTAATTCTTTTCAGCGCGTTTTATTTTTTGATTCTGAAAAAAAATATTCTGATTCATATCTTTTTCTGGCAGATTGCTTTTTTAAAAAAAATGATTTTGTAAAAGCAGCAGAGTATTATGATGTGGCATATAATACTATTCAAAATGACAGCCTGAAAAAAGAAATCGTTTTCAGAAAAACTTCCTGTTTGCTTATTCTGCAAAACTATGATCAGGCAAAAGAGGAGTTGCTGAAACTTCCGGATTCCTTATCAACTTCAATCAAACAAAAGAAATTTTTTTATGCAGGGGTGTGTTATTTCGGAACGGAAGAATATGATAAATCGGAGAATTGTTTTAATAGTTGTATTGATACTACTGATAAACACACACAAACTCAGCTAAAAGAGCAGTTTGTAAAAGTGCGGAAAATACATCATCTTAATCCTAAAGTAGCTAAGATCCTTAGTGTTTTCTTGCCTGGTGCAGGGCAGTTTTATAGTGGAGATATTAAAAATGGAGTGAATTCTCTATTGTTGAATTCTGCTTTTATCATTTTGTTTGTGGTCACGGCCCAAAATTATTCTTTATTTGATGCAGTCATTTCTGTTTTCCCATGGTTTGAACGTTATTATTTAGGAGGAGTACAGCATGCCGGAGAAATTGCACTGAAGAAAAAAAAGCTAAAGAAGCAGATCATTTATCAAAGAATAATTGATATTAGTGCAGACCAAAAAAAATATGATTAAGAATAGTTGATGAACAGATCATAGAATATTGTTTTAGTCATGAGTCTGTTTTTTTATTACCTTTATCTGCAAGCACGTAAAACAGAACAGAGAAATTACTATATCAATTTACCGTAAGTTTTTTATTTACCTTTATACTTTCTTTAAGTGTATGTTTTCAAACATTACAAAATCATTTCTTTTTGTTTTCTTTTTTGTTATCGCGGAGTGTGCTTTGGGTCAGACCATTCTTAAAGGCCGAGTAGCAGACGCTGACACCAAAGAACCACTGGCTTTTGTAACTATTATTGTGAACAATGAAAAAACAAGTTTTCGAACCGATATTGATGGGAAATTTGTAATAAATTATTCAGGGAAGATAAATAATCTTCGTTTCTCTTATGTGGGTTATGATCAGAAATTATTGCAGCCAGAAGAAGAAACAAAGTTCCTGAAAGTTGAAATGAAGAAAAAGCGTTTTGATCTTCAGGAGGTCATTATTGTGCCTGGTGAAAATCCTGCACATCGCATAATCATTAATGCATATAATCATCGTGATAAAAATAATCCGGAAAAGCAAAAATCGTTTTCGTACAAAGCATATAATAAGCTAGTCGTAAAAGCTAATCTGGATTCAATACAAAACAAAAAACCGGAAGAACTTGATCCCGAACAAAAGAAAACGAAAACATTTTTTGATAACCAGGACGTGCTTATAATGGAAAGCATTACTGAAAGGAAATTTCTTTATCCTGATAAAAACAGTGAGAAAATTATTGCCTCTAAAATATCCGGTTTCAATGATCCCATTTTTACTTTATTTATGACACAAATACAATCGTTTTCTTTTTATAATGATCTGTTTACGATTTCTGATAAAAATTATCTGAATCCCATCAGTAAAGGAAGTACCGATAAATATTTCTTTCTACTGGAAGATACCTTGTTTGAACGTACGGACACTGTTTTTGTGATTTCTTACCGTCCGAAAAAAAATAAAAATTTTGACGGACTGAAAGGATTGTTATATATAAATTCAAACGGATGGGCTGTACAGAGCGTGATTGCAGAACCAGCATCGGAAGAGACAGGACCTGCCATAAAAATTCAGCAAAACTATGCTTATATTGAAAACAAACAATGGTTTCCGGTTCAGCTGAATACAGATATTTATTTTAAAAATATCAGTCTCAATAAAATCGGTGTTTACGGACAAAGCAGGAGTTATTTGAAAGAAATAGTACTTGATCCTGATTTAAAGAAAAAAGAATTTAGTACATCAGAAGTAGAAATTGAAAACAATTCCTCAAATAAAGATGAAAATTTCTGGACACAATATCGGGCGGATTCTCTGTCAGCAAAAGAACGCAGAACATACCACGTCATCGACAGTTTGGGAAAGGCAGAACATCTGGAGCGAAAGGTAAATTCTCTTCTGGCTATATCAACAGGTGTGATCCCTTGGCATTTTTTCGATCTGGATATTGATCGCTTCATTGATTATAACGATTACGAAGGATTTCGTTTGGGCGCAGGGATACATACGAACCATAAAGTATCGGAAAGATGGAATATAGGGGGATATGCAGCTTATGGATTCAGTGATAAAGCCTGGAAATATGGTAGCGATGCCTCCCTGCATTTAAATAAAAAATGTGGGTTGAATTTGAATGCATCTTATTTAAGTGATGTTACGGAAAGTGGTGGGGTGAATTTTTTTGATGATAAAAAATTATTCGGGGACGAACTCTTTCGCAATTATTTAATTGAACAATTTGATAAAATTGAAAAAAAGGAAGTTTCTTTAAGTTGGAGAATGTTGAAATATTTAAATGTTCATATTGCAGTAAATGATCAGCACAGAGCGGCATTCAAAGACTATCAGTTTGGCATTAATAACTCTAACGTAACTGTACTGGTGAATGAGTTTAATTTTTCTGAAGCTGTCGTCGGATTGAAATTTGCCTGGAAGGAAAAATTTATTGATGATGCCGGCCAGAAAATAAGTATGGGCACTAAATATCCTGTCTTTTGGTTGCAATATACGCATGGTTTTAATAATCTTCTTAACGGAGAATATTTATATAATCGTGTCGATTTCAAATTTCAAAAGTCGTTTTTTATTAAAGGTCTCGGAAAACCATCAATCACTTTGCTTGCAGGATTTATTGATGGGGATCTTCCGTATACCATACTTTATAATGGCAGAGCTTCTTACAGAACTTTCACGGTTTATGCCCCCAATAGTTTTGCTACTATGAGTATGAACGAGTTTTTATCCGATCGCTATGTTTCCCTGTTCTTCACTCACCACTTCGGGAAATTACTTTTTCATATTAAGAAGTTCCGGCCTGAATTTGCTATAGCAAGCAACATTGGATTCGGAACCCTTAGCAATAGCAGCCACCATTATAACATTGAAATAAAAACTATGGAAAAAGGTTTCTTTGAATCGGGACTGATGCTTGAAAATCTTCTTAACGCAACTTATTATAAACTGGGTGCAGGAATTTTTTATCGCTATGGTGCATATGCGAAAAAAAACAATGCAGATAATTTTTCCTATAAGCTAACGCTTACATTTCCTTTTTGAGAAGAGTTCTTCTGTTTTTTTTGCAGCCATTTTTTCCCCACATGACAAAGATAGGCAGAGCCGGCTCCTACAATTATCCCTCCAAGTACATCACTGGGATAGTGCACACCCAGGTGCATTCGGGAATAACCTGCCAAACATGCCCAGGTAAATGATGGTGCAATTACATACCATTTCGGATACATTAAACTGAGAGAAGTAGCCGCTGCAAATGCAGAAGAAGTATGACCGGAAGGAAAAGAAGGACTTCCACCATCACTTAGTTTAACAATATCAGGATACGTTTTAAAGGGTCGTGGCCGGTTAATTATTATTTTTAATCCACCCGTTAGGCCTGAGTTTACAATAAAAGCCGCACTTGCTTCCAGTCCGTTGTACAAGGTAGTCTTATTATGACTTATAAGCCCGGTTGCGATCAGCCCCACGGGAACACCAATGTGCACAGGGGATACAGTATTAGTGATAAATTTAAAAGAACAATCCAGTTTCTGATTTCTGTGAACATTTATCTTTCTCAACAAATCTATGTCTGCATTCTGAGCTGATAATACAGAGACAAAAAAAACTGTACATAGGAAAAAAGAAAATAATTTCATTGGTTAAATGTTCCTATTGCAAAGATATATATTTTCCTTTGCGCTATCTTTGTGTTTCTATTATTTAACACAGCAACTATGAAAAATTTTATTTTCGTTTTCATTATTCTTTTTCCTTTAATAGTTTTTTCAAAAAACGCGAATGACACTATTAAAAAAAACAAAGAAGAATTATTGATCCGCAAAGTGCTCGATGATCAGATCATCGCATGGAATAGGGGCGATCTTGAACAATACATGAGCGGTTATTGGAAAAGCGATTCGTTAAGATTCATTGGGAAAAGTGGTTTGAAATACGGATGGCAAAACACTTTGAATAATTACAAAAAGTCCTATCCTGATAAAGCAAGCATGGGCATTTTGGTTTTTAATGTATTATCTGTGGAATTGTTTTCACCTGACATTGCCTTTGTAATAGGCCTTTGGAAACTAACTCGTGATGCAGGAAATATCGATGGTGTTTTTTCTCTGGTGTTCAGAAAAATAAATGGACAATGGTTAATTGTTTGCGATCATTCGTCGTGAAGGCATTTATTCCAGCATACTTTTCGCTTTAGCAACCGCTTCTATCAAAACATCAATTTCTTCTTTGGTATTGTACAAAGCAAATGAAGCACGTACAGTGCCTGGAATACCAAAACGATCCATCAAAGGTTGTGTACAATGATGCCCAGTTCTTACTGCTATTCCTAGCTTATCCAGAATGGTTCCTAAGTCCGAGGGATGAATATTTCCAACCAGAAAAGAAACTACTCCGGTTTTTTCTTTAGCAGTTCCGATGATACGTAATCCTTCAATATTCTTTGTCAATTGATCGCTTGAATATTTGATCAGTTCATGTTCGTGCTCAGAGATAGCATCTATTCCTAGTCCTTCCATATATTTCAGGGCTACCGGCAAAGCAAGGATGTCGCCTACGTTTGGTGTACCAGCTTCAAATTTAAATGGAAGTTCGTTATAAGTAGTCTTTTCAAAAGTAACATTCTTGATCATTTCTCCTCCGCCCTGATAAGGTGGAAGTTCTTCAAGAAGTTTTTCCCTCCCATACAAAATGCCTGTTCCCATTGGCGCATACACTTTGTGTCCGGAGAAACAGTAAAAATCACAATCTAATTTTTGTACATCTATTTTCATATGAGATACTGCCTGTGCTCCGTCAATCAGTATCGGAACATTATATTGATGTGCCTTTTCAATGATCTGCTTTATGGGATTAATCGTACCCAGCGAATTGGAAACATGAGTAATCGCTACCAGTTTTGTTTTTTCATTCAGTAATTTTTCAAAAGCTTCAAATAAAATTTCACCTTCATCATTGATAGGAATTACGCGAAGTTTTGCATTTTTCTCTTCACAAATTAATTGCCATGGAACAATATTGGAATGATGTTCCATGGTGGAAATAATAATTTCATCACCGGCATTTAAAAACTTTTTCCCGAAAGAAGATGCCACAAGATTAATGGATTCGGTAGTGCCGCGTGTGAAAATAATTTCATGCGCATGAGAAGCATTAATATATTTTTGAACAAATATTCGCGATTGTTCATAAGCATCGGTTGCCTGCTGGCTCAGGTAATGCACACCACGATGAATGTTACTGTTGATGGTAGTATAATAATTACTCAGAGCATCAATCACCACCTGCGGCTTTTGTGTAGTGGCTGCATTATCAAGATAGACAAGGGGTTTCTTGTATACCTGCTGATGAAGCAGTGGAAAATCAGCACGGATTTTTTGGATATTGTAATTCAATGTTTCTAAAATTATATTTTACTCATGTCTATTTCGAATTCCGGCAACTTGTTTTCATTGCAATGCAATACACACTGGTCGCAAATAGAAAGCTCTCCTTTCAGACGTTTGGAAACTAACTGGCACACCCTTTCTCGCAATGCTTCCACTGAAATTTTTGTTACGATTTCATCTGCAAAAGCATACATCAAAAGCATTCTTGCATTTTCTTCACTGATGCCTCTTGATCTCAGATAAAACATTTCATCCGGGTTCATCTGTCCTACAGTAGCTCCATGGCTGCATTTCACATCATCAGCATAAATTTCCAGATGAGGTTTTGTGTTTACAGTGGCTTCGTCAGTAAGTAAAAGGTTTTTATTTGACTGGAAAGCATTTACTTTTTGCGCATCTCTTCTCACAAGAATTTTTCCACTGAACACCGCATGTGCCTGATCGTCCACAATACCTTTGTAAAGTTCGTTGCTGGTAGTTTCAGGTGCCACATGATCTACAAATGTTGTGTTATCCATATGTTGTGTTTTGTCCACAAGATACAATCCATAAAGATCAGCATGACTTCCTCTGCCGTTGAGTTTAATGTTCAGATTATTTCTGACCAAACCTCCATTTAAAACAATGGTGTTAGTTGTTAATTGGCTGTTGGCTTCCTGATGAAAACAGGTAGTAGCGATCAGCGCAGAGTTATTATCTTTATTCTGCATTTTATAATGATCCATCACGCTGCCTTCATCGAGAAATATTTCGCTTACTGTATTAATCAGGGTGGATTTATGTTTAATGGTATGATCGCAATGCACAAGTGAAAGTTTACTGTTTTTACCAAGAATAATAAGGTTTCTCGGCTGAACCAGCATGTTTTCTTCTGCATCTATAATACTAATGATCTGAATCGGCTTGTCCATTTCAACACCATCAGGAATAAAAATAAAAACGCCATCCTGTGCAAAAGCCGTATTTAACGCAGTGATCCCGTTGTCTTCAAAAGAAGTATATTTCGAAAAATGTTTTTCAATAATGTCTGGATGAGCTTCCATCGCTTTAGCCAAACTACCAATGATCACACCATTCGGCAGATGACAAAGCGGGATGTGTTTTTCTGCATACCAGTTATTGAGTTGAGTAACAGTGTATGTATCGAGGTCATGCACTTCACAACGGAAAACTTTTTCAAGATCGAAGAGGGAATCCGGAGGTGTGAAATGTTGTGAATAATCTTTAGATAAAACCGGAGCGAGATTAGTAAACCTCCATTCTTCCATTTTTATATCAGGAAATCCAATTGCACAAAATCTTTCAAAAGCCCTGCTACGTATATCGTTCATGAAAGTTGATCCGTTTTTGAAGATCAACGATTTATTCGCATTGAAATCTTTTTCAATCTTTGCTTTCAGTATGGATGCTTTTGTTTCAGTATTCATAACCCTGTCGTTTCAGTTTACACCGAAGCCTTTTCTTCCAGTTCTTTTTTTATCCAGTCGTATCCTTTTTCTTCCAGTTCAAGCGCCAGCTCTTTTCCTCCGGTCTTTACGATTTTCCCTTCAAACAGTACATGCACAAAATCAGGAATAATATAATCAAGCAAACGCTGATAGTGAGTAATAATAATAAATGCATTGTTTTTTGTCCGGAGTTTATTCACACCATTAGCCACAATGCGCAGTGCGTCTATATCCAAACCGGAATCTGTTTCATCAAGTATTGCTAAAGTAGGCTCCAGCATGGCCATCTGAAAGATTTCATTTTTCTTTTTTTCTCCACCGGAAAATCCTTCGTTCACCGAGCGATTGGTAAGTGTGGTTTGAAGTTCAACAAGCTTTTTCTTTTCTTCCATCAGTGCAAGAAACTGTGAAGCGGTGAGTGGTTCAAGACCTTTATATTTACGATGTTCATTCACAGCTGTCTTCATGAAATTTGTAATACTCACGCCGGGAATTTCCACAGGATATTGAAAGCCCAGAAAAATTCCTTCGCGTGAACGTATTTCAGGCGCTATATCCAGCAGATTTTTTCCTTGATAAGTAATACTTCCTTCTGTCACTTCAAAAATATCACGGCCTGCAATCACAGAAGCCAGCGTGCTTTTGCCCGTACCGTTAGGGCCCATGATTGCATGCACTTCTCCGGCCTTTACTTCAAGGTTCAACCCGTTCAGTATTTTTTTGTTGTGAATAGAAACTTTCAGATTTTTTATAGATAACATATCTCAATAATTTTAATTCAACATTTACTATTTATCCAACACTTCCTTCCAGGCTGATGGCTAATAATTTTTGTGCTTCAACCGCAAATTCCATGGGAAGTTTATTCAGAACTTCTTTCGCATAACCATTCACAATAAGCCCTATCGCACTTTCAGTATCAATACCACGTTGTTTACAATAAAATAATTGTTCATCGGAAATTTTTGATGTGGTTGCCTCATGCTCTACAATCGAAGATTTATTACTAACCTCAATATAAGGAAATGTATGTGCTCCACATTTATCGCCGAGAAGTAAAGAATCACATTGGGAATAATTTCTCGAATTACTTGCATTCCTGCCTGTTTTCACTAATCCCCTGTAACTGTTATTACTTTTTCCTGCAGAGATTCCTTTAGAAATAATAGTGCTTTTGGTGTTTTTCCCCAAATGAAACATTTTTGATCCGGTATCTGCTTGCTGGTAATTATTGGTGACAGCCACTGAATAAAATTCTCCCACTGAAAAATCTCCTTTAAGCACTACACTGGGATATTTCCATGTGATAGCAGATCCTGTCTCAACTTGGGTCCATGAAATTTTTGAATGATTGCCCTTGCACATTCCGCGTTTCGTCACGAAATTATAAATGCCGCCTTTACCTTCTTTATTTCCCGGATACCAGTTTTGAACCGTCGAATATTTTACTTCTGCATTTTCTAAAGCAATAATTTCAACGATGGCAGCATGAAGTTGATTTTCATCACGCATGGGAGCAGTGCATCCTTCCATGTAACTTACATAACTATCATCATCAGCAATAATAAGTGTCCGTTCAAACTGTCCGGTATTAGCGGCATTAATACGGAAATAAGTAGAAAGTTCTATCGGACAACGAACACCTTTCGGTATGTAACAGAACGAACCATCACTGAATACCGCTGAATTGAGTGCTGCAAAATAATTGTCGGTATATGGAACAACCGAACCTAAATATTTTTTTATCAGATCAGGGTGTTCTCTAACAGCTTCGCTGAACGAACAAAAAATAATTCCTTTATCTGCCAGTGTTTCTTTAAAAGTAGTGGTCACGGAAATACTATCCATCACTGCATCAACAGCAACTCCGGTAAGCATTTTTTGTTCTTCGAGAGAAATACCAAGCTTTTCAAATGTTTTTAATAATTCGGGATCCACTTCATTCAGATCTTTATTTTCTTCTTTTTTCTTAGGTGCAGAATAAAAAATAATTTCCTGATAATCGATGGGTGGATAATGTATATGTGCCCAGGTTGGTTCTTTCATTGTGAGCCAATGACGGTAAGCTTTCAGACGGAAGTCAAGCAAAAATTCCGGTTCCCCTTTTTTTGCAGAAATAAAACGGATAGTATCTTCAGTAAGACCTTTTGGAGCAGCGTCGTTCTCCACATTCGTCACAAACCCCCATTTATACTCACTGTTGGTGACTTCTTCAATGATCTTATTATTGTCCAGTTCCTTCATTTTGTATTACACATCGTTCAAATTCAATAATTGCAAAGATAAGGAAGAACAGCCGTATAGATGACGTAATAGTAAAATATTTTACCGGATAATTTCAAATCGCCGCATGACTGAAGCGTTGTCCGTTTTTATTTCAGCGACATATACTCCATTAGTAAGATTAAATAGCTGCATTGGAAAAATAAAATCAGAGGAAGAATTTTCAATATTTTTCTTAATTATAATTCTGCCAAACAAATCATAAATAACAATTTCAGTTTTATTTGGACTGTTTAATACCCTTATGTTGATTGATCCATTTGAAGGATTAGGATATACAAATGCATTAAATGCCTGATTTTGAATTTCTGTGATTGCCGTAGCGTTGATGTATACAGAATCGCTGATGCCTTCACTCAAATTATAGTAACTACCGCTGGGCGTTTGTTGAAGCATAACAGCACGCACCATATAAAAACTTGTTCCGTTCAAAGGAAAAGCGTCCAAATAGGAAGTAGCGCTAATAATATTCGCAGTGATTTTCTCATAGATGCCAAATTCATCAGTTGAACGATAGATATAATACCCTTTAACGGTATCAGGTGATGGAGTCCAGCTAAGTGTTACGCCGGAAACACCGGGTGTAAGAACCAATGCAGAAGGTGGTGCAACAATATTCAATTTTATTGTTGGATCGCCAAGTAATGCTATATGAACCCAATGACCTGCATAATTTGCAAAATATGTTGCAGTATTATTCTGAATCAGTTTTGCGGCATATCCGATGTTTTCACCTAAAGCCATGTGATGAAAATACCAGTGCGGACGGCCCGACCAGCAGGTGCTGAGTATTTTCCCTTCTGATGCAAGTGAAGCGCGCATAAAATTATCCTGACTATCCCAGTCGCCAAAATAACTTCCGAATAGCATCGTAAACACAGCATTCACGGTATCTGCGGCAAAGTCAGCCGAAGAACCTATTCCGCTTGCACCTTGATACCAGCCTCCACCACAACCATAGGCCCATAAATAATTCTGCGTTTGAAGAGTGGTGAAAAAATCAATTTCATGAATGTTTGTGTCGCCGACCATCGGTGCAAATGCCTTCCATCCGCTGGCTGCAAATGCCTCTCCGCTGAATGCTCCGAAATTATCATCAACTAAACCACGTTGCTGTGGCGTAAATTGTTTCTGGCGAAACGCATGATCTTTGTTAAGATATCGTCTTAACAATTCTTTCTCATTCTGTGCAAAAGCCGGAAGGTTGTGCATATCGATGCGTCCCACTTCCAGTTCAACAGCGGTTGGAATAGCGGTCTGATCAAACTTGCCATCACCTGGAATATTCCTGTTTTCTAATCGCGAGGCGGCAGTATCATTTATTGATACATCTGTGAAAACGCCATTGATGTCTGCATAATACGCATCGGCGGGCCATGCGCCTTTATGATCCGGATGACCGTCCGGATTAAGATCGCCGGAATATGGTACTGGTACATGTCCGAAAAGTAACACGGCTTTTACATTCGTGGGATCAGCATTGTATTCGTTTACAATATAAGCTTTAATATTCGGTACAGAATCAGCAGGAGAAACATCATGTCTTACTATTGCCCAACCATCACCGGAAATATCTTTCATCAGTCGGTAAAGTTCAAAAGAAAGGCTGTCTGCATAAGTACTGTCAACCATCAAAATTAATTTGCCTTTATAATCATCTGAGTGAAGTTTCATGCCTGCATATATATATCCATAGGCTGTAATGCTTGGTGCAGTGCGGATGATACGATATTCGTACGCAGTATCCAATGCCACATTATTATCAATATATGTACTGTCTGTTCCCGGAAGGCTTGCCAGGACTGCTCCCCAGGCGGTGGCACTTTTGGCTTTCTTATAAATGGTATAAGCAGTAGCAGTTGTACTTACCGGCCATTTTAATGTGATTTTGGGTGTGACAGTATCGATATCAGCGCAGACCAATACTGCATAATCCTTCGACACTTGTGAATAAGTAGATGTGGAAAATACCACAAAAAATAAAAGTAAAAAGGAGTTACAAATTCTTTTCATGACAAATAAATTTAGTACAAGTATAGAAGTTTTTATTGAAATAATGAAAAAAAATACAGTTCTCTGAACTATGCGAATTGAAATAGTAAGCCAAAAACAAATCCTTATAAAGTGATATGATTATTCTTTTTACTTTTGCTCTTTGAAGAAAAAGTGGGCGAACCTCACCGTTTTCAATTGCTTCATATTTATTCATTTTAAAAATTTTGAACAATGAAAAATTTTATGATTTATCTCTTCATCATTTTGATTTCGGGTCTATTCATATCAGGATGTACTTCTTATAAAACCGGCAATAAACATGTGAAACTTTGTGTTAAATTTAACGAAATTAACACTTCGCAAAATGCATCGATATATACCGGTATCATTAAGGATCGGTTAATGGCTTATGGTGTCTCCGAAGAAAATATTCACTTTTCGACAAAGAATAATACCATTGAAATAGATGTTGACCATATTGATAATCCTGAAAGGATAGTTCTTTTAGCGACTACACCCGGTAAACTTGAATTCTGGGAAGCTTATGACAATGAGACTGCTTTTCCTTTTCTGTCAGATGCAAATAAAAAGCTGGCGGAAATTTTTAACTCTTCCGATAGCCTGTTTATTGTTGGTAATGATACTCTCAATAAACCATTACCGAAAGAAAAAGATACTCTTTCAGGCAAAACACACCATGGAAAAAAATCAATAATTCAGAAGATCGTCGAATTTAGAACCCAGAATAAAATACAATCAATGGAACATTTTAAAAAAGAAAGTCCCTTATTTGCATACCTACGGCCCAATACAGTTCAGAAAGATGGCAAACAGCAATTAGGCACTGGTGCTACAGTCGGATTTTGTGACGTCAAAGACACTAATAAGGTAAATCATATATTGCTTATTTGTTCTAAGAAGTATTTTTTTCCACATGACCTGAAATTCTTTTGGTCATTTAGACCAAAGCAATTTGGCTCCAAGTTTCTTGAATTATTTGCCATTAAAATTACCAATCGTGATGGGACCCCGATTCTTGATGGAAGTGTAATTAAAGATGCAAGTAATGATTATGGTCAGGGAACCGAAGAAGTCTCATTTACAATGGATGAAAAAGGCACACAATTATGGAAACGTATAACTGCTGAAAACATTGGAAAATCAATAGCTATGGTACTTGACAACAATGTTTATACCTGCCCTCAGGTTCAGAGTGAAATACCCAATGGCCGTTCACAGATCACCGGAAATTTTACCAAAGAAGAAGCCGAAGATCTTGCAACCATTCTTAAGTTCCCCCCTCTGCCAGCTTTCACAGTTGTAAGTAAGAGCATTACTGAAGAGCCGAAATAAATAGTAGGACTGAATATGAAGGACGAACGGATATATAAAAACAAAAAGCCCATGATAATACAAATATTAGGGGCTTCGTGGTCCCGCCTGAACTATAATAAATCCACGCTTACAATTGACGGTGGCTCGTTTACGGAAAATTAGCACAAATCAAAAAAACAAATTAGTAGCACGAATTTTTGCCAAAACAAGATTGTCCCACTGAACTTTTTGAGGGACAACTAAGGTGAAAATATTGTGTATTTTATTAAAAAATCGTATTTTTACAATTCATTTCAAAGGTGAAGCAAGGAAAACATAACAATAAAACATTTAAAATAATCAGAGAATAAATTGAAACTCTACATCAAATATATGGTCTCGCTTCGCTGCAAAATGATGGTGAAGGCTGAGTTGAATAAACTCGGACTGCATTACATAGTGATAGATCTGGGTGAGGTTGAGATCAAAGAGGATATTACTAATAAGCAGCGCGAACAATTAAAAATAGCTTTATTGAAATCAGGGCTTGAATTGATGGATGACAAAAAAGCTATTCTGATTGAAAAAATAAAAAACGTTATTGTAGAGATGGTACATTATTCAGACGAATTTCCTAAAATAAATTTTTCCAATTATCTAAGTGAGAAGCTTAACTATGACTATACCTACCTTGCAAATCTTTTTTCAGAAGTGACAGGCACTACCGTTGAACATTATCTTATCGCTCACAAAATCGAACGCGTAAAAGAATTACTTATTTATGATGAACTGAATCTGACCGAAATATCCTACAAACTTAACTATAGCAGCGTTGCCCATTTATCCAAACAATTCAAAAAAGTTACCGGATTGACACCCACCTTCTTTAAAAAGCTCAAACACAAAAGGCGCATCGCACTTGATACCATGCCTACCGCCAGGTAGATGTGTGAATGATGTAACTCTTTTTAATTATTGTGTAACACTTGCCCCGAACAGAGGTCTCACCTTTGTGCTCTGATCCGAAGAATCCTTTCGGAAAAACTAATTCATAAACAAAATGAAAACCTTAAAATCATTTGCTATCGGAATGGTAATGTTCCTTGCCGGTACAGTTCTGGTGAATGCTGAAGTAGAGGTAAATATTTATGCACCACCTTTGTGGGGACCGGTAATATATCCTGAAGTTCGTTATTACTCATTGCCCGGTGTGGAAGCCTATTATGATATGCAGTCGTCTATGCTTATATATTACGGTGTGGGAATGTTGGAACCGAGAATCTATTTTTCACCGAATTATGAAAGTTATTATTTCTACGATGGGCATCACGCCATGATGAATTTTTACGGAGGCTTGGCTCCATACTCTTACTATGACGTGTATAGAATGAGATATAACAGGGGTCATGGTGATCGTTGGCAAAAAGACTTTGGTAGAAATCAAGGTAGAGGAAACCCATATAATATGGGAAACCGTGGTAATTTCAAAAATGGTGGAAATGGTAATGGGAAAAACATGAATAACAATCCCGGCCCAGGTGGTAGGAATTTTAATGGAAAAAATATGAATAATAATCCCGGACCTCGTGGTGGAAATTATGGCAATAAAAATATGAAAAGTAATCCCGGGAATATTGGAGGTAATGGCAATAAAAAAAGCATGAATAATAATCCCGGACATTTTGGTAGTAATGGCAATGGCATGAAAATGAACAATGGTCCGAAAAATAACGGCGGGAATGGTAATAACATGAAAATGAATAATGGTCCTAAGAATAATGGCGGAAACGGCAAAAGGAAATAATCAGTTTTGATAAACCCAAACATTTTGAAGAGCGATAATCTCAATAAAATAAACCAATAAAGAAATACAATGAAAATTGAAAAAAAAGCAGGCATTTGTATGGACCATTTAAGCGCACACATAATGGAATACACAACAGAGCCTATTGAAATGAAAACTATTGAATCAAAATTTACTCATGAAGAAAAAGAGCTGAGTTTGACTAAAGGTGAAAGGCATATGCACATTAAAGAGCAGCATCAGGAATCAGAGTATTATAAAAAAATAGGTGACGCTATCAGAAACTATGAAGAAGTGGTCCTTTTTGGTCCTACTGATGCAAAAGTTGAACTGCATAACATTTTAAAAACGGATCATCTTTTTTCAAAAATAAAAATTGAAATTAAAAACACTGATAAAATGACAGACTCTCAACAGAACGACTTTGTGAGAGAATATTTTTCAAAGCATTGATTCAGTTTTTCAATACTTGATATTTCAATTTACGCAAATAGAAATATCTCTATAGGTGGAGAACCAAATTTCTAGGGCTATATTTAAAAATAAAATATTTACAGATGAAAACTAAAATTAAAATTATTTCTCTTTTCCTTATGCTCTGCATAGGAATATGTATGATCCCGCAAAAAGCATCTGCACACAGGGGATACGTCAGTTATCAGGTTTTTTATGATGAATTAAGTCCTTATGGAACTTGGGTAAGCTATCCTGATTATGGTTATGTTTGGATACCCAATGTAGCTCCCGGTTTTACTCCTTATGCCACGAATGGCTATTGGGTATACACGGATGAGGGATGGACGTGGGTTTCTAATTATCCATGGGGATGGGCGCCTTTTCATTATGGACGCTGGTATACAGATCCTTCTTATGGTCCCGTATGGATTCCTGATAATGAATGGGGTCCGGGATGGGTCATCTGGAGACAATCTGACAGCTATTATGGATGGACACCCATAGGGCCGGGAGTTAGCTTCAATATAGCTTATGGCAATGACTATTATTCACCTTACAATCAGTGGACATATATAGG
>Ga0182027_10005539_pt1 | contig 19152 bp, 17 predicted proteins | sample 712E1DmetaG_FD_121300 | JGI IMG/M metagenome (GOLD analysis project Ga0182027, IMG submission 121300) | Permafrost microbial communities from Stordalen Mire, Sweden - 712E1D metaG (Illumina Assembly) | ecosystem: Environmental > Terrestrial > Soil > Wetlands > Permafrost | place: Sweden...
GAGAAACCAAGGCTTCCCGCATACCTTTTTACGTCTTTGACTTTGTTCGGGGATTCAAGAATCAGCAGGTCCATGTCTCGGTATCGACATAGAGGGCAGAGTAGTTCCGGACGGGCGGTGAGAGGCCATGCCTGACCAGAGGGCTCTACCCTCTCATTTGTGGGGGCGAAGACATGAAATGACGGCTCGGCGGGGCTTTGCCCGGAGATTCGCGTTATCAGCACAAATAGCGGGCAGCGCGCGGAATTGTCGGGCGGACGAGATCGAGAGAAACGAGTCGGCTTACACGTCGCGCCTTCTCATCGTAAAGTCCAGTCCTGTTGGTCTTCAAGCGCGTCCTCAGTTGGCTCGATCTTTTCCCCGATCTCTTTCTCGATTTCCTCCTCGACGAGCCGTTCGCATGGCTCATTCCTCTCCTTGAGTCGTTCGCATTGTTGTTGGCACTTCGAGGAATTCCTATTCTCCCGGGGTGGCATCCGTGGCCGGGCCTTTTTGTTCTTATCCTCGGAGCAATCGTAGCTGTGATGCCATTTGTGGTGGACCCTCCGTTCTCAAAACGGGCAAAGGCGTTCTGGGTTCTTGGGATAACCGTCCTCACGTCTTTGGAAATCATATCGATGAAGGCGGCGGGCGAAGGATGTACTTGCACAGGGTTACTCGGCCTTGCTTGTCGTTGGCGGCGACTTTGGTAGCAGCGTGCAAGTTGAACCCGTGAGCCTGGCTGCACAGGTTCAACTTGGCCACGGGACGGTCGTCGAGGAATCAACTCGGACAACGGGCGGCCGTCGTCATCTGGGGCGGCGCCGGGCGCGCCTGTCGGGCCAGCTTTGCCAACCACCGTGGGCTGGGACGCTCCGTTCGCGCCGTTGGAGCCATTGATTCTGTTCGTCTCGCCCATCGTGTTCTCCTTCTTTCTCTTGATTGGCGATCTCGCTACCCCAGGACGCCGCGCAGCCGCGGGATCTGACGCTCGCGCTACTTGGTCGCGCGGTACGCGACGCAGGCGGGTTCAAACCGCACGCGATCGGGCGCGGTGAATTAGCGCTGGAACGCGCTCTCGGCGACTTCCAGGGTGGGCAACTTGGCCGCGTTCCGCCCGATGTGCCGGGCGGACAGTGAGCAGAAGCGCACGGTCACATTTCGGTTTGCTATTCGTGGCTCAGTCTCGGCCTACGCGTCGTTTGCCACATGTGGTCGCTTGGCCGGACGTAGTGCGGACATCACACGCGCGTCCTCCTCCTCAATACCGTCAGTTCGCACCACGACCTCGCAAGTGATCTTGTCGCGCTGGCACAGCTCGGCCGGCATGGTCTTCACCGCGGCGCTGACCGCACAGAAGATGGGACTTTACTTGCGCTTCGGGATCTGCGGGCACAACTTCTTCACGTCAGCCAGGAAGGCTTGGCGCGACTCCTCGTCGGCCGCCGCACCCTCCAAGATGCGCGTGCCCGACTGGTACTCCACTGTACCGATGCGAGTTGGTTCGAGGCCGCTGGGGCGATCTCCGGCGGCAAAGACCGTCAAATGCAACTTGCCCACGCTTTGTTGCGCAGCCTCGTCCGCCAGGCGTCCCACAGCCCAGCCATCCCGAGACCTGCGGCGACGGCCAGAGTGGCGATGATTTCGTTGCGGTTGCGTGTGGGTTGCATGTTCATGTAGTCAAAGACTCATTTTGAGCGCGCTTCCTGACACCAAATCGAACAGGTCACCGCAAGATAACGCGTGCTGGAAGACCCCGGGTGCAGTGGGTGAATTGGGCCGACAATCACCTGGGCAGCTTGCCGCGAGCGGCGCTTGACTGCCGCTGCCAGGCAGGCAGACCATTGACGCCGAACCCACCACGAGCGCGAGGTCATGGCAATGGACACAGCACTCATTCACGCCTTCCTTGGCGCCTACCGCGAGAGCGATGACGAAGAGGCTGGTTTGGCTGCCGCCATGCGCGCCGGCGCCAACGACCGGATCTCCGCACAGCAAGGCTTGTGGGCCACGATGGCGCTCGCGATCCGTTGGCAGAGGGACGGTCTTGCCAGACACTACTTTCTCGGCGAGTTGGCCGAGGCTGCGGAGAGCTATGCGGCTGCCGGCCCTGCCGAATTCGTTGCCGCATTGCTGGGCACGACGCCCGTCGAACTGTCCGCCGCCGCAAGGAAGCTCAGCCAGGACGGACCCAGATATCGCCGTGAACACGTCGGCTCCTTTGCTGAGCTAATTCTCGACGCTGCCGGATTGATTCCCCCTGAAGTACCCGTGACCATGCCCGACGCGACTTTGTACGACAGTTGCTTGGGTCACGACGGGGTTCTGGGAGCCGCCCTCGCACGCCTTCACGGGATGGCGAAGGCAAGGCTCCGGGAGTACCCGCTCGCGGGCCGGGTACGTGTGCTGCTAGCCATGGGCGACGCACCCGGGCTGGTGGCCACGCTTGCGTTGAGACACGTGGATGCGGACGTGGGTTCTCCGCTGCACTTCCCCAAGAAGGAAGACCCCCAGTGCAACAAATCCCTTCGCAGCGCTTTCTCCCAGGCACTTGCAACCGCCAACCCGGAGATTCAGGCCGCCGTCCTTGATGCCGGTGGGCGGGTTGAATGTGTCGACGGGCCATCCCTTGGCCTGGCGGCATTTCTGATCGCAAGAAATCTCATGGCGGTGGGGCCTTCGCTTCTTGGAATTGCCGCCACGGGTGGCGCACCCGACCAGTCTACGAGTGACTTTGCGTCCGTGCAGGAAATGAAGAGCAAGGTCGATGCGCTGAACGTCTTCAACAGGCTCCGTGGCGACCCAGTTCGGACGTTCCTGCTGCCCGAAGCCCAGGGGCATGTCACGCCTCCGAAGGGCGCGGTGTTAGTGCCAATTAGATCGTCCCAGGACCTAGAGGAGAAGATCCTGGGCATCGAGAGACTCGTGACGAAGCTTGTTGCTGACCTGATTGCTGAGTTGAAGGCCAAGGAGCCGCACGACGCCGATCGCCCCTTGCTGCGGCGGTCCGAGGTGGAAAAGGCAATCGAGGACAAGCTGAGCCAGGCCAAAGGTAAGACCCCAGTTTTCCTCGTCGGTGAGAGCGGTACGGGCAAGACCACCCTGGCCGCTGGACTGGCGCAGCGCTGGGTTTGTGAGAACCCGCCTTCCCGCAGGGTTGTTGTGATGACCGAACTGGGTGATCTCGCGGACCTGGATTCGGCAGTTCATGGCCTGGCCAAGAATCTCGAGATCGAAGCCAAGCCGGAGTGGAACACCGATACCCTGCTGAATGCGATTGATGGGAGGGCAAGCACCCTCGAACGCCTCGGGTTTCCGATCGTGTGGATCCTGGACGCCGTGAACGAGATGAACGCCAATGGAGTCAATCTCTACGGGCGGCTCTTGGAGCTGGCAAGCAAGCTCAAGTCCATTGCGCTTCTGGCCACCACCCAGCCGGGCACGTGGATGACCGCGGAGCTGAAAGGCAAGTTGGATGGGGCAGTGGTCCCGCTGCACGTCTTCTCTGATCAGGAGGTTGAGGCACTGGCCGAAAAGGCTTCTGGCTTCCAGATCCCGAACGGTGCTTTCGAGGTGCTGCACTTCCCCTGGGCATGGAAGCACATACGCAAGCTCGTGGAGAAGGACGCCAGCCGGAAGTGGACCACGGTTCTGGTCATTGACGAACTGCTGCGAGCACGGTTGGCCTCCATCGAGGCCAAGTCCCCGGAGGGCAAGACCTGCGTCGTGAAAGCCGCAGCTTCCCTGGCAAACCATGCGACGTCTTCATTTTCCACCGCGGATTTTCCGGCAGCCACCCTGGACCTCGAGGATGAGGAGAAATACAAGGTTCTCGCCAGGGATCCCACACACGACGGTTTCGTGCGCTTTCGCGAGGACTGGTTTGTGGAGCACGAGGTTGCCTTCATCCTGTTCCAGCAAACCGCCTGGCGGACATTGCAGACGGCCCCGATCGAGAAGTGGTTGGAGTCCGCAGCCATCCCGCGCGATGCGCATCAGATGGAGACGGTGGCCGAGTTTGCGATTCTGCGCGCTTGCTTGGATGGCCACTGGGTCCCGCCGCTGCGTTCCCTGCTGGCCACCGCTGGACCAGACCTCGCGCGGATCGCGGCCAGGGCAGCCCTGCGCCTTCCCACCTGGAATCCCGCCATCGTCCCTGCGCGCATCTGGGCCTTCCTCGCTCGCGCCAAGGCTCGCGATGCCACCTGCCGTGCGGCCATTGTCGAGGGCGCTACCGCGCAGATGGGCACACCCGCTTCGGCGGACGACTGCGCGAAGTTCCTGGCCCAGATGCTCGCGCACCGCGATGCCGAGGTCCGCACCGCGGCGATGGCTGCCTTGCAAGATCGCGTGGCCGCAGGAGGTCCGAACCAGCTGGCCCCGCTGGTCATCCTGTCCGGCCCGCCGGTTAACAGGAGTTGGATCCGTCGGGTGCTTTTCGTGACGGAGATCCCGCGAGCCTACCGGCGGTTGCGCGCCGTCGGTGAAGGCTCGTGGGTCGCCCTTGCGGAAGCCGCCAGGGTGAGCCGCGCGGGTTCGACGAGCAACTACCTGGAACTCACGGGGAGCAGGATCTCCGATATCCTGCGCGGGTTGCGAGAAAGCCGAACGCTCCTATCGTTTCTCTTCGCCAAGCATGTCCGTCGCGCCTTGTTCTGGGCCTTCGGCAGGGTCATCGCCAGGTGGTTTGATCGATTTACCCCGCGGCACAACCCCTTCCGGCTTCGCCATGAGTTCGTGAGGTTTTTCGCCCTGGACAGTGAAACTAAGCAGCCCATGGCTGAGATCGCGAGGGAGATTGCCCGCCCCACTTTTTCGCCGGCCGAGGACACGGCGCGGATCCTGGAACTCACACGGCGAATCCACGAACATCCCAAGATCGCCTATCCGCCCCTCATCTCCGCGTTGGAAACGGCCTGGGGAACCCTGCCCGCGCTCGACGCCGAATCTCTTGCTGGCCTGTGCGGTGCGCTGGACCAGCAGTTCCGCGAGGACGTGGCTGCCAAGCCCCGCCATCCCTACGCGCAGTCGTGTATCTTTATTCTTTTCCACCTGATTCGCCGCTATCAGCGCCGCGCGCGGCAGATGGGCGTGGATCAAGAGGCCATTCTTACCGAAGTCATCCGGGGCACGTGCTTTCCGCAGTTTGAGCGCTCGGTGCGGACATGGCTGCAGGAGAGCCAGGGTGGACTCTATCTGAACCCGGGCGGCTCGAAGATGCGCATCATGCACCTTTTTCGCGTGGGATTGCTCGCGCAACAACTGGGCAAGCAGACAACGCTGCTCAGCGAGGCCGCCCGGCTTCTCCCCGTCGTCGACGAGCGGAAGGAACACCGACTCGCGACCCTTCTTGACGAGATCTTCCACCTCGGCCACGAGTTCGACGCATGGGAGCTAACAGGAAGATGGCTCAAGGATTGGCTGGACATGGTCGAGGAGGCGGAGGGCGACGTGAAGGAGCCGCTGCGCCGCTTGCTGGCGGACGAGGTGCACAAGCTCGAGCGCCGGCGGCCCCGCGTGGCGCAAAGGTTGACTCTGCAGCTCGACGCCCTCGGGGTTCGCATGGAGACCGGAGCCAAGGCGCCCATGGCCAGGGCCTTGCCGCCCGTACTGGGCGTCAGCACTGCGACCGAGGATCTGTGGTACCAGGCACTGGGCGAAAGCGCGCCCTTCCGCGCGTGGTGGGCGAAGTGGATCGAGGCTGGCGCGCAGGTGTCCAGCTACGCCGCGTGGATGCGTTCCGGGCTGCACATTGCATTCGACGCTGTCCTCGGGGAAGAAGAGCAGGCGTGAGCGGGATGCCGGTCAGAAGCCGCCGCATCGACGCGTCTAGGTGTGGCGTGGCGTCCTTCCTCTATCATCCCTGGTTTTGCCGTGTCGTTTGCCGGTTGGGTAGAAGTCGCGCCCGGCAACTAGCCGGCTGGGTCGATGAGGTGGCAGTACACGGCGCGACGGTGCTTGACGTGGGATCGGGGCTGGGACAGGTGGCTCACGAACTGCGCGGCCGTGGCCATCGGGTCCTCACCCTGGATCCCAGGTATCCGCCCATCGAGGGCGGGCCGCACCTGTGGGGCAGCGCCGGGTCGTTGCCGCTGGCCGACGCTTCGTTCGACGTCGTGTTGTTCTGTTTCGTGCTTCATCACATGCCGGCTGGCTACCACCTGGCCGTGCTGCGCGAGGCCCGGCGCGTGGCGAGGCGACAGGTCGTGCTGCTCGAGGATACCTTCGCCTCGAACTACGAGCTCCGTCGCACGATGTTCTTCGATAGCCTTCTCAACCTGGAGTTCGCCCGGCATCCGCACGCCAACCGCGCCTCAGGCGGCTGGCTCGATCTTCTCCGGGACGCCGGTCTTGGCCCCCACCTGCACTGGGAGCGCAAGGTTACGGCCTTCGGCGTGTTTCCAATGCGGCAGGCGCTGGTACTGGGCACGGTCCCGTAGTCCGGGGGCGCATGGCGCCCCGGCGAGCCGCACGGCCGAGGCCTCAGACCACTTCGAATCGCAGTTGAGCCGACAGCTCGACCACAGCCTCCTTGGGGATCTCGACCGTCTGCGTGGATGCCGCGCGACCCGGAATCGTCAGCCTAGCAATACCTTGGTGGATGAAGTGCCCTTCCGCCAGCAGCAGAGGTGGAGACTCGGACCGCTCGATCAAGAGTCGGACGCGGCGTCCTTCGAGACCGCCTGGCGGCTCGCTGACGATCAAGCTGAATACAGTGTTCGCGGTGATCGTGTCCATGGGCGAGACGGTTGCAAGAGCCAGAACACCGTCGATCGTGCCGCGAACCGCCGCTGCCCCTGCGGCGAACGCCACCCCGCGCTGCCTCGCGGCTCGGGCCAGAAGACCGGCCATGACAAGCAGGAGGGCCGCAATCCCTTGCGCAGAGGGCTCGGGGGCAATCCGGTTCACCACGCGCTCGACCATCTGGGCGCGCTTCTTCGGCGAGTATAGCCGGCTGGCCGAAGCAAGGGCGGTTCGAACCGGGGAGAGCCGAGCAAAAGACTCGAGCCACGCGTGGGCCTGAGGATACTCAGGGTCGGGAAGCGCCCTCGTGTAGCAGCGGTGCGCGTATTCCCACAGCTCAGGCAACATGGGCGCCAGTTGGCGCGCTTTCTGCTCGGCCCGCGTCGCCAGCGCCTGGAACTCCCCTCTCTGCAGCCAGCCCACGCGGGCACAGACGGTGGCAATGGCCATGACCTGCTCGACTCCGTCGAACGCGTCCGCGCACGCCTCGACGTCACGGTTGTCTGCCGCCGCCTTCAGTTCCAGCCACGCCGTGTTCAGATCCTTGTCCAGTTCGCCAGGGGGCACCTTCCAGGGCCGCGCGGCATCCGCGGCGATCTCCTTCAGGCGCGCCGACCAGAGCCTGTGAACCTCTGCAGCGCCCGGTGGCGCTCCGTCGCAAAGGGCCAGGGCCTGGCGATGGGACTCGCCGACCACAGCCAAGGCAACAAAATGGTTCCGCTCGATGTCCTTGCGGTCAAGCAAGTCGGAAAGATGTTCGGTCAAGTCGTCGATGCCTCTCATGGCCAGTCTCGTGTGATGCTTCTTCCTGATCACCTTTCGTCGCGCCTGCTAAACCGCCACCGCCCCCACTCCACATACTCCTGCAACCGATATGGTGGCCTAGTGCCTGCAAATACCCGACGCATGGCCGTGGCCAAATGTGACGGATCACCGTCCCGTTTTGCAAAACATGCGTAGATTCCCGTGCTTGTCCAGGCCGCGAGAACGGGAAAACCACGCTCTCCCTGTGGGATGTGGAATCCGTCTCCCGCCCGGCCGAGACTGAGCTCGGTGCTGCGCTGCACTGTCCCCCCGTATGCGACAGCGGCATCTCGCCACGCGCTCGTCACGGGATCCCACGCTGCGGCGCAGTACTGTCTCCACTTGACGCCCAGGTCGTCCCATTGCTCGCGTGGACTGAACAGGTGCTTCCGCACATGCTCCCGTTCCTTGGATTCGTCGCGAAAGCCGCTCACAGGGTAACCTGCGACTTTCCAGAGCATGTCGCGCGTGGCGGCTGGCATCACCCTTCCTCCCGGTCGCGGAAGCGGCGCCCCGCCTTGGCCAGGAACCGCTTCGACTCGACCTGAACGGTGTTGGCCGCAGTCTTGATGCGTTCGGCCCCGTCAGCGACGCGCACGTATCCCAACAACAGTGCGACCTCCTGGTAATTCGGACGTCCGTGCAGCGGGTCCGCGAGCTTGTCGTAGTCCTGCTTGAGCAGGGGCTCCCACTGCGCGATACGCGCATCCAGCGCCGCCAGTTGGCCGCTGCGCCATTCGGGGGTCGCACCGCGGATCGTGCCATCGCTGACGTAGAGCTGAAGGAGGCCCGGGGCGACCCTGGGCATCGGCTCGCCATCCTTCTCCGCGATGATGCGCACGAAACGGTGACGTCGCTCATGCAACTCACTGATGTAGCTTGCGCGCTTGTCCACCGACATCTCCAGCTCGCGTTCCCGTTCCTCCGTGCGCGCCCCCCGTGCTGTGATCTCCTGGCGCACGACCTCGGGCGCCACACCGCGCCTGTCCGCGAGGAATTGCACCTCTTCGTCGTCCAGGTCGCCGTCGCAGGCAAGAAGGACCTTCAGCAGCACACGTTCATCTATCGGCAGCTCGTCTAGGATCCGTCGCATGGCAGCGGCCCGCTCGACCGCCAGAGCAAGTTCGTCATGGCCGGGCCTCGGATCCGCGTGGCCAGCCGCCCCTCGTCCGTCACGCTCGTCCCCCTGCCGCGGCTCCAGGCCCTGGGTGTCGCGGGGCAAGCCGGTGGGTCGAAAAAACGAGGCGGCGAAGTTGTACGCGGCCGTTGCCACGGTTGGCCCGGGCGCGTCCCTTTCCAGCAGATAGACGATGAACTTCGGGTCAGCGAACTTCTTCGCTAGGAACTCCTCGACGATCTGATCGTACTGTGCCAGCGCCTGCGGATCGTCCGCCACCGGCCCCAGCATTTCCTGCACTCCCTGTTCCACGTAGGGTAGCGACAACCCGACCACCTCGCCCAGCAGCTTGCGATCGAGCGGCGACGCCTTGAGAGCGCGGATCGCCTCGCCTAGCGTGCGTTGCTTGGGCTTCGCGGGCGCCATGGTGGCGCAATCCTAACCGAGGGAGGCGCCGGTGAGAAGCGGGATACCCTTCACGCCAACGCCTGAACCCATCAGGCTCGCGGTTGGCATCCGCAATCGGCCTTACCTGACATGCGTCGCATTGCGCCGAGCTTCGTTCCGCAATAAATGCACAGACCCGTTCGGCTCCGGTCAATAATCAGCTGCGCCCTCGCGGTTTCCGCTCGTGCTACCTCGGCGGCCTCCCTGGCCTTGCGATCCTGTTTCTCGGCAGTTTTCTTGGGCTTGCGCGCCCGCTTCTCGGCCGATTCACTGCTTGCCGGCTGTGCGTCCCATGCGGGATCGCTGGGATCCTGTGAGATGAGATCCTGCAGCCGAGCCTCGGCTTGCGGGAGGTCGCGCTTGCCCCGTTCCCACTCCTGCATGGCTGCTAGCGCGGCATTGTCCATGAAGTCTTTGCGAAACCAGGCCAACGGCCGCAGTCGCAAAGCCCGGAAGACGAGTCCCAGTATTGGCCCACCGAAGGCGGCGCCGAAGAATGCCAGGCAAAGGGCATTCCCCAATCTTCGGGAGTGCTCGCCCTGCGAATAATACGATCCGTAGGTGTCCGGCGCCGCGAACCAAGACAATGTGCCACCGATGACGCCGGCAACGACCATGCCTAGCCGAAGCGCTCCCGCAAACGACACAGTCCGCTTGTCTTCATTTGCCACGCCGATTTGGGCCTTCCAGCCCTCTGTCTCCCTGCGCAGGCTCGCGACATCGGACCTCTGCTTTTCGAGCCTGTCGCGGAAGCTCGAGACGATTTGACTTCGCTGGTCGACCGCTGCGCTCAGCCGGTCGTGGTATCGCTCCAACGCCTCGGTTGAGCCCTCAACCGAAGCTCGCTCCGCCAGCAGGGCTGCCGTTGCGGCAGCTCAGGTTTCCATCTCCGGCAGACGGCACGGACGCTTGGAAATCAGCCCGCGAATCGCGTCTACCAAGGCAGAGACGCGCTGTTCTACGGAAGCAAACCCCTGATGTGCGGAAATCATGTCTCGGTGCAGCCGAACCACTTCCGTCAACGCCGCCTTGTACCCATCCAGTTTCTCCAGTGCCTGGTCGCAGGAGTCTTCGGAGGAGTCGCCACCTTCCCCCTTGGCCAGGGTACTCTCCGCCAACGTGGCCCATCTCTGACCTATCTCGAAACCGCGACTCATGGTCGAGAGGGCGGAGCGCACCGTCTCCTCGAGACTCCGGATTTCCTCAGCAACGTTCAGAGAATGGGCGACTTTCCGCCGGCATCTTCCGATTTCCGCCTCCGTATCGTTCGTGTCGCCTCCTTCCATGAGCCAGGACTCCGACTCTCCCTCGGAAACTGCCACTCCAAAAGCAGCGGAGAACCTCTTTCTGAGCGCGTCGCCAACTTCTTGACTCTCGCGTACCCGAGTGTGGTGATCGGCAGTCTCGGCGTGGTATCTCGTAGCAAGGGCATCCAGCTCCAACACATCGTGGATGTATTGCTCGAACCCTCCTCCAGATTTGGCCATCGAGCTCAACGCCGACTCAGCTTTCCACCAGACTGTCCGGTCGTGCTGACAGCTGGGTCAAAGGCCGGATCAGAGGGATCCAAAGCAGCGAGTTCGCGAAGCTGCAACTCGGCATTCGCGCAGTCCCGCGTGGATGCCTCCAATCGCGCGCTTGCGGTATTCATGGCTTCTCGTCGCACCCAGTACGATGGCTGAAAAGCCCAGACCAGGGGCCCAATCACGGCTGCGCCAATGATCACGCCCAGGATGGCGCCGCCGAAAAAGCCCAGGAATCCCCCATTGGCAATGAACGTCGGGGCGTTTACACACCCATGAAGAGCCAGGATGATTCCGCACATGACGCCCGCGCTACTGATACAGACCGTGACATCCGCCTTTCTCGTCATCGCCTCGGCCGTCTTGAACGTCGTTTGCCAATTGGCCTGATCCGCCCTTCCCGCCACGATGTTGGATTGCAGCTTCGCTACCCCGTCCCGGAAGTTCGCCACGATCTGTTTTCGTTGATCTATCGCAGACGTCAGGCGGCCACAGTATAGCTCCAGAGCTTCGGTCGAACCCTCAACCGAGGTGCGCTCCTCCAGCAGCGACGTCGCGCCTGTAGCCCATGTCTCGATCTCGGGCAGCCGGCATGGACGATTGGAGAGCATATTGCGAATCGTTCTTTCCAGTCCAGAAACGCGCTGTTCTGCGGAGGCAAATCCGTGATGTGCTGAGATCATCGCGCCGTGCAGCTGAACAACCTCTGCCAACGCTTCGCTGTAGCGATCCAGGCCCTCCAGCGCCTCGTCGCAGGACTCATCGGGGACATCGACACCATCCCACTTCGCCAGCGTGCTTTCTGCCAATGCCGCCCATCCCTGCCCTATTTCAAACCGACGATCGACCCCTGACAGGGCGGAGTGCACACTCCTTTCCTGCTTCTGGATCTCATCGGCAACGTTAAGAAAACGCGCGACCTTCTGCCGGCGCTGTTGAATCTCCAAGAGTGTGTCGTCCGCGGATTCCCCCTCTACGAACCAGGACTTTCCGCCTGTGACTGCCGTTCCAAAGAGGGCGAGGAACCCCTTGTCCAGAGCGGCGCGTTCTTCTTGGCTCTCCCGCGCCTGCTTGCCCTGTTCGGCGGTCTCGGTGCCATACGCCGTGCCAAGTGCATCCAACGCGAGGACATTGTGGACATATTGCTTGAACTCTTCTCCAATTTTGGCCATCGAGATCAACTCCGCTGAACCGTTCCGCCAGACTCCTGGGGCGCGCAGACAACTTCGTCTAGGGCTGCATCAGAGGGATCCAGGGCAGCGAGGTCACGCATCTTCGATTCCGCCCTCCTACACGCCAGCGCGTATTCCTCCAGTCGATCAGTCGCTTTCCGCGGCGCCCCTCGTCGTGACGAAAGTGCCGACCTGAGAGCCGCAACCACCCCCGCGCCGACAAGACATCCCAGCAATAAAGTGCCAGTGCTGCCCCCGACTATCATTCCAATCGAGCCCCCGAGGATGCTTCCCAGACCATAGGCCCCCATATAGGCCCCCATGAGGGGTTCGACATCAGTCTTCCGCTCCCCGGTGCGAGTTTCCTCGTATGTCGCCTGCCAGCCTTCCTGAGCCGCCACCAAGTCAGACTGCAACTTCGCCACTTGCTCACGAAAGGTCCGGACGATCTCTCGCCGTTGCTCTACCGCCGAGAGAAGCCGCGCACAGTAGCGCTCCATCGCCTCGGTCGAACCTACTATCGAGTCTTTCTCTTCCAGCAGGGATGTCGCCCCGGCAGCCCAGACCTCCATTTCCGGGAGGCGGAACGGACGCTTGGAAATCACCCTGCGAACCGCATCTACCAAGGGGGAGACGCGTTGTTCCACGGAAGCAAAGCCCTCATGTGCCGAAATCATGTCTCGGTGGAGCCGAACCACCTCCGTCAACGCCGTCTTGTACCCATCCAGTTTCTCCAGTGCCTCGTCGCAGAACGCTTCGGATGCGTCGCCACCCTCCCCGCTAGCCAGGGTACTCTCCGCCAACGTGGCCCATCTCTGACCAATCTCGAAACCGCGACTCATGGTCGAGAGGGCGGAGCGCACCGTCCTCTCGAGACTCTGGATTTCCTCAGCAACATTCAGGGCACGCGCGACCTTCCGCCGGCATCCCCCGATTTCCGCGTCCGTATCGTCCGCGTCGCTTCCTTCCGCGAACCAGGACTCTCCTTCGGAAAGGGCCACTCCAAAAGTGGTGGAGAACCTTTTCCCAAGTGCGTCGCCAACTCCTTGGCTCTCCCGTACGCGCGTGCGGTGCTCGGCAGTCTCCGCGTGATACGCCGTCGCAAGGGCCTCCAGCGCCAACACATCGTGGATGTACGACTCGAACCTTTCTGCAACCTTGGGCATCCGTTCCTTCTATCCTTCCAGGACCTCGTCCAGAAGGTGGGCGACTCGTTCCAGATGCGGTTCGTGTTCGTTTTCGATGTCATTGAACAGCCGTTGAAAGTGTTCGGTCAGCGTCTCGAACATCTGGCTGTATTCCGTGTGTCGCGAGTCGCTCCAGCTCGAGTAGGCTAGATGCTCCAACTGCCCACGCAGACGGTGTAGATGTTCCTGCGTCTCCGAAGCAAACTCATGCAGCGAGCGCGCGAATGCTCTGACTTCTTCCGGATCTCCATGAACCTGGCTCATTTCGCACCCCTGGTTGAAAGGCGTTTCGCAAGCTGCTGCAGTGAGGACAGCTCGTAGCACCGGAATTTTTCCACGTCCGTGGGCTTGTCTTGTTGATAGAGGACCCCGTGGTGTCGTTTGAGCTTCACGGCAGTCGCCTGTTCGCCCAACAGCCGCGCGGAGTCACCTCCTAGGAGCGCCACGCGTGCGTCGAATTCCGCGATGTCACGATTTTCCAGGGAACGTAGCACGTTGGCGAACGTATCCGCCCAGACGATGCAGTGGATCGCCATGTCCGGGCCGTCTCGCAGAAGGGCAGAGAACTGTTTCACCACAGCCCCATTGCCGCCGTCTCGAAGCAGATCCCGCGCTCGCTGCAGGCCAAAGAGTCCCAGGACAATGGGTGACGGCGGTGGCGCATTGACCTGCTCCGCCCCCCGCGAGCGCTCTTCGAGGGCTTGTGAGAGGGTCGTTACAAAGCCAGCCACATGCCGCCGTTCGCCGACCCGCACGTCCTGCCCGGCTTGTGCAAGCCACTGGAACTCCTCATAGAGTTTGTCGTCCGTGTTGGTCAGGTTGAGCGCGTAGAGCGTTGCCGCACCCGGGGGACATTGGGCGACGAGGCTCAGCCAGGCAGATGAGAACACAGCGAATGCATCTTGTTCCTCCTGGCCAACTAGGAGCAGGTTTGAGCGGCTCTGCCGGCGAATCTTCACCGAGGTGTGCTGCTCATCCATCGTCGTGGGCTCGCCCAGGTAGAGGGGAATGGCCCGGAGCAGTGCTGGCGCTGGACCCGAAGCGACACGGGCCAGGTCTCGGTTGTCATCGACACTCGCGGCCCGGTTCCCCTCAAAGACCCGTGGGGTACGCAAGAACTTGCGACTTCGGGCAAGTTCAGCAAGCCGGCTGATGTGTTCCTTCCGAACCTGATCGGGGAGGAATGCAACTTGGAACTTGCGATTGCCGCCGAGCGCTCCGCCTTGCGCATTGTAGATGGCGTCACCGGGCCTCTCCAATAGCGCGGCAGCGTTGTTGTCTTTGGCCAGAAATCGATAGGAATCGCCCTCGCTCAACTGGAGAGCAATGCGGAGGCCCATCTGGGCCAACGTGCTGGCTTCGACGTCTGCCGCGGAGATGGTTTGCGACGAGAGCACCAGATGGATTCCGAAGGAACGCCCCCGCCGCGCGAGGTCGTCGAGCAGTTCCCGCGCACGACTTGCCAGGCGGTCGGTGCTTCGGAAGAAGACCTGGAATTCGTCGGCCACGAAGAGAATCCTCGGCACGACCATGCCAGTGGTCTTGCGGTAGTCTCGCAGATTTGAGCTGCCGCCGTTCCGCTTAAAAGTCTCGCCGCGCGAGTTGAGTTCGCGCTGGAGTCCATCGAGGACGCTTAGGCCGAACTCGCGTTCGCTTTCGACTGCTACCACCTTGGCATGGGGAAGGTTCCGGTAGGCATCAAACTCGACACCCTCCTTGAAGTCGATGAGATAGAGTTCCAGTTCCTCGGGCGAGTACTGCAGGGCCAAGTTCGTGATCAGGGTGTGGAGCAGGATGCTCTTGCCGGAACCTGTTCTTCCGCCCACCAGCGCGTGGTGATTCGACCCACCCGCCTGGCCAATCTCGAAGCGTAAGACATCGCGAGCGCCGTATCGGCCGATCGGGACAGAGACTCCATCGGCAGTAGTTTCGGCCCAAGTCTCCGTCGGAACGAATTGGTGGAAACCGACTTCCACTCGATCGGACGTGGCCGCGGGGGCATTGACGGCCTTGACGACGGCGGCCGTGAACGCAGGCTGAACGTCGTCCAAGGTGACCGCGAGATCGATAGCGGCCGGCCGCCAGAGGAACGTGCTCGTGGACTGGGCCCTCAGTACCGTGATGGTTCTCTTGAACTCGGTGCCGTCAAACCCGTGGGGCAGCGGCGCCGATTCATCCATGGTGGCGGCGACGTAGACCCCCACGCGTGGGCCATTCTTCGCGATCGTCGCCAACTGGTCGGCGGTCTTCTTGGAGAAGCCAGCGGGGAATCCCGCGACGGCAACCACGCGATAGGCCTCCGGCACCTCAGCGACCGCGTTGTAGGCTTCCAAGTCGGCGTATTCATTCCGCAGATATTTTTGCAGCACCAGCGACATATGGGCGATCACCTCGTCGATGCGTTCTTCGATCTGACGGGAATCGTGCCAGGCCATGTCGCCCCGGATGACCTCATGAAACTGTGACAATTCTGTGAAATTCTGACCCAGGCCTGGACAGTCGATCATCGTCAAACGGATCTTCCCTGGTGGAAGAGCGGCGATCAGGCGGACCAGCACGGACTGCAACGCTCGATTTGCAGCCTCAAGTTGGGCGCCAGAGCCGCCGAGCAGCAGTCCCCGAGTTCCCAAGATGGGCACAAGCGCCGGAACAGGTCTTGCCAAGAACGGGTGGGCGCCGATCGCCGACGGCACCCGCAGAGTGCCAATTCTTGTGAGGCGCGGGATTTCGACGAGGGATCGCGCGGGCTTGTACCCGGAAAGCACGAGCGGCTGCACGAGATTCTCTGGGGCCAGTGTCGCGCAGTCCACCGGCCGGGTACCTGGGGTTGCTTGGTCACCATCGCCTCCTTGGTCGGCGGTGAGTCGCGCGAGCGCGTCATAGATTTGCGTGGCCGATTCAATGAGTCGCCTGTCTCGGTCGGCCGTCTGAGCGGCGAACAACGCTGTCGCCGTCGCTTCGGCGTCAGCAGCGGCCTGGGACATCTTCCGCAACGCCACTTCCATGAGTTTCATGCTGAGAATCGCTCCTGTTCGACGAAATGTTTGGGGATAGATACGGCTGCTTCACGTAGGAGGGCAAAGTTGGTATCGAGCCGTTGGCACGGCGCTGGCCAGTTCCTACACGCGTCAGATGCCTTGAGCCATTTCCGGTGGTGAGTGTACTGCCGAGCACCAAAAATCGGAAGGCTCGAACGGCGAGTTCGAACGGCGAGTTTGGGTATCCATATCATTCATTTGTGGTTCTTCGCTCAGCGTAGGGGCACAACCGAGAGGCTCAGCTGGGCACAAGGTCACCGCCCCGCCGGATCCACCACCATCTCCGTCGTCAGTCCAATGGCAGGTGCCGACACGACGACGCGCTGGGTGGTCGCCATACTACCGAGCTCGCCGGCGTCGATGCTGGCTTCACCTTCGGCGTTGGTGTGGGCTTCCAAACGCTGGCCGTTGTGGAGGATCTCGATGCGGCCGTGGAAGGGGCGCTCGCCACAGGTCACGAACTGGGTTTCTGGTTTGCTGTTGCGGCTGACCAGCACGTCGGATGTCCCGGTGATGGGCATTCCCACCAGGACGAGCGACGCGCCCAGGGCGACGATCACGCCGCCGATGCCGTAGGCGTCTTGCCGTGGGTTGGTTGGCTTGTTGTCCGAATCAACGCCCTGGGTGGGCTGGGTGTGGGCGGCCGCGATCACGATGCCGCCCGCAATGCCAACCACGCCGCCCACCACGGCCAGCATCCACCAGTCTTCTACTTTGGGCTTCTTCTCGATGCGCTCCAACACGTCGTAGTGTCGAAGGACATCCACCTCACAGGTGCGCCGCTGCACGATGCGCAGGCGCAGACGTCCGGGCTCGCTCAGGTACGACACCTGGTTTTCTTCGCGTCCGGGCCGGCGCGCAATTTCGTCCTGGGCCACCGTGCGCTCGAAGGTGCCGCGACTGACCGACACGGTCTCGCCGCAGCCCACGCTCAGGCAGCACAGCATGGCGATCGAGCAGGTGGCGGTCTTGTTCATGCTCACTCTCCGAATAGTTCGGCAAGCTGGGCCGCGCTTTGCCGGGCGAGTTCGGCCAAGGCAGCGCGAGCGGCGGATTCGCGGTCGGGGCCAGCAGCGCGGGCGGTTTCGCCGCCCAGGGACGCGCGCGACAGCACCTTGCCTGCCTGAGACACGGTGAGATCGACTGAAGGTTGGCAGAGCCAGACGCCGGACAGGTTGGCATCGTGAAAGAAGGCCCCGCGCACAGTTCCCTCGATGCGCATGGACCTGGGCCTGTCGCTCGGCCGACCGCACAGACGCACGGTCGGGCCGTGGCTGGCCACCTGGTCGGTCACGGTAGCCGCCAGTTGCTCGCCCTCGGAGAAATCGGCGGCGCCTTGCAGGCAAATCTCTACTTCAATGGTCGCGGCCAGGCGGCGCAGTTCAGATTGCGCCTCGGTTGCGGCGATCACGGCGGACCACGCGCCAGGGTCCAGGGCCTGGCCCGAGACGGCCTGCTCCAGGGTCAGGGCGCGCGCCAACTCGGTAGCGAGGGCGCGAATCTCGACGGTCAGTCGAGCCGCTTCGCGCAGTTTGGCCTCGCCGAGCGCGCTTGTCTGCATATCCCGGGCTGAAGTCAGTTGCTGGCGCGCCTTCTGCGCTTGAGCGTGATAGCGGGACACGGCAGCGGCGCGATCTAGGACGGCCAGCACGTACACGACGCCGTGGATCACACGCGAATCCGCCACGGTGACCATTCCGTCGGGCTCGAAGTGCGTGGTCTGGCGCAGTTCCTGGTGCAGCTTCGAGATACTGCTGCTCTTGGCATCGCGGCCCGAGGCTGTGTCGACTTGTGCGCTTTCCACCGAGGTCAGGACCGAGCTGATCTGCGCCTGAATCTGGCTGCCAATGTCCGCGGTAGCGTGGGCGCGCGACTCGGCCAGGGTAGGGCCTTGGCCTGTGCCCGTGATGTAGCGGTCAGTAGGGAAGCGCGGATCCCGGCCGCTCAGCAGAGCTTCGGGCACGGCAGCGTCCTGGGGCACGGGTGCTGCGATGGCAGACTGGGACGCTGGCCGAAGAGCGGCGGCCGGGGCGCAGCCTATGAGAACAAAGCAAAGAACAGTGATGGTCCGTTTGGGCGCGCGCATGTTGTGTTCCTTTGATTGTTGAAGGGTCAGTCAATCCCCAGCTCGACCAGTTCGTCGGGCGTCAACTGCAGGGTGCGCAGCAGATTGAATTCCTCGACGGACACGGATACGGGCGCTGCCGAATCTCCGCCCGCCAGCGGAGTCATTGCCACCAACGCCCGGCCCGACTGGTCGGTCTGCGCTTGGGTGCTGCGGCCTGCGCGTATGACAGTCACTGGCCCGACATAGGCGCGGCTGCCGCAAGTCACGCTCTCGGGGACAGTGCGGACGCCCTTCTCCCGCACCACATCGCGAACGCCGACCAGAGGGACGTCCATCATGCCGAGAAGGCCGAGACTCAGCAGGATGCCGGATATGGCATACGAATCCTGCCGCGGGTTATTGGGCTTGCCGTCGGAGTCCAGCCCCTGAGTGGGCTGTGAATGCGCGTTTTCCAGCACGAGGGCGCCAGCCGTCGTCGAGATCAGGCCCAGCAAGGGGACGACCCACCAACCGTTCTGGGCCGAGTGGTCCACTCGCTCCACGATCTGGTAGCTCTCGCGGGTTTCGCGTTCGCAGAGGTTGTGGCGCGACACCTGGAGCAGCAGGCGATGATTGGCCACGCGATAGTCAAGGGCGCCTTCCTCGCCAGCGGGACGGCTGCTCACGACTTCCCGGTCGTAGACGCGCTCGTAGCGGCCGCGGCTGTACTTGACTGTGTCGGCGCATCCGCAGGCGAGGCAGGCCAGAGCGGAAACGGCGGCTTTCATCGTCTTGTTCACGTCTTGCAAGACGCACGTTGAGACTGCGTTCTGACAGGGCGGCGCAGGGGCGTCTGGAATCCTCGGGCATCTTCGAGCGTCGGAACGGTGTCAGACACCGCGATCCCCAGGCGTCCATCCCTCAGAGATGAAGAACGCGACTCACGCCCACCGCGCCGCAACCACAACAATGAAGTCGGAGTAGAAATCATGGTCACCCATAACCCCCTCCACAGATCCGGACAGGCGGCATTACCGCATCCGGCTCTTGCCTTGGGTGGTGACGGCGAATCGCACGAGGGGATAGGGATGGCA
>Ga0182027_10005540_pt1 | contig 19151 bp, 12 predicted proteins | sample 712E1DmetaG_FD_121300 | JGI IMG/M metagenome (GOLD analysis project Ga0182027, IMG submission 121300) | Permafrost microbial communities from Stordalen Mire, Sweden - 712E1D metaG (Illumina Assembly) | ecosystem: Environmental > Terrestrial > Soil > Wetlands > Permafrost | place: Sweden...
CCTCCGACCGAATCTCTCCCCGACCTTCGCCCGACGGGCAGACGGCCAGCGGAGCAGCTGACGCCTAAGCGGCGATCGAACAGCGGCCGAGCTTCGAAGACGCCTTGCTCAGCGGTCTCCTAGTGAATTTGTCCATCGACGCGCTGCCGCTCTGTTCGAAGATGAGTGCCCAGTGCTCCCCCGCCAGTCTCATCTTGAGGAGCACTTCGATTGCCGCGGCAAGATGAAGGACGCCATACTTCAAGTCTCGGTCGGTCGGTGACCCGCTGAGATGGCCGACTGCTGATTCCATGTAGTCGAGTCCGTTCTCCAGCAAGGGGAAGGACACTGAGCTAGTCATCTGCCTACCTCCCGTCTGAGCTCAGGGAGGCGGTCCGGGCCGTCTTGCATCTTGGGTGCCAGCACGGAAGACGCAAACAAGCCGCCGCCTCTACTCCGGAGTCTCAGGAAGCTGATCGAGTGTCACGGTGTCGACTTCGCTGGCCAGGTCCTCTCCTGACGCTGTCGCTTCAGACTTTAGCGGAGGTGGTTCACCAGGAAACTTCCAGATGTCGAACACCCACTCGCTCAGCTCGCGCTGCCGCCTTTCGATTGCCGCGGTGTCCCATGCGTCATAAGTAAGGAGCTCCCTGGTCATCACAATGTCTGAGTCGGCGTATGCGGCCGTCTTCTTTGTTGCAAAGTCCGCGTTCTTGATCGACGTGTTCAGTCGCCTGCCGAGTAAGGTCAGATTACCCAGGCGGTTCAGAGTCTGCGCGTGGTTGGCCCACTTGGGACCATCGGGAGTCTGCGGATAGATGTGCTCGACATGCACACGATCCGTTCCTTCGACCGCGACCTCCTGAGTTTGCCGCTTCGCGTGCTCGATCTCGCGCAACAGGTATCGCGCCGTGGCAATGCGGCTGACGCTCACTCGTTGGAACTGACCAATGAAGTCATCAGCCATCGGGGCGAGGGCGACAAGCGCGGCGACCGCTGCATCGAAGTCCCCGGTCTTGCGCAGGCTTGCGGCGACTTCGTAGACCGTTGTCTCCATGACGGTCGTCTCCCGGCCGCCGATAACGTTATAGCGCACGAATAGCGCCATCAGCGTAGCCGCAAGCAACCGCAACTTTTCCTTGCCTTGATCGTCAGTGACGACGGCGTAGCCGGATAGCAGTGCAGGGTAAAGCACCTTTGCGCCTAGCGCTTGGATTCCTTCGAGCAGTCGGCGAAGCTCGGGATCGTTCTCCCGAGCATGGACGATGTCTCGATATAGGGGAGCCGTCTCGCCGAGATTGATCGACATAGCGAGCGACTCGATGTTCTCAGCGAGAATTGCATCTTTGATCTCGCGGTAAAGCTTGCGCGCTTTGACGTCGCCGCGATAGCTGACCCAATAGTGCCGAAGGAAATCTTCGACATTCGCCTCCTCGTTCGTTTCCAGGACTGTTTGCCACGCCGCCACGATCCGGCTGCGGGCAACGTCATCTGGCGCGCGTCGAAGCAGTAGGTTCCGCAGAAGGTCGGGTGTGGACAGCCCAATACCACGATCGTTCAGCGTTTCGAAAACCGCTGCGGCGTTGTCTTCGTCAGTCGATGTGACCGCTACAACGGACATGTGATCGCAAAGGACTCGTTGAATCCGGACGTTCCGATCGAACGCGACCTTCCCGCCACCTAGCGCGTTGCTCTCCTCCTGAACACGCTCTGCAAAGTACTCACGGGCCTTACGTATGAGTCCATGAGACTTGAGCGTCGGCGTCACGCGTGCCGGAGGATCCCTTGGCTCATCTTGGATGTCGGCACGGAAGAAGTCCCGGTCGTAGAGGTTCAGAGTGAGGACTTGTGTAGTTGTGTTTGTCGCGTCGTCGAAATCCGAGATGTACTTATTCTGCAAACGTGTGGCGGCGTCTTTCGAGTACGCGCGCCTCGCGTCACGAAGCACTGAGAGCAGGATCGTCGCAGTGGCGAGGCGCTGCTGACCGTCGAGAAGGAGGTTGGTCGACCCCCCGGTGACCAGTACGGTGGAGCCGAGGAAGTACTCCTCTCCGATGATGTTCTCGTTCGGATACCTGGCGTCAAAAGCGATGAGGTCTTCCCAAAATGCCTGGGTCTCCTCCGTAGTCCAGGAGTAGGACCTTTGCCAATCAGGCACTTCTACACGTGGACTCGTTGTGCTCAAGAGCGCGCCCAGAGTCAGGCGGCCAGCTTCGTAACGCTGATCAGGCATTGCGTAGAGGATAACCCGGCAAGCTGCGCGCGCCGAAAAACTCGCTTGTCGAAACCCGCACGGGCTCCAGGAATCTCGTGGGAAGTTGGGAACCTTGGCGCTCGCTTCAATCTCAAAGCGGCTTCCAGCAGCCAGCTGGCGTGGCGTCCACGCTGAGCCCTGGCGTGGCGACGCTCCGGCCCCGCGCTCCGTCACCCCTGGAAGACCAGAAGACGATGCGCGGCCGCGAAACTGCATTGCGAGCGCGTCCGATTAGTGGGTGGTCCGCCTGGCGGTGGGACGCTCAGCCAGAGCCCGCCTCGCGGCGCGTCGAAAGTAAGGCACCTTACTTCTTGCCGCGTCGAGCGCGCGCGAGTAGAAGTTCGACGTCGCGCACGACATCTGCCACATCCTCGTGCTCCCACACTCTAAGAACATGCCAGCCGGCCTCCAGGAGAACCTCGGTATTCCGTTGGTCGCGCTCGCGGGTCGCGGTCAACTTACGGTTCCACCACGCCTCATTCGTCATTGGACGTGTCGCGTGCTCGGGACACGAGTGCCAAAAGCAACCGTCGATGAAGATCGCAACGCGGTCTCGCGGAAACAAAACGTCTGCCGTGCATCGAAGCCCCGGCACCGGACGCACATGAACGCGGTAACGAAGGCCAGCTCGGTGCAGAGCCGACCTGACCCGGAGTTCCAACGCCGTATCCCGCCCGCGATTCGACTGCATGCTCCTTCTCACCCGTGGCGACGACGCCCATGACATCTCGTCGATCTCAACCATCATCCTCGGATCGGTCGTTGTCATGATCCACCCATTCGCCAGTCTTCATTTGTAGACTACATGTGTGGGCAGGCATGTCGCTATCGATGACCTCCTCGATGCCACAGCCGTGGCCGCCCGTATGGGTCTGAGCCACCGCAACAGTGTCACCACCTACATGGCACGCTACAAGGACTTCCCGCGTCCGGTGATCGACACGGGACCCAAGCGGTGTCGCTTATGGTCTCGGGTCGACATAGACGGATGGATGAAATCGAGGGAGGACGCCGGCAAAGTGAGGGCACGATGAACGGCGGTATGAACCTCGCTTCCAACCACACCTTGATCGACCTCTTCGCTGGCTGCGGCGGGGGTTCCCTCGGCTTCAGACAGGCCGGCTTCACCCCAATGGCAGCAGTGGAGATCGACAGGCAGGCTGCGGCCAGCTACGAAGCCAACCTCGGTCTACGTCCCATCACCCGGAACATAAGGCGAGTTGGTGGCACGGAGTTACTGAAGTCAGCGGGTTTGAACGCCGGACAATGTACGTTGCTCTTCGGGTGTCCACCATGTCAGGGCTTCACCGAGCTTCGCAAAGGTTCCTCGTCGACAGCACGAGACCGCCGACGCAACACGTTATATTTGGACTATCTAACGCTCATCGAGGCGGTGCGCCCACGACACATCGCTTTCGAAAACGTCCCAGGCATGTTGAGCAAGCGGTGGCGTCGCCACTTCGATGCCCTCCTCGACGGTCTGCGGAAATCGGGATACGACTCCACGTGGAGCGTCGTCGACGCTGCGGACTATGGCGTGCCTCAGCGTAGGAAGCGGGTTCTCGTCATAGCAAGCCGCGTCACTAAGCCGTTGCTTCCCGCCGCGACGCACTTCGAGGAACCGGTGGACGGTCATCCCGGTCGACACGAGACAGTGCGGCACGCCATCGGCGATTGTCGGCCTTTGAAGAGCGGCGAATCCGACCCCGAGGACGCGTACCATCGGGCGCGGAACCATTCAACCATTGCACTCCAGCGGCTCCGCGTCATTCCCGAGGGGGGCGCCCGTGCAGATTTGCCGCCACGCTTGCAGTTGGAGTGCCACAAGAATCACCGCGGTCATTACGACATCTACGGACGGATGTGGTGGGACAAGCCAGCACCCACGCTCACCTCGGGTTGCACGAACGTGACCAAAGGGAGATTCGCACATCCCGACCAGGACCGGGCGATCACCTTGCGCGAGGCGATGCTCTTGCAGACGTTCCCACCGAACGCCGTACTCAGGGGCTCGCTCGAACAAATGGCACTTCAGGTCGGAAACGCGATCCCCCCGCTATTGGCGCTCCGCATCGGTGAAGCGGTGATGAGGATGGAGCGCGCCTCGACCCGAAAGAGGACTCAGGTGCGCCCGACGTTCATCACGCACGTACCCAACCGTTCAAGGGCGACAAGGAGTCTGGCCAGATCCTCCACCTGAGGACCCGCCGCCTCGACTCCGATCTCCACGTGTCGTCCGAGTCCTGCCGTGGTCAGGTTCGCCGAGCCCACGTACGCGCACAGATCGTCTACCACCAGGACCTTCGCATGCGAACCCAGCGACGACAACTCAGTGCGCACCTCGGTGACCTGAAGTCCGCCCCGTGCACCGCCGTCGCAACCCTCGCTCAGCGTTGCAAACTCGATCCCTCGACCCGCGCTGGTGATGACGTTGATGTCCACACCACGGCGGCGGGCCGCCTGCAGTGACTCGGCGAGAAATCTCACTGCAGGCGAGTCGACGAACGGTGCCGCCAGGCGAATCAGTTCGGTCGAGCGGTCGATCATCTCCAGCATCACGCCAGCCGTCTGTCGCAACGGCGGGGGTTGCAGCAGGGAGCGGACCTCTGGAGGCAGTGTCGCCACCGGTGTCCACGACGGAGGACGTCCCACTGGGTCAAAGGAGTCGCCGGCCAGCTCCAGTGCCCTTCGAACGCTGACCGCCGCCTCACGGTCCAGACGACCGTCGGGAGCGAGCACGCCCAGGGTTTGAAGGTTCACGCGCCATTCGTTTGCGGAACCGCCGACACGCGCAGACCGCAAGGCCCCCGCGATGTCCTCTTCGTGGATCACCTTCCGCTCGTCGCCGTGATCGAGACGGCCGATGACCAAAGTCCACCGAGCGGGCGCCCCCTCTGGTCCCCGTAACGCGTCGTGAACCGCTCGGAGAGCGACGTTCATCACACGTCCAAGACCGGTTCCCAATAACCGACGATGTCGCCATCGGGCGATCCGAACAGGTCCCATCGGCTGATGAAACGGTTCCACGCCTGGCAGGCGGTCTCCGGAAGCTGGAGGCAGCCGTGGTCAGCCCCTCGATTGGCCACCATGCAGTTGGGGTCGTAGATGCATGTCGCGTTCTGAACGGCACGATCGACCACCTCGTCGAGGTTCTGTTCAAGCACGGTCCGCAGGCCGCCAATCGTGAATTCGCTGCCGCCGTTGGGGTGAAGGGCGAAACTCAACTCATACGGGAACAAATACTCCGAGAGGCCGGTCTCGGAGTAGCCGCTGTCGACGGCCAAGGCACGGAGCACCTGATGTGCCGTGGAGTGAAGCAGACCGAAAAGTGCCCGAGCCCCGTATTCCGGGTCGCCGGGCAACACCTCGTCGTCTGGATCCCACCTCGGCAACTGGCCGTCCTCGGGATCCAGACGAGCCGCGAACCACCGATGGGGTCCGCCGGCCTCGTCCAGTTCCGCTTGCGTAGCTGCGCCATTGGCTACGAGCCATCGAGCAACCCGTGCTCGATCGAGGGCGAAGACGAGTGCCTCCGTCTCGGTCGGACTCGCGTAGAGGAGAGTGGTCAGTTGCTGACCTCGCGCCGCCCGCCCTTTGTAAGCGACTAGGTCCGCCTCCCGTGCTCCGAAACCCCCACGGGTGTAACCGATCGCCAAGTAGGTGACCGGGAACTCGTTGACAAGCATGCAGCGGGAAGGATCGAAGCCGGCACGCGACAACGTCGGGTTGTAGTTCTCGTACCTGCTCGCCCGTCCCGCGCTCACGGTGTTGCGGCGGAGCCTCTCCAGGGTGATCTTGGGCAGGGCAAGCACACGTTCGTAGACCCCGACCTGCTCCGCGAGCAGGCGACCACGACCATCATCGCCTAAGGGGTCGAATCCCAAATCATTCTCGACTCGCGATCGGAGGTCGTCCAGGTCGACCGGAACGTACTGCCGGCGCAGGGTGTGCGCCTGCTCGATCAAAGCCGGCACCCCGGACTCCTCCATCATCCTGATCGAATCGAGAATGGCGGGTTCTATCTCCCCGCCGCTTCCCGAGGTGAGGGAGCGCACCTCCTCTTCCGTACATTCGTCCAGCCACCGGGCCAGGGTGCCGACCACGAAGCCCGGGGTTTGCGCCATGCGTGCGAAGTCCTCCCGGGGAACGTTGACCAGGGTCCGTCCGTGTCCCGAATACGCGGACGAGGCGGTGTGCACCTGTGGTGACATCATCTTCTCGGTCCAGCGACATCCCGTCCGGTTGGGACAAAAGCCACGTACCTGTTGTGCCGACCCGCACTGCAGGCACTCCCAACGGAAGTCCTGGAATCTCGAAACCTGATCGTTCAGGCGAAAACCGGCGGTGTGATGTCGAGGGAGGCATTCCCGGGGTGGGATCATCGGGAGGATCTCGCCACACGAGTGAACGAACACGTATTGGAGTTGACGGTTCCCGTGGTCGTTGCCGCAGCGGGGGCACGCTGGCGGCCACGGGTCCACTCCGGGGCGCGGATCCGACGCCTCCCACACCCCTCCACACCGGCCGCTCGCGGCGCAGCGGAACAGGAGGGGCCAAACGCGCGTATACACCTTGCCGGGGATGACCACCTCGTAGTGCTGATGCGCCAACGGGTCATCCGTCGGGAACTCCGGAGCCCGATCGGAGCCCGCATCGGCGCCACCCGCCAGGCGTCCCTCCATACGCCAACGCTGGACGAAGTTCATCGCCTCGTTGACGAGGTAACCGGGGTCGAGGGCCGCTCCTTGATAGGCGTCGTCCCGGCCGTACTGTCGAACCTGAGCGACGAAGCCGCCCGGATGGTCGAAGGTCTGGCCCGGACGGTACCGATACAACACCTGGCCCCGGTTCCGGGACATCTCCTTCGGACTGAAGGTGCTCATGATCTCTTCCTGTCGGCAAGCACGTAAAAGGGGATTCCCTCCGCGATGTCACGCAGAGAAATCATCGGGGTGTACTCCAAGCCCAGGTAGTCCGCCGTGCCTCGGTACTGAGGTCGTCCACCCAGCGCCGCACTTGCGGCCGCGCCCGCGGCTCGAATGCTGTCGATGGCGACATGCACGCGCTCGTCGAGTTCCGGTCGAAGCTCTTCGGCCTCGTCGCGGTCGGTCAAGTACGCCTCGCCGAGCGCCTCCAGCAAAGACTCCGCTCGTACCGACTCGAGTCCGCCAGCGTCCGCGCCTCGCAACGCGACCTGCATCTTGGACAGGTCGTGCAGGTGCGCAGGTGCGCGACCGGAATCCCAGAAATCGCGATTGCCGACCTGTAGGACGTACGCCATCAGGACACCGGGAAGCGTCTTTCGAGCGGCGTTGGAACTCCAGCGGTTGATCGCCACCGGCTCCACCATCCGGTCGAGGTACTCGTGAAACTTCGCGTGATACCGGAAGTGGGAGCGGTCCCGTTCCCGTATCGGGTTGAAGATCATGAAGACGATCCCCAGGTACCTTCGGCCGATGCGCGAGGACGCCTGGATGTACTCCGCCATCGATTTCGGCATGCCGTTGAACACCATGACGTTCAGACGGTCTATGTCCACTCCGTGGGAAACCATGCTGGTCGCGATGACACCCTCGGTCTCGCCGGAGTCCATCAGGTGGTCCAGAGTGATGCGAACATCGTCGAAGCTGGTGTCGCCGCTCAACTCCCGCACCGGGACGGGTCGCAAACCCTGAAGACGCATGTGCTCGTTGACCTGCGTCTCCATGGAGCGTCGAAGCTTGCCGAAGTCGATCAGGCTCGTCACATAGGTGAGCGACACACGGTAGAGGTCCAGCAGCAGGTCGAAGTCGTCTTTGGACATGCCGGCCAAGCCGTCGACACGAACGGGCCCGTCGTCCTGAAGATGTCGAATCTCCTTGTGGAACGCCTGCAGGATACGGACCAAAGTCTGCTCGGCCGTCGTCCTGTTCGGCTGGATCCCGATGAACCTCCGCATCGGATCGTCAAGGAGCCGCCAGTAGAAGGACTCCTCCAACGAAGGGCCCGGCAGAGGCACAACCACGGAACGGAGTCCGAAGAGATGGTCCACCTGTCGGTCCTCGCCCTTGATCGTGGCCGTGGTGGCGATCACCTTCATTCGAACCCCCCGCCCGTCGGGACGTGCCCGGGAGCTGAGGCGTTGTTGGGCGACGGCGAGGATGCCTTCGTAGTGTCCGCTGAACGCACCGAGATCCTCGTCGACCATGTGCAGTTCGTCGACGATCTCCAGTGACGGACTCGCGTCGTAGAGCGACGCGGTCAACGGTCGGATGGTGTTCTTCGGGTGACCCTTCGCCCTTCGTTCATGACACTTTCCCCCGCGACCCAGTCCGTGCAGTGTGCACTCGCAGTCGACATCGCCCAACAGCGCGCCGAAACGGTCCGTGAGCCCGATGTTCGCGAGCTTGTCGAGGGTCCCGACGATCAGAGTCGGCAGATACCGGTACACCTCCGTGTCGACCACGTGGACCGGAAGTTCCCGTCCGCAGGCGGTGCACGAATGGACAAGCCGCAGTTCCGACGGGTCGGGAGGGAGCACCTCGACGGTCCGCCCATGACAGTAGGGGCATTCGTCGACGACCCGAACCTCCCGGCGACGCTCGACGTCGGTCATCAACCGATCCAACGTGGCCTGGTCTCGGCTCAACGAGTTCGGCGTGTTGCCCTCGCCGGCGAAGAAGCCGAGCGAGAACCGATCCCCCTTGCCTCCTCCGATGGCTTCCAGCTCCGATACCGCCTGCTCTCGCACTTCGTCGGCCGCGGCAATGAACTCGACCTGACGCTGGGTCTGTTGCAACGTCAACAACCGCAACGGGAAGCGGCACCACGCCGTGACCCCGCGCGACTTCCCGCGGGCTCGGTCGTAGAACATGGCGCACCCGCTCAGTCCGAGATAGCCCTCCGTCTTTCCTCCCGACGTGGGGAAGAAGAGAACCGTCGCCGCCGCCGTCGGGTCGGGATCGTCCTCGGCACCCCAAAGACCGCGGGTGAACTCCGAGGGATCGTGCTCCCGCCAGGCCAGGGACGGAAGCTGAGAGACGATGAACACCAATTGGAACAAGCGCCATCCCGGATGGCGTTTGCCGCTCATCTCCCCGAGCTTCACCATTGCGCGATTGGCCAGCCTGAACGCGAGCATGAGCCGCTCGTCCAGCATCAGCCAACGGATGCCGTCCTCGAATCGGCGGATCTCCGCCTCGAACGCGTCCCGATCCCTCCCCTTCCGCTCGGCGAGATCCTCCCGGAGACCCGCGGTCGACCAGGCGTCCGAGGCCATCCAGGTGCGCATGTCACCTGCCAGGCCTTGGAGCAACGGGATCGGGGCGCTCGCGAGTGCCGAGAAGGACGTGGCCGGGTGGTCCTTGGCCACCATGCGCCGCGTCTGATGCACGGGGGCCGCCACCGACCGGAGCCGAAGGATCACGTCCCCGGACTCGTCGGTGTCGGCCGCGACGCCGCAGTTGTTCGCGTACGCCGGCAGCCTCGGGTCGTACCGGTATGCGTCGGGACCAAGATACGTCTCGATGGGGAAGATCACCCCCGGCGGCGCCGCACATTCGAGCCGTATCCGGAAGAGGAAGTGGTCGCGTGCGTCGTCGTGGCGTTCCACCTGCTGCCCACGGCGGGTCCCCTTCACCTTCGGGTCGTCGGACAGGTTCTCCACGCTCAGTTGCACCCGAAACCGACCGTTGGCAACAGACCGGGTCAACGCCGTGATCCGTGCGGACCACTCCGGTACGACGGCCGTCCCCGGTTGTGCACTCAACCAGGCGAGGAAAGCCTCTTCGGTACCCAGCACGTCCCCGGGCACGAACCGCTCCGTCCGATCGTCACCGTCTCGCCGGTCGACGGCGGGATCTGAAACAGCCCGGCTCCGGGCCGAAGCGAAGCCCGCTTCGAACTCCTCCGAACCCAAGTATTGAAGACGATGCTCCGGGTCCAACCGCAACGACAGCGGTCCGGTGTCGACCTCGACCCGCTGGTACGCCGGCGCCAGCCGGTAGTCGCGACCGGGCCGGTCCTCCGGCGCATCATCGCCTCCCCGGTATTCGAGCTGCTCTTCGAGTGTGGGAAACACCCGGTAGTAGCAGCTGACCGTGGCACGGGCTTCGAGAACGGCGCGGTCATCGACGACCTCGAACTCGAATCCAGCCGAGCTGGGCGTCTCTCGACCCCGTCGCTCCCTGCCCGCGGCCAGATTGAGGTCGGAAGGCGCCAGTGTGGCAAGAAAGTACTTCGCCGACGGTGGCTCTCCGACACACCGGTCGCCATCCATCTCGCCGGTGGCGTCGAGGACCACCGCGTCGACCAGGTGATCGGCCATGGCCGTCTGCTGTGCCACCGTCGGTTCGAACTGTTCAGTCATGGGTGTTCTCCTCGGTTTCGGCTTGCTCGTTCATATTCCCGATCAGGATGTAGGGGACTTCCCCGGCAACTTCGATCGAGTGCACGGTGAGAATGTCGATCGACTCCTGGAAGTCCGCCACCGTCAGACCGCTTCGTTCATCGACTACTTCGTCGGCGTCGAGAAGGCCAGCCGCCGCGGCCGATCCCACTCTCATCGCCAAATCCGAGAGCCGTTGTCCGAGGCGGACGTGTGCCCCGCGGAGCGAACGGATCGCACGGCACACCTCGGGGTGGTTGTCGCGTAACACGGGGTCGTCCATCACCAATCCGACACGGTGGACGTCTTCATCGTCGTCGGGACCGATGGTCACGCCGATCACCCAAAGTCGAACCGTCTGGTCCTGAACGGTGCAGCCCTCGTCTCTCAAAGCATCGGCGAAGAGCACGTAACTGCCGAACCTCCGATACGCGGCACCCAGGACACGGCGCCAGTGGGCGACCCAACCGGCCGCCACCGCCAACGCCGGCACCGCCACGGCGACCTCGATCACCTTCGCCAAGAGGTCCTTTCGACTGTCTCCGTCGAAGATCAGCAAATGGTCACCGACCTTGAGTGACGAGACGGGGAACGCCGGCTCGGGCTTGCCGGTGCCCGGGCGGAACCGGGTGACCGTTCCAGCCTCTTCGATCAGGGTCCAACGCCCGTCGTCGAAGGTGATCTTCACCGCCGTCACCACCGACGTACCCGAACCGTCCAGTCCCGCCCGGTCCGGTCCGACAACGTCCTCCGAACCGCCAGGTTCCAAGTCGGCCAGCCATCCATCCCCTCCCCACAAACCCGGAGGGACGTCCGGCGGCGCCGGTGTCGTGATCGCCACGTCCTCGAAGTCGCCGTCGGGAGGTCGTTGTCGGTCGTCCGAAACGACGAGACGCGGCGTCCCGCTCAATTCCGACCACGTCCGGTCCTTGGCGTACGCCCTCGCAAGCCACTTTTCCCTCGCCGTTTGGAGGCTGACCGCCCGACGTACGAGTTCCACCTCGTCGTATCCGCGCGCCACCGACTCGACTGGTCCCTCCGGCGTGTACGCCAGCACCAGGATCGAGGTGGCGATCCCGGATCGGTACACGAAGCGTGCCCAGGTCGGAGCCATTCCGGTCAACAGCGCGACGTCTGCCGGCCTCTCGTCGGCCAACGCGCCCAACGACGTGACCCGCACGTCCGAGAGGCGTCCATGTCCGGCGAGGTCCGTTCGGTGAAGACGCGCCAGCTCGGCGGTCCGTGCGATCAGCATCACGTCCTTGTCTTCGTCCATCAGCTCCCACAACGTACGGACGAGGGCGTCGCGCTTGGGTGGAACGGGACCGAGTGCCCCTGCGAGATCGCGGAGTTCGGCTTCGGCCATCGGCAGGTACAGGTCACGGGTCTCCCCGTGTGTCAGTCGCGTGGCGGCGCCGATGGCGCCGAGTCGAACCTTCACCGGCAACGTGAGGTCCTCGTATTCCTTCATCGGCAAGGCCAATCCCGACAGATCGTGAAAGAGCCTGAACGCCTCACGACTCAGTTGTGCCGCGACGGCCGAACGACGGCCCGACCGAACCAAAGGTCCGATGTCCTGCCAAAAGAGGGCGGCGTTTTCACACACGGCGTGGGCCACCACCGCGACGACCCCGCAAGTGCCGCCAGCGACTCTGCGAGCCAACCGCAGGGGAAGACCGCCGTCGTCCCGGATCCTGTCGAGATCGGCTCGGTCCCAGCCGAACGTCAGGACACGGTCATCGAGGCCGTCAAGGAAGGAGTCCGACGGATCGCATGCGATCAGCACCACGGGTACCCCGAGGCCCAAGACCTTCTCCACATCCTGACATGGCATGTCCACTACGACGAGATCGATGTCACGCACGGACGCCAACGCGGAAATCGAGGGTACGAACAATGTGGACCAGCCGTTGCGGGGATCGGCGCCGAGAACGCGGATGACCGAGTCCGTTCCGAGAGTGGCAGCGGGTACGACCTCGCGAAGGGGAGCGATCCCCATGCTCTTAGGATTCCGAACGCCCAACCCCCGGTAGAACCCTCTGGCGTGATAGTCGGAGGTGACGACAGCGACATGCTTTCGACTACCGAGGGCCTGGCCGCTCTGGCGGTAGTACGCAGCCATGTCGGTGATGTGCACCGCGGCCGCGATCAGTTCGGGCAGCGGTGCAAGCGGATCGGGGGGGCACAGGACGAGTGCTCGGCCCCGTGCGAATGCCCACTCCGCCAGTCGGAGTGCTTCGATCTCCAGACTGGAGACCGGGAAGAAGGAGCCGTCGCTGCACAACCGACGCTCTTCAAGACAAGTCGAGAGTCCCGGGTCAACGTATGCCCGGATCACACCCGGCCACGGCGTGGCCGGACCGTTGAGGTCCATCATTCACCTCGTCCGCGAATTGTGAAACGGGGGAGCGCTGGCCATCTACCAACGCTTCTGTCCACCCGTACCATCTCTGGCGGTTGTCGGGATCGTACACCCGGGCTGAATCAGTCCGTGACGGCGAGGTCAATGCCACCCAAATGCCGGCGCGATTCAGCGCTGGCGATAGCGCCGGACTGGGTGTCGGGCAACTCGACCCTCTCAGAGCGCTGAGCGTCGTCGAGACCGTGACGCGCGGGGGCCCGGTGTTCGGACTACCGAAGTCGAGTGTCTATCGTCACATGCTTGCGATCCCACCTCCTTCGACGGAGATGTTCGCGGAGTCCTCGGCACGACGTGGCGTCATGGGCGCTGACTCGAACTCGCTTGTCTTCACGTCACCCGCCAGTGGCCCCATGCGGTGCGCGAACCGGCGCAACCGTGTTTGGGTTCCGGCCTGCCGGACAGACACCCGGCGACGTAGCTCCACGAACTTCACCGGGCCAACGCTCCGTCCTGGTGTGACTTGCCGGGAACGTAAAGACTATGCAACAGCTTCCCGTTCACTCCGACGTGAGGATGAGGTCGTCACCCTCGGATCACCACAGTGCGGGAACACTCAGTTCAAAGTACCGGCTCTCGCCGACTCCGACGCTAAAGCGCTCCGCGTCGAACGCCGATGGTCGTACATACCAGGCCTGAGAAATCATCGTCGTTGCGCTCACCGCGGCGAACGCGACGGCATGCAACTTTGAGCCCGTTAGTCCGAGTTCGAAGTTGTAGTTACCGTCAACGTAGTATCGCTGGTGAGCTTGAGCGATCTCGCGCAGCGCTTGCGGAAGGTCGTCTGAATCCAGCGGAGTGACCTCCGACCTATCGGCCAGGCGTGTTGCTACCGTCGCGGCGCGGCGCGCCAGAATAGCCCTGGGCGTGTCCCCGACGGGTGCAAGAATCTGGACGCGGTCGAATTCCCGGTGCTCAACCAGGGACAACAGTCGTTGATGTTTAGGCGACGCCGACGCGATCAGGTAACGACGACGGGACTCGTCGGCGTCGGTACGCAGGAGCTGTTCGAATGTGTAGGGCCCCGCTTCTCCGGTCCAAACTCCGTTGAGTCCCTCGAGAAAGGCCCAAATGTCACCGCTATTCTCGGCGGCAAGAACTGGAGCGATCTCCTCGTCAAGAGGGTAGTGACGGTCCGCCTTGGTATGGGCAACAATCACAGCACCCTCCCGCGATAGCGCCCGTCGGACGGACTGGAAGATCATCGGCTTGGCAAGGCCGGTCACATCGACGAGGCATGGACCCGCAGGTGGAAGCAGGTCGGCTGCCGGACCAAGGGTTCGGTAGTCGAGGATTTCGGTGCTTCCTACTCTCGCTCGAACGATCCGTTCGATTTCCTGCGAATAACCCTTCTCGTCGTAACGGATCAATACTGCGTGTTCTGGATGGACGACCTCGAGCAAACGCTGCGTGGACACAAACGTCCTCTCCTCGAAACCAAGTCCAAGCACGATGGAGCGCAGTGTTAGCGCCCCGAGCTCACTAACGGTGAGCTCTCTCGACGTGGGCGTTCTGAACGAGGCTAGTTCGACACGCCCTTCTGACCCTTCGGCCTCCTCGGTCGTCGCGGCGCTCTCGAACAGAGTATGCGGCCTCGGCACTCCATAGTTCGACGCCGCAACAGCGAGATCGGCTTCGTCCAGTGGCGGCTCAGGCTCGTCCGCCTCTTCTAGAGGGCCACCGAGATTGCGCTTGAGGATGTCCCTGCCGCGCTTTGGTTCGGCCAACCATTCCCGAAGGTCGTTTCCGCTCAGCTCAAATCGGTCGCGATCTGCAAGACCTATAAGGCTCGCCAACCCGAACAACTTTCTGTACTTCAAAATGAACTGTTGCACCGGATCGTCGTCACGAGTCTTGGTCCGAGGCGCACCACCTTCGAGCACAAAGACGCCAGCGTCGATAAGGGTTCTGAGTTGCTCAAACTGCTCTTCGGTATCCTCCGTCGTAACGCGCACATAGATGCTCGAGTACTGGCGCAAACGCCCGTTCTTCCGTGCCGAATCCACGAGAAGGTCGCGCGCCGCCTGGGCGAATCCAAGAGCAGCATCCTTGAACCGTCCGTCGCGATGATTCAGGTGGTAGAGCCTCTGGGCACAATAATCTAAAAAGCACTGATGCTGGATCTCCGGCGATATCGGGACACGCTCTGCGCCACCGCGTCGGAACATCGCGTCGTAGATGGCCAAAACATCACCGATATCACCTACACAGACAGCCGTAAGAGCACGGAGTCCGTGGTACACACGTTTCCGTTCTGCAGCCGTCGCAGAAAGCGCGGCAATGTGTTTCGCGATCGCCTCGAGCTGTTGGTTGCCGAGGAGATCGGCAGGCGTGACGTTGCGGGGATGAGCGGGATACTGGGCAGCCCGCAAGGCGAGAATGTCCCTGATGAAGTTCGTTCCTCCCCCCTTGCGAAGAGGTGCACGGATCCGCTCGTAGACTTGCGCACCGAACTCGAACACGTCGTAGTCGCGACCGGGTCTAGCTTTCTCGATTAGACCAGGAGACATCAGAACGTACTCGAGGGTCTGCGCTTCTGTTGTCATTTTGAAAGCACAGATATCACTTGAGAAGATCAGTCTTGATACAAGCTCTCGGATGCTGTCCTGGCGGAGATACCGCGTAGAAACGTCGTCGAGAAGGTAGAAGACCGACACGCCGGACCAGATCGTCGAGGCGCTCTTCAACGCTTCAGCAAGCGCTATAAAAGCAACGGACGGATCGGTACGTAGAACGTGCTCGCTCTCGCCTCGCTGTAGGGAAGCGAGCATGCGCAGTGTGAGACGTTCAAGCAGGAGTTCGTCGTCGGTATCGGCCATAGTACCGACATTTGCTACGTAGTCCCGGAGGACCTCCCCGAGGCGTCTTGCAGCGCCGAACGCTGGCAGTGACCGATCGAGCTCTCGAAGATGTCTGAGGGCTCGCAGTGCCTCGCGTACGTAGGCCACGAACAAGCGGGCGTCAGGCTCATGAAGTTCGTCTGTCGAACCGAGCGGGTCAAGAAGGCGACTGCACGAGACGTACAGCCCCACGTAGCCATCGTCAGTCAGGCCTTTTGCGAGCTCTTCACCAAGGAGCGTTTCCTGATGAGCAGCGGCGCGCGCGTGAAACATGAGTGCTCGCAGTAACATCGTCTTGCCACAGCCGCGCATCCCGGTGATGAGCTGCGGGCCTCGCTTGCTGATTTCTTCGCGCCAGTGCCCGTCCGGATCCACAAGCAATTTCGGCACGAACCAAGGATGAAGCGTCTGCGCGTTGTAGGAATCGTCGATGCTCCGAAGCGGGGGGGGCTCTTTCCACGGTGACGCCACGAAGTCATGTGCCTGTCGGATGCGATCGCGTAGGACGGCGAATTCGGGTGCCCGCTGATTGACCGCCTCGGAGGCAAGAAGTGCCGCGATCTCCTGTAGTTGACCAGCGAGCCGATAGTCCAGGTCAGACGTCTCGCCCGGGCGAACGAGGAGCCGATTTGCAAAACTCTCCAGAAAGCGCGCGACTGAGCCGAGATCACCAAGACGTGTGTTGCCGCTCTTGCTTGCCTCGGTGATTGAGCCGAGGTCGATGGCAACAACACGGATCGAATCGTCCAGAGCCTCCGCCGCCCGCCGTGATGTTGGGGGCAGACGCTGGACAATCACGTTTTCTTCGTGGAGGTCGTTGTGAAAGGCCTCCTTCGCCTGCAATTCCTCGAGTAATTGAAGAAGATCGAGAGCTATCTGGGCAACTGTCCGCGCCGTGGGGGGCGGCTCGGCGTGCAAGACGTTCTCGAGCGCGTCACCCTCGACATAGTCCATCTGGGCGACATGGCACGGGACGGTGATGTCGCCGAAGGTGATGTCCGCCTCAAACATGTCGCGAATCGGCACAAGGTGCTCGGATCCGTCGGCCACAGCCCTATGCAACCGGCATTCTTGCTCGAAGTTCTTGCCATAGGCCGCGAACTTTGCGTAAATGGCCTTGGAGGCTACTTTGAGAACGTACGGAACCTCGAGAGCTCCTTGCGTGACTTGAAAAACCGCTGAGTAGAACCCGCGGTTCAAGCCTCGCACCACCTTGAAATCGCGGATCTGGGACGGCGCTTCAGACAACGGAAAGCCATACGCGCGACCACATTTCGGGCATACGTCATCAACTGAACGTGGATCGCTGCTGGGTTCCGGATCGAGGAAGCAACAGAGTGGTCTATCCACGAATAATCTCCATCTCAGTACGTGTCACGTCTTGCGGCACTTCGTCCTCTACTCGAAGGCTGGTCGCGATCTGTGCGGCGAGACGCGCAGGGTCTGCATCGTCGCGGACTCGCGCAAGAACGGCACCCACCCTTGCTTTCGCGCCGGGTATGACTACCAAATGAAGCCCACAGGGATCTGGAAATCGGGCCCCTGCGACGGGTTCCGCGACACGTTGACGTTCGACCAGAACGCGCCGCACCTCTCCGAGGTCGACTTGCAGCACGCCCCCGCGGTTAGCGATTACGTCATACCTTGCAGCGGTCGCGATCGTGCGTTGGCGAGTCCAGAAGGTCTCCGGGTCGGAACCGTGGGCGGTGAGCATCGATTCGTGCACGATCCGCGCGCGCCTAGCGAGATCACTGGAGTTCGGGAAATCGACGGTGTCGGTCGCGATCATTGCCATGCGAAGGCATTCATCAGCATGAGCTCGCAGAACATCGTCCGGATCGCCTTCGAGAATGCGCGCAAGCGCCACCAACGCCTCACCGCGGCCGATCCAGGGTTGCGGTGCGCCCCAGGAGGTCAGCACGCAGGTCGCCCGGATTCCGATCTCGGCGGCGACAGCGATGAGCTGGCCAGCATTACGACGTGCCTCTTCCGCCGTTGTTCCGAGATTGCCATATGGACCAACCCGAATGTCCAGAACGACGTGACTAACGCCCGCAGCCAGTTTCTTGGCAAGCAGACTGGTGATTGCGAGATTCGGGTTCGCCTGAGCGCCGTTCGCCTGTCGCCAGGCGAAGAACCGTGCGTCGAGTGGACAGAACGCGCCTCCCGCGGCGACGTGGACATAGCCGCACGTCTCGAAAACTCTTCGCGCCGCCGGTCCGTCGAGTTCCGGATTGTAGCCGGAAAGACTAGCGAGAACGTCCAAGCCTCCAGCCGGACGGCCCGGAACGGCGATCTTCGCAACACGCGCGCCCAGCGCACACGCGTACAGCGGAGCCACCAACGTGGACAATGACCCTGGGCCGCCCGACGACGCTATGTCGACAACGTCGGACGATGGGTAGGTCAGCTGCGCGTCGCCACCATCGGCCAATAGCCGAGTTAGACGCGCGAGTTGAGCGATATCGGCATTCGGAGCTTCCAGGGCGACCGCAGCCATGGCGGCATCGTCATGTTGCTCGGCAAAGCGGCTCAGCGCGTGATCAAGCACTTCAGGTCAGCCGCACGCTAGCTCAAGTTGGCATTGACATGGCCCTCGATCCCGCACGACCCCCACACGCTCTCTTCGCCTGATCCGACCCGACATCTGGCGTCCAGCCTGTCCGACACAGTCCACGAGAATCGCCGACGGAGAATCGGAGACACTTCCGAACTGAGTGACGCGCACTGGCTGGCGTCGCGATTGTCCCTTTGTCGCTGGTTCGGTCTCTGCGGGATGACTGAGTGCGCTACAGGTCGAGTCGCCGACCAGTGCTGGAGCTCCCCAGGGAAACTGGCCACCAGGTCGCGTTGAAAGCCCTGTTCGCGTTGGCCGCAGCCACCTTCGATCGCGACGAGCGAAACGGCGACAAGGCGTAGACCTGTGCGCATCGATCAAGACCGGGCCCGGAGCGCGGCCACGAGCAGAACGCGGCGACAGAACACTTCCTGTGTGACGTCGATGGCGTCTGCAAACGACTCGTGAACGCCAAGGACCTCGCGCCAGCTATGTGGTTCACTGGCGTTTGAGGCGCGTATAAGGCGCGCCCGGAGCACGGTCGCCTCGCGGCTCGTGAGAAAGGCCAGATGAAGGCATGGACGCTCTTCAAGACAAGGGGCGTCCGGGCAGCGCACGCCTGATGCACAGGGTGCCAGGAGGCCGGCGGCGGCGCCCGGCGCGGACGTCCGAGCGTTTCGGCACTCACGATCGCGCCGTGTTCGCGGAGCGTAGTAACTCCCTTCCGTCGCTCGACA
>Ga0182027_10005541_pt1 | contig 19145 bp, 25 predicted proteins | sample 712E1DmetaG_FD_121300 | JGI IMG/M metagenome (GOLD analysis project Ga0182027, IMG submission 121300) | Permafrost microbial communities from Stordalen Mire, Sweden - 712E1D metaG (Illumina Assembly) | ecosystem: Environmental > Terrestrial > Soil > Wetlands > Permafrost | place: Sweden...
ACGGTTTTTATAAAATTAAGCAAAAGCGATTAGTTGGTAAGAAAATAGCGGGATAAGGGCAGCGGAAACAAGAATATCCCTGTTAAAAAACATTCTTAGCGGTTCTAATTCGGAGTTCGGGCCCAGTCCACTAATTAACACACGCTATCATTACACGTCTAATTTTGTTATAATAAAAGTATTGTAATATTCAGAATATGATGAAAATGTGAGGAAGCCGTGAAGCATAATGAATCCGAGTATTTTATTAATATAGCATTGGAAAAATTCGAAGAGCTTAAAAGGAATCCAAAGTATTTAGCGGACTATAAACAAATTAAACAGCTTGAGCAAGAGGCGAAGCCATTAAAAAAAAGAAATTTGAAGATGTTGGCAGACAAGCATCCTGACGCTATTAAAGGGATGAATGAATATGCTAAAATTGCAGGAAGACGGTTGGACATACTAAAAAGATGGGATTTGCGATACGAGGCTAACCCGAACTGGAAAATCAATAAGAAAATATTAATGCGTTCTTTTAAGTTGGGTGGAACTGTAGAGGTGTTTTTATTTGCATTTTTAGGTCGCCCGATGGCACGTTATTATCTGGCTAGTCCTATTAAAAAGGGGAACCCCTCCCAAGACAGTATTGATAAAGACCGTAGGGTAAAGAAGTTTTTATGTTCAATGTTTATTAATAAGTTAAAGATGTCAGCTCGCATGGTGGCTCGACTTTTTGGAGTTGACCATAAAACTATCACATCATGGTTAGATGAAGTAGACGATTGGTCTCCCGCAAATAAAGAAAAAGTTGGGTTGGAATTGAGAACAGCCAAGAATCTATTTAAAAGTAATGAAGCCATGAATTATGCTAATCTTTGCGGGGATTCTTTAGGACAACTCCCCAGCCATGCCTGCTACAATTCCTTTGAGGATAACGAGTTAGAAGAGTTAGATAATTAACAATCTCCCCATTCTTTACTATTAGTGAGAGGTAATGCTAATGTGGAGAATATATGGAGAATTGTTTTGTTTCTGAAATAAATCTTGCCCCTGTACGCCCCCAGAACGGACTGGTTTCGTTCGCCTCCTGTATTATTTATGATTCATTTTATATTGGAAATATTGCAATATATACCTCCCCAGCACATTCTTTGGGCTATCGTTTAGTCTTTCCCACAAAAAAACTTACTTCAGGGCAGCAATTACCTTGCGTATATCCTTTTAGGAAGGAATCTGAAGAGATTATTACTGCGGCTATAGTGAATAAATATTTAGAATTAATGGGTAATTTTAATCATGTTAATAATTAGGAGGGTTAATTATGAGATTTAGTGGGGATATTGATTGTGAAAACATGGTTTGGAAATTATTGCAATCAGAAAAGATTTTACCAGAAGACAGAGAATGGCTCGACAAGCGGTCTACAAAGCAAACTTTTAGATTCTCTGAGCATGAAAGAATTAAGAAATTATATATTCAAGAATATGGTCAATTACCAGAGTAATAAATTTATAAAGAGGTGGAGAAAATGTTAAATATAGAGTTTCTAAAATCGTTGTTTCCTGATTTAAATAATGATTATATTGAGCTTCGTTCTTTCAATAGGATAACTCATCAACCTCAGCAGGAATTCTACCAAATTATTAAATATAACGATGTCAAAGAGCTTTCAAAAGAGCATGATGTTTATTTTGGCGTTTTCCCTCGGACGACAAAAGAAGGTGGGAAAAAATCAATAAAGAAAGTAAGTTGTCTTTTTGTTGATGTAGATGCTAAAGATTTTAAAGGTGACAAAGAAGAGGCGTTAGCTAAGATACGGGCATTCCCTATTAAGCCCACAGCTATTATTGATAGTGGAAACGGCTACCATGTTTATTGGTTGCTCAAAGAATCTTTTATAATTGCAACCGAACAAGATGTTATAAAAATAGAGACTTACCTTAAAGCCCTTGCTCAAGCATTGGATGGTGATTTAGCTTGCGCTGAAGTAGCCAGAATTCTAAGGGTGCCAGGCACTCTCAATCATAAGAATCCAAAAGAACCCAAGCTGGTTATAATAATAGAGTTTAATCCTTCCCAGCAAAGCAATCTCTCTGACTTTGACCCCTTCCTATCTATTCCCGAACCAAATAATCAAAAAGGTAATCCCGCTGGTTGGATTGCAGAAACACTTTTAAACATGGCGGAGGGGAATCGTAATGCAACTTTTACTAAAATTATTGGCCGTTTGCTTTCTGATGGGTGGTTGCCAAATGATATGTATGTTTTACTGGAACCGCACGCCTTAAAACACTCCTATCCGCTGGGTGAATTACAGCGGCAAATTGAGGGGATGTGCCAGAGATATCCTGCTCCTAATTCGCATATTTCGCTTAATTCGCACCATAAGGAATGGGTAAAGCCTATTAATGAGGAAGCCTATTACGGTCTGGCGGGGGATATTGTGAAAAAGATTGAGCCTCACTCTGAAGCTGACCCAGTAGCCATACTTATTCAGATATTAACTTGTTTCGGTAATGTTATAGGCAATAAGCCTCACTTTAAGGTCGAAGGTGACAAACATGCTCTTAAACTTTTTTCTACTTTAGTCGGTAGGACAAGCAAAGGCAGGAAAGGGACTTCTTGGTCTTGTGCACGATGGATGTTTGAATCGGTTGACCCTTCTTGGAATAAAGAAAAAATAGTTTCTGGTCTGGCAAGTGGTGAAGGGTTAATCAATGCGGTATCAGATGAGAATAATCCCTCTAATGATAAACGTCTTTTGGTTGTTGAATCAGAATTTTCTTCAACACTAAAGGTAATGGGACGGGAGGGGAGCATTTTATCGGATATTATTCGTAAAGCCTGGGACGCTGATTATTTAAGCAATCTAACGAAAAATAATCCATTAAGAGCGACCAACACGCATATTTCGCTTATCGGGCATATAACAATAATTGATTTAAGAAAAAATCTTAATGAAAATGAGAAAGCCAATGGGTTTGGTAATCGTTTCTTGTGGATTTGTGTTGCAAGGTCAAAGCTATTGCCCGAGGGCGGGAAGATTCATACTTTAGATTTTAGGGATTTGGTTAATAGATTAAGGGAAGCGGTTCAAAAAGCCAGAAATATTGAAGTGATAAAAAGAGATGATAAGGCAGCAGGGCTTTGGCGTGAGGTATATCCAATTTTATCAGAAGGGAAGGAAGGTATTGTTGGTGATTTAACCGCAAGAAGCGAGGCTTATGTTATGAGGCTTGCTTGTATATATGCCTTGCTTGATTGTTCCGCAATTATCCGTACAGAACATCTTAAAGCAGCATTAGCGGTCTGGGATTATGCCGAGGCAAGTGTTGAGTATATTTTTGAGGACATGCTTGGTAATCAGATAGCTGATGATATCCTTCAAGCTTTAAAATCCAACCCTGATGGTTTAAGCCGGACACAAATTAGTGAGCTTTTCAGTAAGCATAAGAGCTCGGCTGATATTCAGATTGCTTTAGACCTTCTTTTACAAACGGGTAAAGCAAAATGTCAGATTATTCCAACAGGCGGAAGCAGCAAAGAACTATGGACGGTAGCGAAATAAGCGAATTAAGCGAAAGAGGTAGTTAATGAGCGTTTGGCGGTGGTGTAATCGTTGCCAGATGGTGTATAACTGGCTTTTGGGTTGTGGATGTAAAAATGGAGGGGCAGGGATGAAAAAATTAAAGACTTCCCATGAATTGTTTTGCCGTGAACTTATTGCTTATGGGGGCAATGCTACCCGTGCTTACGGAAAAATATACCCAAAAGCTTCGTATGAATCGGCTCGCCACGGAGGGTGGCGGTTGTGTACGAATGTGGACGTCCAGAAATGGCTTATTAGAAAAATGGAAGCCCAGATTGATATTCCCGTAGTGATTGAACAGGTAAAGAGAATGACAAAAGCAGTAAAAATATCGAAAATCAAAGGGGACTGTGTTTGTTTAAACGACCCTGACAATCGAGCTCGGGTAAGAGCGTTAAGCATAATTTGTCGGTTGATTAGGGGAAAATCAGATATAGCAATTAAAAAGATGATTAAAAAAGGTTAAATCGTTGGCACCACGGGACAATACAAAAGATTTGGAATATAGAGAGCGGGTAATTATCCGTCTTATTCTTAAGGCAGCGAAGTTAAAAAAGGAACGTCTTAAGAAAGAGAAGGAATGTGCTTGACAAGAATGCTATAAGATGGTATATTTTGACATATGGATGAACTAATAAAAAAATTAGAGGAATACCGACTGGAAAATAGAATTACCCAAGTGCAATTGGGAGAGAAGCTAAAGGTTTCTTTCTCAACTATAAGTCGCTGGCTTAGGGGAAAAGCAGAGCCAAATAAGATTCAGACTTACCATATCCAGAAACTTTTGGAGGGGGAAACAAAATGATTCGATGCGGGCTTTATATTAGAGTATCCACAGATATGCAGAAAGAGAGAGGGGAATCCCTTGATGTTCAGCTCAAGCGTCTTAATGCCTATGTCGATTCAAAAGAGAATTGGGCTGTGGTTGAAACCTATAAAGATGCGGGTATTTCAGCCAAGAACATCAATCGTCCAGAATTCAGCCGTTTAAAGTCGGATATAGAGCAAGGTAAGCTTGATGCCGTTCTTTGTACAAAACTTGATAGGTTTTTTAGAAATACGAAAGACTTTCTGGATACGACAGAATATTTTGAAACAAAGAACATTTTATTTATATGTTTGGATGCTGATATTGATACCTCGACATCAGGAGGACGTGCTTTCTCAACCATGCGGGCGGTGTTCTCTCAACTTGAACGTGAGATGACTGCTGATAGGGTTAGAGATGTTATGTATTCAAGAGCAGAGCGGGGGATATACAACGGGGGCATTGCTCCTTTTGGCTATACCGCTTTGAATAAGAAATTAGTCATCAATATCGAGGAAGCCGAATTGGTAAAGGAAATCTATAGACTTTATTTGGAGAATAGGTCATTTTACTTTGTTACTCTTAAATTAAATGAAGAGGGAAAAAGAACGAGAAAAGATGAATTATGGTCTCCAAATTCGATAAGAAGAATTTTAACCAGCCCAACCTATTACGGGGAATTGGTCTATAACAAGAGAAGCAACACATTCAGAGGTGAGCTAAAGCGAAATCCAAAAGAAAAATATATCAAAGGCATAGGCACGCATGAGCCTTTAGTAACAAAAGAAATGTTTGATAAGGTGCAGGAAATTGTTAAACAACAAGCTGGCACAATACCTTTTAACCGTTCAAAATATCTTTTAACAGGAATAGTTTACTGTGAACTGTGTGGCTCAAGGATGCATGGGCATATGAGCAGGAAGAATCATAATTATTATATGTGCTGTGGACATGCACAAAAGGGTAATACAAAATGTACTGGAAATAATATTAGAGTTGATAACCTTGAAGGAATGATAGTCGATAATTTGAAGAGATTATCAGTTGATAAAAATAGGTTAAAAGAGGCTTTAAAAGATACCAGCCTAATGAATAGTAAAGATGCTTCTGCTATGGGCGAAAGACTAAGAGTGTTACGGGTACAATTGGCTACAGTTCAAACTAAAAGAGAAAGAATATTTGAGCTATTTGAAGGCTGTCATATTAATAAAGCAGAGTTTTTAGAACGTAAAAATCTTATAGAACAGGAAGAAAACATCATCAAAAAGGAAATGGAAGGTTTAGAAGGTAAACTTAATAGTGGTGACAGCAATGCCTATGATTTAGATGCCACAATAGGGCTATTTAAGGACATTAAAGAGGTTTATGATGAGTTAGGCATCACAGACAGGAAAGAATTAATACGCAACTTAGTTACTGATATAAAGGTTGATAAACATTGGATTGATTATTCTATCCAAATTCCCCCCAAAGTCCTCTCTCCCGTTCAGAATGTAGGTTTGTGTGCTGAAGTTAGCGACACGGGCATGGGTTCATGGCGGCAATGAGCATAAACCGGGCCGGAAAACGCAAACAATTCTTGGATCGGGCGATGCTGACGAAACCATCTTCTAAAGGCTGGCGCAAGACTTCCAATACATGGCGGTTGAATTCCAGGAATTCATCCAGGAACAAAACACCGTTATGCGCCAGGGTCACCTCTCCGGGCCGGGGAAAGCTGCCTCCGCCGACAATGGCGATATCAGACGCTGTGTGATGAGGCGCGCGGAAAGGCCGGCAGGTAATAATGCCTTGGGAGTATTTTAGCAGTCCTGCGACGGAATGGATTTGGGTCGTTTGTAACACTTCTGCCAGTGTCATATCCGGTAAAATCGTCGTCAAGCGTTTGGCCAGCATGGTTTTTCCGCTGCCGGGCGCGCCGATAAGAAGGACATTATGCCCTCCGGCCGCAGCTACCTCCAGACCGCGTTTAATATAATGCTGACCTTTGACTTCGCTGAAATCCCCGCGAAGGCGATTATCTTTGAGCAGATGTTCAAAATTTATTTTGACTGCGTTGAGTGACGAGGGGTCGGTCAGGAATGCCACGACTTCGCTTAAATGCCGGGCAGCATAGACAGGACATCCGGCCAAAGCGGCTTCCTTGGCATTTTCGAAAGGAACAATAAGGCCCCGACACGGGCTGTTAGCCGCGGCCATGGCAATGGATAAAACCCCTTGCACCGGCTGTATCCGTCCGTCTAAAGAAAGTTCTCCTAGAAAAGCGTAGGTATCCAAGGCGTTTGTGGGTATTTGCCCTTGGGCCGCCAGCACGCTTAAGGCAATGGCCAAATCATAACAGGGGCCTTGTTTTTTGGTGTCTGCCGGCGCTAAATTGATGGTAATCCTTTGCGGGGGAAATTCAAAACCGCTGTTTTTGATGGCCGCACGTATGCGTTCACGGCTTTCCTTGACGGCATTATCAGGTAGACCAACTACGGTAATGAAGGGAAGCCCGGAGCTTATATCCGTTTCAATGACAACAGGATACGCTTCCAGGCCGCAAAGACCAAAAGAAGAGATACGGGCTAGCATAGGGGATCCAGACTTGATAGGGGGAATTAATAATTAAAATAAGCTTTCTGGGGAAGAAAGCCGGGAAGCAAATAATGATATACTTTTTTATTCAGCAAGATATAATATAAACTAACATAAAGGTGATTATCCGTCAACATTTCTCATGTTAGGTCCATACCCACATTCGTTTTTTCCGGAAATCTTTCAAAACCGGATTTTTTTGATTACTTTGACGGTTTGGTTTTTAGCCCAAACTATCAAAGTTATTTTGGGGATATTGAAAGAAAAACGGTTTAATTTCCGGTGGTTTATCGGCACCGGCGGCATGCCTTCGAGCCACGCGGCCGGAGCAGCGGCACTGGCCACGTCGGTGGGATTGGAATATGGCTTTAACAGCCCTTTGTTTGCCGTGGCAGCTACTTTTGCCATGGTGACTATGTTTGATGCCCAGGGGGTCAGACGCGCCACCGGCTCTCAGGCCTCGATCCTCAATAAAATGATGGATGATATTTACTGGAAAGGCCAGATTGAAGAAAAGCGGCTTAAGGAATTAGTGGGGCATACGCCTGTCCAGGTGCTGGCAGGATTTATTTTTGGCGTCATCTGTGCGATGATTTTATACTAGAGTTTTTAAGGGGAGTCATTTATGAATCAGAAGATTTTGATTGGCGTTTTAGTGGTCGTCTTATTGGCGGGTGTGACCCTCGTCGTGGTTCATCATCATAAAGCATCTGCCACTTCAGAAGATTTAGCGCAGACATCGGTTCCCGTTAACCAGCTTTTGCAGGAAGCTTCTGTTGATGAGACCCAAGGGGACAAGCTTAAGGCCAAAGAAGCCTATGCTAAGATTGTCAGCGACTATCCGGATTATGAAAAAATAGAAGAGATCCAGCAGAAGTTGGGGGAATTAAATATCGCTATTATTCTTTCCCCTGCCCAGACACCCCAAACCGTTTTTTATGAAATCAAACCGGGGGATTCCTTAGGGAAACTGTCCAAAAAGTACAATACCACCACACAACTCATCAAAATCGCCAATGGGCTAAAAAGTGATGTGATACGCACGGGGGAGAAATTACGTATATGGACGGCGCCTTTTAATGTGCTGGTCAATAAATCGCAAAACGTGCTTTTTTTAAAGTCCGGCGAAGAGGTGCTTAAAATTTATCATGTGTCAACGGGCAAAGATAATATCACGCCGGTGGGGACTTTTAAGATCGCCAGTAAAATAGAAAAACCGGTGTGGTTTAAATCCGGCGGGGCGCCGATCCCTTCTGAAAGCCCGGATAATGAATTAGGCAGCCGCTGGATGGGGTTTGATACAGACCCGCATTACGGCCTCCACGGCACCCTTCATCCCGAGACCATCGGCCATCAGGTGACGGCCGGCTGTGTGCGTTTGAGAAATCAGGATGTCGAAGAACTTTTTAATATCTTGCCTCTGGGGACCCAGGTCGTTATTCAAAACTAAAGGGTGAATATTTATGGCCACGTTGGATTTTGAAAAGCCGATTCTCGAACTTGAACATAAAATCAATGATCTGCGCCAAATGGGTTCTAAGCGTGTCACGCTCGAGCCTGAAATCAAACGGCTGGAAAGCAAACTCGAAAAACTTAAAAATGATATTTATAGTAATATGACGTCCTGGCAGCGCGTGCAAATTGCCCGTCATCCTAAACGTCCCTTCACGCTGGATTACATCCGTATGATGACGGACGAATTTTTAGAATTGTCCGGGGACAGGCTTTTTTCCGACGATAAAGCTTTGGTCGGCGGTTTTGCCAGGATCGATGGGCAGAAAGTGATGATCTTGGGCCATCAAAAAGGGAGGGACGTTAAAGAAAATCTTTTACGCAATTTCGGCTGTGCCCATCCCGAAGGCTATCGCAAGGCTATGCGTCTGATGCGTCTGGCTGTTAAATTTCACACGCCGGTGGTATGCCTTATTGATACACCCGGGGCTTATCCGGGGATTCAGGCAGAGGAGCGCGGGCAGGCTTTGGCCATCGCCGAGAATTTGCGCGATATGGCGGCCATCAAGACCCCTATCGCAGCGGTGATCATCGGCGAGGGCGGCAGCGGAGGGGCTTTGGGCATTGGGGTGGCGGACCGTGTTTTTATTTTGCAGCATGCGTATTATTCCGTCATCTCTCCCGAGGGCTGCGCTTCGATCCTCTGGCGCAATTCTTTAAAGGCGCCGCAGGCCTCAGATGCCCTGAAGTTGCATGGCGAGCATTTGGAGAAATTCGGCATCGTGGATGAAATTATCCCCGAACCTTTGGGCGGTGCCCATCGGGACCCTGCGGAGGTGGCTGCCCGCCTGAAGACGGCGTTGATTAAATTTATTAAAAAAACATCTGCGCTAAGTCCGCAGGAACTTTTGGAAGCCCGTTACAAAAAATACCGCAGCATCGGAGAATTCATCGAGAAAAAATGACCTCTCTGCCGGATATCCGTGACCTATCCTTAGAAGAATTGGGAGTTTATTTGAAATCCGTAGGGCAAGAGCCTTTTCGTGCCGGTCAGATTTTTCAGTGGATTTACAAACGAGGGGCTTGGGATTTTGATGTGATGACCAATATTTCTCAAGGGTTAAGGGATTGCTTAAAGAAAAGTTTTTCTCTTAAACCCAATGAAATCGCTCAAAAGGTTATCTCCGAAGACGGCACCACTAAATTCCTTTTTGATTTGCATGACCATGAAAAAATTGAGACGGTGTTAATTCCCACACAGACTCGGACAACCGCTTGTATTTCAACTCAAGCGGGTTGTAAATTCGCCTGTAAATTCTGCGCCAGCGGTATTGGTGGCTGGAAGAGAAATTTAACCTGTGCTGAAATTGTTACCCAGGTTTTACATGTTAGGCAAGAGGCGGTAAAACATAAAAGGCCGTTGACTAACATCGTTTTTATGGGGACCGGAGAACCTTTGGATAACTTTGCCAATGTGATGGAAGCTGTTCACCTTATTAATTCTCCTAAAGGGATTAATATAGGAGCCAGACACATGACGATTTCCACCGTCGGAATTGTGCCTAAAATTAAAGAATTGGCCCAAGAGGGGCTTCAGGTGGAATTAGCTGTTTCTTTGCACGGGTATGATAATCCATCGAGGGATGTATTAATGCCGGTGAACAAGAAATACCCGTTCGATGAATTAATCGCGGCCTGCCGTGAATATGCCCGCAAAACCCATCGGCAGATCACCTTTGAATACATTCTCGTTAAGGATGTCACGTGCACCCTCAATGCCGTGGCGAGTCTGAGAAAGGCTTTTAAAGGGATCATTTGCAAAATGAATCTTATTCCTTATAACCCCGTTTCAGAATTTGACTACCAAACGCCTTCCCGTCAAGAAATGCTCAAATTCAAGAATAGCCTTGAGGCCGGCGGTATTCATGCGACTATCCGTACACCGAGGGGCAAGGATGTGGGCGCGGCTTGCGGGCAGTTAAGACATCTTTCCGTAGCAGGGAACACAAGAATATGTTAGTGAGAAGAGGTATTTTGCTGCTGTTGGGCGGCTATTTTTTGTAATAAGGCCTGCATTTTGGGGTTGCTCATCAGTTCCTGGAGCTTTGGGTTGGATTGAATGGCTTGATAATCATGGTTAGCGACAGCCTGTACCAAAGCGGGATCAGAGAGGATTTGCATAATTTCAGGGTCTTGGGCCATTTGTTGCAGATCAGCTACGGCCTGAGGATTGGCCATTAAATTTTGTTGTTGAGCCGCGATTTGTTGATCTGTGATGGGAATAGTGCCGCCGGCTTGAGGTGAGGCGGCAGCATTACCGGCGTTGTTTTGAGTTATGCCGGCAGCAGGTGCGGCGCCGCCATTGGTGATACTGGCGACATCGCTGGCAGCGACATGGACGTCCCCAATAATCGGCGTTTTGACGGTATACACGCCGTTTTCGATTCCTGAGAGTTGTCCTCTGATTTGCGAGCCGTCTTTGAGCGTGATGACTTGTTCGACTTGATCGGCGAAACTCAACGCAGCGGTCCAAACGGATAAAGCGATAAAGACAACGAAAATTTTGTTCATGGTGAAAGTTTAACATTTAATGGGATGCTTGGCAAGGCGATGATTCATTTTTTGACAAAAAGGGGTGGGAATGATATATTGGCTTCTCTAATTTTTTTGGGGCTGTAGCTCAGTTTTGGGAGAGCGCTTCAATGGCATTGAAGAGGTCAGGGGTTCGAAACCCCTCAGCTCCACTTTTGATCTTAAGCCAAGGTGGCGGAACTGGTATACGCGCTGGTCTCAAAAGGCAATACCAGCGTTATTCCTAACCCCTTGGCTTTCTTATTAATACATTTCCCACCGACGATAAATAATTCAGCAAGACTTTAGAGGTTTTTAAGCGTTTCAATAGATTTGAAAGGATTTGTGGACAGTTTTTGGACAGTCACAAGGGGGCCCCAAAAAGAATGCTTTTCAGACCCCCACCAAGGCAAAGCTGGGGGGCCTGTTTGCGATTTGATGTAACTATCATTATTAATGCAGATGGTCAAAATTTCATGAGCTGGGAAATTGTAATGCCAAAGGCTTTGGCAAATTTCTCAATGGTATCTATTTTGAGAGGTGGGGGGTTTTTACTGCTTTCTAAGCGCTGGACGTGCCTATAAGACAGTTCCGCATACTCAGCAAGCTCTTCTTGAGTCCAATTTCTTTTAAATCGTAGTTCCCGCAGTCTTTTAGCAAATTTGAGCCGTATATCTTTACCCATGCAATAAGTCTAAATCTACACGACTTAATAAGCCACGACCTATGAGTCATGTTTATGGTTGATATTCTCTGCTGTGGATATAGAATAATGGTATAAAGCATGGGGCTTAAAAATGCTTGCCTATTTTATGAGAGGTGATTATGTTTAATTTTGATGCTTTTAAGGGGTTCCTGTTTTGGTTTGTTATTATAGTTGCGGGATGGTGGTATTTTGCAATATATCAGCCAAGTCATCCACCTAAGCCGTCAGTCGAAGAAATTGATAAAGAAAATAGGTTTAAGGCCGAGCGATATGAAGAAGCCCACCCAGAAGAAAATGATAACCTTGCCATATTATCAGCAAAATACGGCATAGGGATTAAATCAGTCCAGACAGTAATTCAAAGCTATAATTCTTTAGATAGTGATAAACAAAAGAATAAGCAGGAATTTATTTCTGATATAGCCAAGAAGGCCGGGATTTCTGTACAAACCGCCGCCGCCATTATTATTGACTATAGCTATTTAACGTCTGATTGCTCACAACCGGCATAAAGAGAGGGGAATTTAAATGAACCGCATAAAAACGGTCTTTACGTGGATTTTGTTTGTATTAACGTTTTTGGCCTTTTCCGTTGGAATCTTCTTTCTTATAGTAATGGCTTATGCAAAATTGAACATCCAATCTGATTGGGCAGTAATTCCTATTATTGTCATTTCAATCTCCATATTATTGGGGGGGTATCTTTCGTCATTATTGTGGAAGATAAAATTTTCTAAAGAGGCGCTACGGCCAATAGTGGGTAAATTAAAGATATTCCTACTCGCAGTTAATACAAGACGTTGTATGTTATTTTTATTATTGATGCTGATGATTGGTGCAGAGGCCTATTTTATTATGCCGAAGTGGGAATTTATTAAGAAAAGCGATGACTGGGGGACTTATTTAAAGTGCAATACAATAAATGGCAAATGTTTTATATCAACGATAAGACGTGATGATGAAGGGCATTTTTTTTGGGAAACCGAGATGATTAGGCCAAAACAATAAAGATGATAATTAAATAATTCTGGATATAAACATGACAAAAGATGAATGGATTGATTTAGGGAAAGACTCTCTTAAGAACTGGGATAAGATACTTTTATGGATTTTGATTGCTTTGATTTCTTATTATGGGTGGTATAAATCTTTATTTTTTATTCCATATGATTGGAAAACATCAAATGAAGATACTGGGTCTTATGCATATGTCAGAGATTTTCTTCCCCTTTTACTAAGCATAGGAACTTCTTCATTATTATTTTGGATTTATAATAAAAAACAAAGGATAGTTAAAGAGTTGGAGCAAAAACTTTATAAATCTTTATACCGTAATAGGCTTGAAAGAAGAATCTTAGAACAATATTCTGATTTAAAAGAAAAAATAACTGAAGTAGAAAAACGATTAGAAGGGGCAACGGATACGCCTTTTGGTTATGATGTAGCTCTTTCAGTCTTGAGGGCGCAAGGGTACCCGATGGGGATAAATTTACAGGATGAAACTAAGGATATTCAGAGGAAGATAGATGTGTATATTGATTTGGTATTTGAGGTCAAGGGGGTATTTTATAAAACGCTTTCAAAAGAATTAATAAGTTTTTGCCCTGAAATATTTAATGATGTTGCATTTCATTTAATAGATAAAGTTCTTATTTCTTTTAAAAACCATAAATATTTGTTCATTGATGATTTTTTTAAATCTTTAAATCAAGATTGTAAGCCAGTTGCGGATTTGTGTAAGAGAGTTCTGAATATTGTTTATCGAACAGAAAATCTTGAAGAATTGTTTGGCAAATATACATTTCAGCAGAATGATTTTGATTTAGAAATTCTAAATCAATTTTTGAGTAAGGAAGAAAATAGAGAGTTGTTGAAATCAAATCTTTCTCGAATATATTGGAACTAATAATCTTCGGCGGATAATAAAATGATTGAATTTATTTTGGGAATAATTATTGGTATAATTAAATGGGTTGTAATGTTGGGATTATGTTTTTATTGGCCGATTGTAGTAGGACATATAGCTGAAGATAACAAAAAATTAGGAACCATATTATACATTGGTGGGATGATTTTAATTATGATTGCTATATTCTGGAATATTGAGATTAATCCTGTACGGGCTTGGAATCCATATTACCAGTAATAAATATTTGAAAATGTCAGGAAGAAGGATGGGGAATTTATCTCATGGCGAGTATTTAAGCCGTTGTAACGAATTTGAAAGAAAGATTAGGAAATATGAATATCTTCTCCCGTTGGCTATATTTTTTGCCGTATTCTTCGAGCGTCTTGCTGAAGAAAGTATTTTTGAAAGACAGACGTTTTATTGGATGCTCTTTTCGGCATCTTGTATTTGGGTATTGCTTTTATTTGCATGGTTTAAAAAAGCGGTGGAAGATTTAAATTTTTTCCGTGGTGTATATTCGCATGGGAAATTCTTGGAATGATGTCCGGTTTAATAAGCTATAATGTCAGGAGTCGTTATAGTTTTGAGGTAAATAGAAATATTGAAAATGTGAGGATGCTGTGGAGAAAAATATAGCGGGTTACTTTAGTGTTTGTTTTAATCCGAAGGTTGGCAACTCTATGGGATTGTCTTCCCAGCAGCTGAAAGGGATTTCAAAGGATTTTGAGAAATTAAATATAAAAAAACTTGAGGGAAAGGGAAAATGGAGTATTCTCGGTTGGGTTTTGCTTAAAGGGAAAAAAGGAGAGATGGCTTATTTAGATGAGGATTCCCTTTCACCTCAATACCCCCGTAAAGACCCTAAGATTATGTTTGAATTTCCTTTATCTGTAACGGTAGATGAAATAAGATTCTTTACTGAAAATGCTATTAGAATATTTAAGGATAAATTTGAACAAGATTCTGAAATGTCTTTTGATGGTAGTTTTAGGAGGATTACTAAAAGGCCATATAAAGAATACTTTTCATCTATCTTAAACACAAAAATTCGGTCAAGGTCTTATGCCGACAAAAAGCCGCATGGTACTAATTCCAAAAGACCTGAATATAAGAAGAAAAGGGATGAGTGGATATGTAAACAGTATAAGTCCTTTCAAAAAAGACGCTTGTTTGCGGATATAAGATATGGTGAAATTCAAGAAAAACTTAATCAACTTCCTCTTAATTCATTCGGAGAATGGCCGGATAAAAAAAGAGACCCTAAAACCGGCCAATGGAAAGCAGTAAAAAAATCCCCCCTTGAGCTTTCTTTTGAAACAATTAAAGATATAGTCCAAAGAAAATCTTAATCCTCTCCTAACCTTTTCTCTTTCAACGAAATGTAGATTCATCCGCACTTGTTTACTACATAAACAAGTCTGTTCTTTTGTTATATGATTATGTTGCTTAAAGTGAACATACGGTGAAGACGAAAGGACAGAATCAAATGAACTACCCACCCGTAATTTCAGAAGTGACATTTTATCCTTGCCGTCCCTCTGAAAAAGGATTTTTGGGAATATCCTCGCTTCTATTCGATAATAAACTTTCCTTAAATTCTATTAGTGTCTATTCAACCTCAGTTGGGGGTTACAGGCTTTTATTTCCAAAGACCGTCTTAAGAAATGGGCGTGAGGTAAATTATTTTTATCCAATTTCACGGGATGTTTATAACTTAATGCTGGAAGCTATAGAGCAAAAAATTATATCAATTCAGGAAGGAGGGCGCACTCATGGAAGAAGCTGAAAAATATGATAGCTGGCATAATGTTCTTGTTGACTTATGGAATAACCCAAAGACTTCTGCTGAAGAAAAAAAATGGATAGATGCTATGTCTACCAGAAAGACTTTTAAGTTTTCACAACATGAAAAAATAATGGCAATGTATAGGGCTAACATTGGCACGTTTCCTGGCTGGGAATAAGAAAAATACTGAATGAACCTATGACTGAAAATAAAAAAATACCGCACGACCCTGACCGTCCAACACCCTGGCCTTTGCCGGAGTTCCTAAAGCTGGATATACCGCCGGTTGAATTCTTTGTTCAGGATATACTTCAAAAAAGTGGCAAAGCAATGATTTCCGCTGCGCCAAACGTGGGCAAAAGTATTTTAGTTCAAAATATGGCATTGGACATTGCTGCCGGTATTCCTTTATTCATGGGTAAATTTGCTGTGGCTCCTGCCAGAGTTCTTTATCTCGATTTAGAAATGGGCGAATCAGCTTTACAGGAACGATTTCAAAAAATGTGCATGGCAAAAGGCATTACCGGAGAGAATTTTTACCTAAAATATCTGCCTGCTTTAAACCTTCTGGAAGAACAAGGCAGGACGTTAATTGATGAATGGCTTAAAGAATTAAATGTTCAAGTATTGATTCTTGACCCATTAGGTAACGCTTGGGCTGGCGATGAGAGCAACCAAGAGCAGGTAGGGCAGTTGACGGCATACCTGAACACGCTTATTAAAAAGTTTAGTATTTCTATATTGGTTGTTCACCATTGGCGCAAGGCTACCAATAATTTTAAAAGCGGTGGCGAGATGGCTGCCGGCTCGTATAAATGGTCAGCTTGGCTTGATACTCACATTACGTTAGAGGGGCAATCTTCAGGTATTACCGTTTCTTGCCATAAGAACCGCAATAGGCCTAAATTTCCTCCATTTCTGGTAAAGCTAAATGTAGACAATCTTTGTTTTGAATTCGTGGCTGATTTCCAAAAACAGTTTACGGCTTACACCTTGCAAAGTCTTTTCGATTCATTTAATGCTGATAGAGTGGCTATCCCTGACTTAATCGAACGAGCAAAAGCGCAAAAGGTTTGTTCCGAAACGACCACGAGGAAGCTCATCAAGGAAACAAAGCAATTTAGAACGGATACTTCCGGTAAAACCCATTATTTAGTTAAGAAAGACCCTGAGAATCAAGGATGGGATGAGGCTGCTCAATCAGAATAGGCATGATTTATCGTATCAAAAGGGGTGGTGTGTGATTTTTATATTCAAAAATGGTCATCGTATTAACGTAGTAAAAGGGTGGGCGTGTGATTCCGTCCATTATTCTGGAGCAGGAGAAGTAGCCTAAAGCTACTTCTACCTACAGAATGGATTAATCACGCTTTTTTATATTACTTATAAGGAGTGTGCGATTTTTACTACGATTTTTACTACGATTTTCAAGGAGAATTAAGGATGGAACAATTAGAAAATAGACGGCATGAGTTATTTGCTCAAGCCTTAATAAAGCATAAAGGACACCAGACGGAGGCATATATGGAGGTCTATCCTAAGTCAAAATATGATTCTGCAAGGCATAGCGCCGCCATTTTGCTTAGAAATGCTTATATTCAGGAACGGGTCAGGGAGCTGTTGACTACGCATGAACTTGGAATTGCTGAATTACTTAAGAAATTAAAAGGTTTGACTGAGGCCACAAGGATTGTAAGAAGGCCAGACGTGCAATATGTTGAGCCTATTTATGGAGTACAGTTGGAAGCGTTACGGCTGGCATTTTATCTGCATGCCTTAATTAATAAAAAACAACAAATCGAATTAAATCTTTCACCGGAACAGATGGCTCAAATTGCACAGATGGCAAAGAATTTTGAGGAGAAGCGGGATAATTTTTAGGAGCTTTGATAAGTGGAACGACGTTACCTCAATATAAACGAGCTTTCAGAATATATCGGCATCCCTAAGGGCACGCTTTATGTTTGGGTTTGCCAGAAGCGCATTCCCTATGTTAAGATTAGCAATCTTTTAAGGTTCGACTTGCGGGACATTGACGGCTGGGTTAAGGCCAGAAGCGTAGCGGAATTTAATTGACAATCCTTTTGGCGGTGTTAAAATGGTAAATAACAGAGGTAATTGACAATGGTAAATAATAAGACGCTTTATTCTCCGACAGAATTAGCAAAACTATTAGGTAAAACGAGACAAGAAATTGTCAGACGAATTTGGAGAGGTTTCATTAAAGCTGAAATGGTCGGCAAGTCTTATGTCATTACTAAAGCAGAGGTCAATAAAGCCATTAAGAACCAAAAGGCAAAGGGGTAACTTATGGGTCTATTCTTTACGAATGGTAACTGGCACATTGATTATCGTACTCCAAACGGCAGACGGCGACGTGAGAAGATAGGCACAAGCAAGGAAATGGCCAAGAATGTTTTGCGTAAGCGTAAGGTTGAAATGGCCGAGGGGAAATTTCTTGATGTGGTAAAGAAAGAGCAAATTAAATTCGAGGATTTTGCACAAGAATATCTTAATATTTATTCTAAACATCATAAAAAGAGCTGGGTCACTGATGAATTCCGCATTAAATATTTAAGCGAATTTTTTATGGGTAAGTTTCTTTATGAGATTGATGCTCAAGATATTGAACGTTTCAAAATGGAGCGGTTAAATAGCAAGGTCGGGGGAACTGAAAAATCAATATCACCTTCGACTGTTAATAGGGAATTAGGAACTTTAAGAGGAATGTTTAATAAGGCTGTGGCTTGGGGTAAATTGCAAGCAAGCCCGATGAAGACTGTGCAGTTTTTAAGAGAGCCACAAGGCCGGTTACGTTTCTTGGAAACAGAGGAGATAGCCACCCTTATAAGTAACTGCACTCCGCATCTGAGACCGATTGTTGTTTTGGCTTTGTTCACAGGAATGCGTAGGGGAGAAATACTTGGGCTTAAATGGCGAGACTTTGATTTTAAACGCAGGATTATCACCTTACTCGACACAAAGAACGGACAAAAGCGGGAAGTGCCAATGAGTGAAACCGTTAATAATGCCATTCTGCAAATTAGAGAGCATCCCGACAGTCCTTATGTATTCTGTAATGGTCAAGGAAAGCCTCGGCAGGATATCCGAACTTCTTTCTCGACAGCTTTAAAAAAATCTGGTATAACTAACTTTCATTTTCACGACCTTAGACATACTTTTGCAAGTCAGTTAGTCATGTCGGGTGTTGATTTAAACACAGTTCGGGAGCTTTTAGGACATAAAGATATTACAATGACCTTGCGTTATAGTCATCTGGCTCCGAGGCATAAACAGCACGCAGTTGACATTTTAAGTAAGAAGATGGACAGTTTTTGGACACTTGAGCCAAAAATGGAAATAGCAGAAAAAACAGAAGTCTTGCAAGTTATTAGAAATAAATAGGTTAAACATATTGCCAAGGTGGCGGAACTGGTATACGCGCTGGTCTCAAAAACCAGTGGCCTCACGGCCGTGAGAGTTCAATTCTCTCCCTTGGCACTTTTTATTGGCATTTTTATTGTAAACTTCAATTGCCATCGTAGTTGACAATCCTTCCCGCACGGGCTTATAATCTGCGTATATGCAAGAACGCATCATTCAATTTTTAAAAGAGAGCGACGGGTATATTTCCGGCGAGGAGATCAGTCAGCGGTTGAATATGTCGCGCGCTGCCATCTGGAAGCACATGCAGGAATTACGCGCCCAGGGCTATGAGATCGCTGCTGTCCCGCATTTAGGCTATCAATTGGTGATGTCTCCCGA
>Ga0182027_10005542_pt1 | contig 19143 bp, 17 predicted proteins | sample 712E1DmetaG_FD_121300 | JGI IMG/M metagenome (GOLD analysis project Ga0182027, IMG submission 121300) | Permafrost microbial communities from Stordalen Mire, Sweden - 712E1D metaG (Illumina Assembly) | ecosystem: Environmental > Terrestrial > Soil > Wetlands > Permafrost | place: Sweden...
AATTTTTTCACCCAATCGACTTTTAGATGAGGTTTGGAATTATCCGTCGGATTCAGGCAGCCCTGATTTGGTGAGAGTACATATCAAGAATTTGCGGGAGCGTATCGAATCCGATCCTAAAGAACCGGTTTTTATCGAAACCATTCAGGGTTTTGGTTATACGATTCGGAGTGAAAAATGAGGCCGGGGCCAAGAACGGTTTCAGGAAATGATCCTCTGATAAAAAAGGTAATTCGACTTCTTTTGCAATTAAATGATCCCCGCGTGGATTTGGAAGATTATAAAACCCGTTTTTTGTAAAGGGCCGAATCCAATTTTTGGTAATGGATATGCCATTTTTCTTCTGTTGATGAGAATGGGGAAGTGCAGGTCAGGCGACAATTATTTTCTACAGATTTCGCCAAAGTGATTTCTGATGACGTCCAATTTACCCAAGGGTGTTCTCTTATATATCTTTTGAACCGAGGGATCATTCATATGCATAGTAGTATTATATAGGAAAGAATTTACACTAATCTTGTAAAAGCTGAATATTGTAATTCATTCTTATACGTTTTTATTTTCTTGACCTATGATGTGTTCTTCTCGATGAATAATCCCTTAATTAGTGTAAACCAGGTCAATAAACATGTGAACAAGCATAAAGGCCATAATAAACATTTTATATCTCTATTATTTACTCTCCCACCCCGGGGAATCTGGCGCAGGATAAAAAAACGCACTTGGCAGTATAATCGGCGCGTTCATATACGAATCAGCGGCGCCTCACAGACCGGACTGAATTTTCGCACAGATCTAGCTGCAGACATCCCGAATGGATGCGAACTGATTCAGCGTATCAAAGAGGGCCCGTATCCCGCTTTCTTCGTAAACGATCAAAAAAAAGAGTGGACAGCTCAGCAGTTTCGCGACCTGTGCCCGGGTGAAGAAGAGAATGTGATCCGAGCTGCGGATTTGGCTTGCCGTCACGTGTTTGACCTGCTGGGTTCAGGTCCTTGCCATTTGGGGAGCGAAATCGACTGGCAGCTAGATTTTAAATCGGGATACTCCTGGGATCAAAAAGCTTTTTACCTTGATTTGTACCCAGCACCTTACCCAGGGGGATATGATATCAAAGTTCCCTGGGAGTTGAGTCGCTGCCAGCATTTTGCCTGGCTCGGTCAGGCCTACTGGCTAAGCGGAAATGAAGTTTATGCTCGGGAATTTTGCGCCCAGGTAAAAAGTTGGATTACCAACAACCCACCTCAAATGGGAGTAAATTGGGTCTGCACTATGGATGTAGCCATCCGCACAATTAACTGGCTTTGGGGTATTGCCTATTTTCGCCATTCGCCTTCCCTTTCAGATGAGTTTCATGTCCTTTTTTACCGTTCCATGCTGGAGCATGGGCAACATATATTCAACAATCTGGAGTATTCCGAAAATCTGACAAGTAACCATTATCTTTCTGATATCGTTGGGTTGGTTTATCTGGGCTTTCTGTTACCAGAGCTGAAAGATGCGCATAAATGGCGCGAATTTGGTTTGCACGAATTGGAATCCGAAATGTTCAAACAGGTCTATCCTGACGGAGTAGATTTTGAAGCCTCGACCAATTATCACCGATTGGTTACCGAGCTTTTTCTTTCTGCGACAATGCTGGCGCAGGAAAATGGTATTTCCTTCTCACCCAAATACATCGCCCGGCTGGAACGAATGATTGAAGCTACTCGCCTTATCATGCGTCCGGACGGCACAATACCGATTATTGGTGATCAAGATAATGGACGACTCCACCGCCTTAAAATCTGGGGAAATCCAGCACAGGAATGGAACAATTTCTGCCCTCAATTGGTTGTCGGTGATATATGGATGCAAAAACCATTCAACATGCAGTTCTTAGATTCAGATTTGACGGAAGCGTTTTGGTTAGCTGGGCCAGACGCAGTTCGTCAGTTTCAACAAATGCAGCAAAGTATAAAACCTAGGCCAGCCATTTCTACATTGCTACCAGAGGGTGGTTGGGCGATTTTGCGCGACCATGATCATTATTTGATGCTCGATGCAGGTTCAGTTGGTCAAAATGGTCAAGGTGGTCATGCGCATAATGACTCTTTGAGCATCGATGTTTTTGCCAGCGGGGAACCCTGGATTGTTGACCCAGGTACCTTTGTATATACAGCCGATTATAAAGCCCGGCATGCATTTCGTCTGACGCGTGCGCACAACACGATTTATATCAACGGGTATGAACAAAGCCAGATCGATGCAAAATTGCCTTTCCTAGTTAAAACACCTTCAAAAACCAGAATCGTCCATTGGGAAACCAACGACCACTTTAGCCTGATCGTTGCTGAAGTTCAGTATGCAGGTTCACAAGCCATAACCCATCGACGAGGTGTGCTCTATGACCTAGAAGCGGGGGCTTGGCTTGTAGCAGATTGGGTTTTTCCTGCGGGATTGGAAGCAAGAATCCATCTAAATTTTTCACCTGGAATAAAAGCCGAAGGAATCGAAGTTCCCTTCCGTGGTATTCAACTACATAGCAATAGCAGAAAGTGCTTTTGGATCTGCTCCATGCAAGGAGAAAAACCAGAAATCACCCCAAACTGGATCTCGAATGCGTATGGAGTGAAACAGGAAAGCCTCCAAGCCGAATTCCACTTCGCAGGAAACCCCATTCACTTTTTAACATTGCTGCCAGAAGAGTCAGGGAAAGAAGTAGGAACAAGGATCCAGACACTTTTGAAAACCTGGGAATATTCACAGGGGGCATCCTATTTATTTTCGTAATGAATATATCAAATGTCATTGTAGAACGGCGTATTAACGTAGTGGCATGCTTTTAGTAAAACTAATGTAAGGATAAATAGCGCCAGAGGTGGAATCAAGCTAATATATTGGAAATTCTCGGCGAAGATTCCGATCGGATCATGGCAATTAATGTAAAATCAGAACTTTACGGGCTCCAAGCAATTATGCAGTATAGAAAAAGGCATCTGATCAATGGCTCTTTGTTCCCCTCATATGCCCCATTTGCTAGTAATCGCACGATATACAGCGTCACCGAAGCAGTGCATAACATTTTGACTGCAAACCTGTACGTGGATTTGCGCAAAGAATATCCGAATATTTATATCTATATGATAAAAGAGAGACCCGGTAAGCCGATTTGTGTACTGGTCAAAAAGGCTGTCATGAAGTATGGAGCGCTAGGCCTGTCATAAGTGTCACCGAACAATTGTGGAGTCTTAAGACCAAATTCTGTTAAATCGGGCACATTTATTATATAAAAAGGAAGGACAAAACGAACCGGAAAGAACAGCATATTCATAGTAATAGCATCTCTTTAAGTTAACGGATTGGGATAAGATCGGTATTCCAACCATACTTCGATCGTTTGGTTATGATACCTATATTGAGGAATTGTTCCTGTTAGAGTAAATTCAGATTCAGGTACTTCATAAGGGAGAATTATTGAGGCACATTATCTTTTCGCACGCGACTGTGATCTTCGTTGAAGGCAATAATATATGCTGTTTAGTGCTCTCGATCCTCGAGTCTTTCACTTATATACTGCCAACAACCTGATTCTTTGTCCATATTTTCCCTGTATTATGCTTTATTACTTCCTTTTACAAAATCTTTACCATCTCTCTATATTTGATGTGTTGCCCTGAAAACGGAATATTTTCATCACCGCTATGAAATAACAGATGCTATAATTTTAATGTTCGTCTTGCTCTCCGCAAAATTGAAAGTGAAAAATCGTTCTAAGCTTTAGGAGCACTAACTCTATTGCCAACCGCATTGGTCGTATCCCGATATTTTCCTCCTCTCAGTTCAGCGGGAGCTTCTATTCGCTTGGTAAAGTTAATGAAATATGCCTCGGAACAAGGTTGGTTTTTTTCCGTTCTCACACAGGATCCTGATCGTCCTGTCATATCAGAAAAATGGTTGAGCGAATTCTTGCTGGCTGAAGTTCCTGCGGAGACTCCTGTTTTCAGAATTGGAAATCCATTTTTCGGACAGACAATAATTGCACGGCTGGGACGAAAAATCGTTGGGGATTCTTCCTTGCCTTGGGGATTATCAGTTACCTGGCAAGGCTGGAAAAAGTTTCGTCGCTCTAAACCTGACCTGATTTTCGTAAATTCACCCCCGTTCACCAATGTCGCTATTGGCATAACGCTGGCTACACTGTTCACGGTTCCACTAGTTTTAGACATGAAAGACGATTGGGTTGGTTCGCCGACATACTGGAAAAAAGGGCGGCTCCACCAGAGCGTTGAAAGCGTGGTAGAGCGACAGGTTATGGAAAAAGTATCTGCAGCGATCATCGTAACTCATTCCAGCTATGATGCCTGGAAGCAACGATATTCATCGTCAAGGTTGGCTAAGAAAATATACTTTTTCCCCAATGGTGAAGACCTGGAAGAATATCAAATCCTTTGGGATCGTAAAAGAAAAACGGTAAGTGAGAGAATTCGACTCTTTTCGGCTGCGACAGGATATCGCCCAGATTATCGGGATTTGACTCCATTTCTGCAAGCGCTCGAATTATTTTTGGAACGTTTTCCGCAAGCCCGAGATCAAATGGATGTTGAGATAGCAGGTGAAGAACCAGATGATAGTTATATAACCTGGCTGGATCGGCTTTTGCCAGCGAAGTCTGTGCATTACAGTGGCGCTCTTGATCGTCCTACGCTAGTTGAGCATTTGTGGCAGGCCGATTTATTTTTTCTCGTGCAGCCTCGGGAAAATTCGACCGCAATTTCTGGCACTTTATATGAATATTGGGCTACCGGGAAAGCGCCGGTATTATTGTTTTCCGAAACTGGCGCTTCCAGCGATCTGGTGATCAGCAACCACTTGGGTGAACATTTCCATTTCGACCAGGTCGAAGAAGCGTCCCGCTATATCGAACGGGTCTACCAGGCTTTTTGCAAACACCAGCCTATTTGGATCGAACGGTCTGGTGTTGAAAATTATGACCGTCGAAAAATAGCGCAGCAAATGCTATTGATTTGGAGAGAGATAATAAACGACTCCAGGAGGTACTAAATGGAATCTCCTAACCTCTTAGTCGTTATGCCGCTTTATAACGCTCGTCCATACGTAAGAGAAGCGATAGATTCGATTCTCAGACAAACATATCCGGATTTTACTTTGCTCGTGATTAATGATGGTTCAACTGATGGGAGCGAACAAGAAGTAGCCTCGTTTCAAGACAGACGAGTGATTTTATGGCATCAAGCAAATCAGGGGCCGGGAACTGCAATGAACCGGGCTACTCAATATGCCCTCGAACAGCACATTCCTTTTTTAGCCCGCATGGATTCGGATGACATTGCTTTACCTCTACGTCTTGAAATGCAAATCCGTTTACTAGAAAGATTTCCCCAGGCGGCAGCCTGCAGCGCGAATTGTTACTATATTAATAATGATACAGAACAAATTATTGGTACTTCCACGGTTTCTGTTTCTCCTGCTTTAATCCATTGTGAAATTACCCATGGTCTACGTGGTCTAATTCAGCCAGCATGTACTTTTAGAACGAGCGCGCTTGCTGCAATCGGTGGTTATCGTATGCAGTTTAAACTAGCTGAAGAAGTTGATGTTTTCCTGCGTTTAGCAGACCAATTTGAGCTTAGTAATTGCGGTGAATTTCTCTGTAAAATCCGCATCCGGCCAAACAGTCTCTCACTTTATAATGTCCGTCAGGATATTATGTACCAGTTTTATGCTTTAGACTGCGAAAAAAAACGTCATAGTGGTAGGCCAGAACTAGATTATGGTACATTTATTCAATCCATGTCGTTGGATACAAAATATCGTATTTGGCGTGAAGAACATTTGTTAAAATTATGGCGTGGCCGCATGCACGGTGGCGGTTTTTCTTCCCTGTTGTTGGCAGCACTGCTTGATCCGCGGCGGCTTGTAATCCGTGGGCTGAGGAAACTGGATGAGCGTAGAATTAAAAACTATACAGATAGGTCAATTAAGGCACAAATATGAAACAAGTGGTTCAAAATAAACAAGGTGTCAATGTCGTTGATGTTCCAGCGCCAATGCTGGAATCCGGTTGTGTACTGGTGGCTGTGGCCTATTCCCTCATCAGCGTAGGGACAGAAATGAGCAGCTTGCAAACCAACCGTGAAAACCCGATAAAAAAGGCATTGCAGCAACCCGAAAAGGTAAACAAGCTGTTAACGATGGTTCAAAAGCAGGGCCTTAAATCGACCTTTGATTTTATAGAAGGCAAACTCAGCAAGGTTGCTCCTCTCGGTTATTCTTGTTCTGGTATTGTAGTTGAGGTGCCAGCCGATATCACTAATCTTCACCCTGGCGACCGGGTAGCCTGTGCCGGCGCAGGAAAAGCCAACCATGCCGAATTGGTGTCAGTACCGCGTAACCTAGTTACCCGTATTCCTGATGGTGTCCCATTGCGTGATGCTGCCTCCACGACCCTAGGCGCAATTGCCATCCAAGGCGTACGGCGGGCAGATTTGCGTTTAGGCGAATGGGCCGCCGTTATCGGTTTGGGGTTGCTGGGTCAGATCACTGTTCAATTACTGCAAGCGTCCGGGGTGAAGGTGATCGGTTTTGATCTGGACCCGGTCAGGGTGGAAAAAGCCAAAGCCTCGGGTCTGATGTATGGATTTGTTTCCGATCAGGTTGATCCGGTGGCTGAAGCACAACGTCAGACCCAAAAGTACGGGGTGGACGCGGCCATAATCACAGCCACATCCAAGAGTGATGCCATTACTCAACAAGCCGTTCAGATGACTCGCAAAAAAGGCAAGGTTGTTGTTGTTGGCGCGGTGGGATTGGGTCTCAAACGTTCCCCACTGTATGAAAAAGAGATTGATTTTCTGATTTCTTGTTCCTATGGACCGGGACGCTATGACCCGGGATACGAAGAGAGTGGTTTGGATTACCCTTATTCCTACGTGCGTTGGACTGAAAACCGCAATATGCGTGAGTATCTAGAGTTGATCGAAACAGGCCATATCAACTTTCACGCGTTGGTGGATGCTGAATTTCCCATCGCACAAGCCGCTGAAGCTTATGCTGCACTGCAAGCTCCGCACCCCCCCAGTGTAGTGTTATTACGCTTCCCGGCTGCCGATCAGGCCTCCACCAGTGTCAAAACTCACAGATTATCCTTCCCTATTGTAGTCAAAGGGCCCAAAGGCGTTATTCGCGTGGCAATGATTGGCGCAGGCGGATTCGCGCAAGGGATGCATTTACCCAATTTAAAACGATTGTCATCTCTTTATCACCTCCAGGCCGTGGTCAGCAAAACTGGACTAAACGCCCGCAATGCTGGCTCGCAATTTGGCGCAGACTATGTGACTACAGATTATCAGGAGGTTCTCAAAGACCCAGACGTAGATATGGTGTTGATTTGCACTCGTCATAACCTGCATGCCCAGCAAGCGCTTCAGGCGATTGAAGCAGGTAAAGCTGTATTTATTGAAAAGCCACTAGCACTATCCCTGATTGAGTTAGAACAGATTGAAAAAGCGCTGGCTAAGAATCCGGTGCCATTTATGGTAGGTTTTAACCGCAGATTTTCTCCGTCAGCTTGTCGGGCCAAAGAAATCTTGACCAACAATCCTGGGCCACTGATGTTGCTCTACCGGGTAAACGCTGGGTATGTTCCCGCGGAAAATTGGGTCCAAGGCAGTGAGGGTGGTGGTAGGATCGTTGGTGAAGCTTGCCACATGATTGATTTGCTCCAGTATTTAGTCAATCCTGCCAAAGTACAGGAATTCCAAAGTCTTGCAATTCAACCAATGCCTGGGAATCCTAACCTGACCGATAATGTTTCTATCAATATCCGTTATACAGATGGATCGGTGGCCACTTTGATGTACACATCTTTAGGCACCCCCGATTTTTCAAAAGAATATCTTGAAATCTACGCGGGCGACCGGGTTTTAGTAATTGACGATTTCAAAGAATTACTGGTTCGCGGCGCCGCGCTCAAGGGCTGGCAGTCAAATACACAAGATAAAGGTCATATAAATGAATTGAAGGCCTTTGCTGCATACGTTGCTGGAAAATCTCCAGCGCCGATAGCATTTGAAGAATTAGTGCAGACGACTCGTCTTTGTCTTACAGTCGGAAAAAATAATGATGAACCAGTTGCTCGCAAATATTAACGATGCATTTTGGCTAGCGCGGAGACATATTTCTGCTGAGTTAAACCCAATTCCTGGTCGATATGGACCGGTTTTTTCCCAGACATTTCAATTCTTGCAGCAGTCAGAAAAATGGAGTAGTGAAGAACTTGCTGCATTTCAATTACAGCAGTTAAAGACTGTTGTCAGTAATGCGTATGAAAACTCATCCTATTATCGGTCACGTTTCAAACAGGCAGGTGTCATTCCAGATGATTTAAAGCAACTGGAAGATGTTCGTTTATTCCCAATCATTGAAAAAACCGATCTGAAAAACCATTTGGATCAAATGGTGGTACAGCCCTTTCAAAAACATGATTGCACTTATGTTATGACAGGTGGAACTACCGGAGTTCCAGTGGGAATTTATTTGCATAAAGCTACTGAAGCCAAGCGCCTTGCCTTTGAATGGCGCCAATTCACTTGGGGTAGATATTATTGGACTGATCGCTGTTTAGTTCTTCGTGGACGAGTCGTGCGAAATAAGCTCGTTCAATTTGATCCGGTTGATAATTATCTTTACCTCTCCGTATTTGATTTGACGCCTGGAAATATGGAAAATTTCTGGCAAGCGATAAAACGCTTTAATCCCAAAGTAATTCGAGCATATCCATCTGCTGCAGAAATATTGGGACGATTTATTCTAGAAAAAGATCCAGATTTTAATAAAGAAGGAACGTTAAAAGCTATCTTTACTTCTTCTGAAATGCTTTATGATTATCAAAAGGTTTTGATAGAAAAGGCATTTAAGACAAATATTTTTGATAAATATGGAAATTCTGAACAAGCATCCATTATTGGAATGTGCGGCTCCGGAGAGTATTACCATGATTTTCAGGAATATGCCTTGACTGAAGTTCTTGACAAGGAGGGTAATCCTGTCATGGAAGAAGGTGGAATTGGAGAGATTGTCAGTACTCCGTTTACGAATCCTGTTACTCCTCTTATTCGTTATCGGACAGGAGATCTTGCGCAAGTTACTTTTCAACCTTGCCCGTGTGGACGTGCCCACCGGCGAATAAAAAAAATATTAGGGCGCAATCAAGATTATTTGGAGGCTGTTGATGGCAGTCAAATTTCAGTAGCAGCGCTAAATACTCATCAGAACGTGTTTGACCACGTTCAGCGCTTCAGATATCGTCAAGTAAAACCTGGTGAAGCAGTTATCCAAGTTATAAAAGCCGCAACTTATTCAAGCAACGATGAAGAACTCATCATAAAAGAGGCTAGATTTCGTTCAAAAGGTAAAATAGAATTTTGCGTGGAATATTTGGACAATTTTTCTCTCAGTAATAGAGGAAAGTTTAGTTTTATCGACCGCGTTCAAGAAAGTCGGGAAGTATGACCCAAGTATCAATTTCTCTAGCACAAGTTGCACAATACCCTGATCTGCCGCCATTTCATCCGGATACTCATTATCCTGAATATCCTTGGCGGGAAATTTCAACAGCTAAAAATGCTGTGTATTCGGCGGTACGCGAAGGATTATTCACTTTAAGGCTAGATAGCGATCATTTTGGGTCAACTCAGTGGAATCCATTGGAACATTTGGTAGAACCAGGACAAACGGTAGTGATTAAACCTAATTTTGTTCTACATTTTAACTCAAATAGTTCTGATCCACTCTCTGTGATTACACATGGCGCAGTTATGCGCGCAGTTATTGACTATGTAGTAATTGCGCTGCATGGTGAAGGAACAATCATTGTTGCTGATGCGCCACAAATGAATGCTGACTTTGCTCGATTGGTTGAAATCAGCGGGATCGGCATCGTGCTTGATTATTTTAGAACTCAGGAGACCAACTTATCATTCCAGTTGCGCGATTTACGCCGTGAACGAACTTTTTATCGTCATGGCATTGTTTGGAAAAGGGAGTCTCTTGAAGGTGACCCAGACGGATATACCCTCGTTGATTTTGGTAAGTACAGTGCGATGCAAGGGATTGATGCATCGCGATTATATGGGGCCGATTATCATCGTGTTGAGACAGTTGCAGCCCACAGCGCTGGTCACCACCAGTATTTGATCGCCAATACATATTTAAAGGCCGATACTGTTATCCATATACCCAAACTCAAAACCCATTACAAAGCTGGTATTACGGTTAATCTCAAAGGGATGGTGGGACTGTCAGGAAATAAAAACTTAATTCCGCATTATCGTGTAGGTACACAAGCTGAAGGCGGAGACGAGTTTTCTAGATCTCATGCGCTTATGCGTATTGATCGCTGGATAAAAGATCGCACGATAGGAATTAATTGGAAATTGGGACGTTTTCCTTATGTAATCTGGAAAATGTTTTATTCCTTTTTGATAAAAAGTAATTCAGATCTACCAGAAGCGAAAGGCAATTGGTATGGTAACGATATAGTCTGGCGATCAGCTTTAGATTTAACGCGAATAATACTTTATGCTGACAAAGATGGAAAACTTCAGATAAACCAACAGCGTAAATTTTTCTCTGTTGTAGATGGTATCATCGCTGGTGAAGCAGAAGGTCCCCTTAGCCCGTCCCCGCGCGCAGAAGGTGTAATCTTATGTGGAGAAAATCCGGTTTCAGTTGATTATGCAGCTGCATTGTGGATGAAATTTGATCCCATGAAAGTTCATCTGTTGCGACAGGCCTGGCGATTGGATTCCTACCCCCTAATTCAAGAACCTCTTGAGCAAATCTCTCTAATTTTTACTCGACAGGCAAAAGAGCGATTCGTAAACAACCGTCCTTTCACTCCTCCCAAAGGATGGCAAGGCCATCTATGAAGTTTCCGCAATATTCGAAGTTCCTTTCCAATTTTGCCTGGCAAAGTATCCTGTTAATTGCCGGTCGTGTTTCTGCAATGGGCATGAGTTTTGCCATTTCTATGATCATTGCTCGTTCGTTGGGAGGGAGTGAGTATGGGCGTTATATCTTTTTAATCTCTATCGTGAATTGGGTTGGACTGGTATTCACTTTTGGCTTGGATAGCGTGCCTAAAATGCTGGCTGCGGTTCAAGAACCTGATCACCAAAAGAAACTCTTAGGTGGGTTCTTTGCTTTTACTGGTTGCATGAGTTTACTGCTTACCCTGGTTTTATGGATATGCAGTATTTTCGTAGATTCAATATTTCATATATCAATTAAAATGACCCTTCTTTGGGTTGCACCTTTAGCAGGAGCCAATTTATTCCAAGTTTTGATCGAGTGGGCTTGCTTCGGTTTGAAAAAAACCAACATTTTAAGTGGAATCCTGTTTATTTCTCGGTTATTGAATTTGTTGGTTGTGATCTTTTTCATTCAGCAAAGAATTACCTCTGCAGCGCCTTATTATTTTGGATTTTTGCTTTCGACCGGGATATTTCCAATTGTTGGATGGATCACTTTACAACCTGATTTTTCTGAACTAAAACAAAGTTTGCGTGAAATCCAAATTGATTTGAAAATATTTGGAAAAGATGCCTATATTGGTCGAGTACCCTCCAATCTCGCCTATAATATTGATCGTTTGCTTCTGGGTTATTTTTCTACAAGCAAACAGGTAGGGTTTTATGGGCTCTCGCAATCATTGGTAAATCCGGTTGTCTTTGTAGGTGGTGCTGTTTCTCAAGTAGCTTATCGCGATTTTTCGAGCGCTAAGGAAATTAGCCGAAAAATGATGCTCACAACCATTATCGTATCTTTATTGGCTTCTGCCGCCACCTGCGTTTTTGGTGTGTTGTGTATTATCTTTTTTCTCCCATTAGAATATCGCGGTGTATTACCGCTGCTTTTTATTATGAGTCTTTCTGCATTATTCCAGTCACTTTACGCTCCATTTAATTCTTTCCTAGGTTCAAAAGGGAAAGGAAGAATGCTACGTAATTTGGGTTGGACCTATACTGTAAGCAGTCTTGTGTTGTATTTTGTCTCGATTCCGCTCTGGGGTGTGACCGGTGCGGCATATGCTTCTGGAGTAATTAATCTCATCTGGCTTTTGCAATGTATCTGGATGTATCTGAAAGTAAAAAACCCTACTGAGGTGACAAATGCCCCCTGAGCCTAAGTATGGGACAAACCAATGGTTCGAATGGCAATACAAGGGGACAGATCCGGGATCTGATCCATGGGGAGGAACTATACGGGCAGGTCTGCAACTCCGTTTAGATGAATATGCTGAATTTATCCAAACACAGATCGGAGAGGATCATTTCCATTCTTTGCAACGATTCCTGGATGTTGGTTGCGCGCTCGGTGATTTCTCTGCACGCCTTGCCATTGGCAAACGCTCAGGTTTGAAATTAGCCGGAGACCTTATCCCTCAAGCCTTGCTGAATGCCAAACGAAGGTTTGGAAATTTAGATTTCTGTGTATTGTCTTTACCCAACCTTCCTCTGCCAAAAAATACTTTTGATTTTTTAAGTTGTATCAGCGTACTTTATTATCCACAAAATGATGAACGAATTCAATTCTTACTAGAATTAGAACGGGTTCTTAAACCCGGTGGTTATATTTTTTTAGAAGTCCCAATAGGAAGTCTACCATTCCTTTCTCCAAAATCATTTATTGAATTATTTTCTCGTAGGTTCGAAATATTGGGGACAGCTTATTTTTATGGTAAGTATTTTCTAAAAGCAGAAAGTTTCTTATTCAGAATTTTTCGAAAAGCCAATAAATTAGGGAAACAATCTGGCTCAACCGGAAAATTGTGGAGAATAACAGCGACCGTGCTTGAAAAACTAATTCAAATGCCAATTTTGGCAAATTTAATCATAAAATTTTGGAGTATTCTCAAATGTGGTGCTTCTCATGTATATATACTGGGTCGAAAGAAATATGAAAGTTAATTTTTATTTTTGAAAATTATGAAATCCATACTGCTTACCTGTGATACTGAGATCGGCGAAACCCCCGGCGACCTGATTGACCCTTTTGAAACTCTTATTGAAGGAAAGGCCGCAGGGCAAAAAGTTGGCTATTCACTTATTAACCAAATCGCGAATAAATATGGTGCAGTAGTCACCCATTTTGTAGACGTTTTTCCATCGGTGAATCGGGGTGAGGATCGTTACCATCAATTGTGCGAACAAATCCTAAATGATGGGCATCAGCTTGGCCTGCATACTCACCCGGCCGGATTTTTTGATCCCCAGCGCAAATGGATGTACCAATACAGTTTGGAAGAGCAAATCCGAATATTAACAGAAGGCAAAGAACGAATCTTTCATTGGACAGGACAAGAAATATCTGATCACCGTGCAGGGGGATATGGCGCAGATGACCGCACTCTAGATGCTCTGACACGAACTGGGTTCCAGACGGATTGCTCCTACTTTGATGGCCAGCCAAAATGTAAAATCATATCTGGTGAAATTAACATTCCTTTTCACCGTTTTGGCGTATGGGAAATACCAGTCACCGTTTGTCATACTATCGGGTCCCGATCTCTGTCCAAATTAGATTGGCGATATTCACTGAGCAGCCGTGATATTTTGGCGGCAATCAACCTGGCGCCAGATGGGGCAGTTATTACCATTTTTCTTCATAGTTTCAATTTCTTGCGACTAATTTATGATCCGGAGAAAAAAAAATATGAGTCGATTACAGTGGATCATCACTTGATTGAAGAATATGATTCATTACTTGGAGCAATTGAGAAGGACCCGGAGTGTACCTTTGTATCTTTGCGTGAGGTTAATCCTGCCGAATCCAATCGCAGTTTCTTATCCCAAATCTTCTCTTTTACACGTATTCAAAAACGACTTGAGCAGGAATACTTTAGAGTGGTAAAACAAAAAATATTACTATAAGTTTATTGTGAGCCTATTGTGAGCCTATATAAATTTCTCTATTCCCGAACTCAGTTTTGGTTCAATCTTAAAGCCGGTGGATCAGTTGGTCATACGGCTGGCGTTGTACACGCCTTGCAACTGTTAGGCAGTGTGCATATTGTTGCTAATGAACTGCTTTACGGCGTGGAGGATGTTCCCATCACAGTCTTGCGGCCCTGGCTAAAGGATCCAAGATTTGTAGCAGAAAGTCTTTATAATCTGGAATATGAACCCTTTTTAATGCACGAAGTTCAGATAAACCATCCAGATGTGCTTTACCACCGCTATTCTGGCCTTTCTTATGCTACTGCCCGAGTTGCTAAGCGGTTAAATATTCCAATGATTCTTGAATATAATAGTTCCGAACTTTGGACGATGAGGTATTGGAACACGCAAAACTTTCTTCGTCATCTCACGCAATCTTTCCGAATGAAATGGATTGCACACATTGAGAAATATAACCTAAAGCAAGCCACACTGATAGTGGTCGTGTCTGAAGCACTCCGGGATACTTTAATAAACTCCAATGTCCCAGCATATAAGATTCTTGTCAATCCAAATGGCGTTGATGCTGAGCAGTTTAAACCTATTGATAACGCAGAAAGCGTTGAAATCAAACGCCGATTATCCATTCCAGAGGACCGTATAATCGTTGGTTATTCGGGAACTTTTGGACAATGGCATGGTATTCCTGATATGGCAGAGGGAATATTCCGCTTAAATCAGGATCCCCATTACTGTTCGCGTTTGTTTTTTGTTTTGTTCGGAGATGGTAAATTGCGTTCTTTGATTGAACAGAAAATCGGACAATTCGAAAATGTGCGCTTTGCAGGGGTCATCCCATTTGAAGATATTGCCAGAAAGCTTTCAATTTGTGACATACTTTTATCACCCCACGGCAAAACCCCAGATGGCGCGCGTTTTTTTGGCTCTCCTACGAAACTATTTGAATATATGGCAATGGCCAAAGGGATTGTTGCCTCCAATCTCGATCAACTGGGCGAAGTCATTACCCACCAGCGCACCGGTTGGTTGATTGAGCCGGGAAATATCGATGAATTGGTCACAGGTATTAAAACACTTGCTGACAATTCTGCCTTACGCACATCATTAGGGAAAGCAGCCCGAGAAGAAGTAATTACGCATTACACATGGGCTGCTCATGTCAGACGCACATTAGATGCATTGCAGACCTTGTTGCATTCAGAAGACGAGTAAAATTAACAATTGGTCATTATCCAGGCTACTTCTTCATTTTTCCTTTCTGGGATGCACGAAAATCATTCTTATTCATCGAAATCCTCATATTGGAAGAAATCTTTCAAAGTGATCTGAGCATTGAAAATATATACTAAAATTTACAAAGACGAGCAAGCAGTAAAAGATAGTCTTTCAATGCATTTATCCCCCTAGGATCATTGTTTTCTTCTTTGTACAATAAGACCAAGTGATCAATACAGATTTAATCGTCGCTGATTTCGTTTGGACATCATAATAATCGTTGGAGCGACCTGGCTGGTTTAACGGCAGGTCGGTTTTGTTTTCCAGAAAGGAGGTGGTCAAGAAAAACTATCAAATGAAAACCGATAACTATATGGCAGCCACGACAACATATTAAGCTGCTGGCAAGGCTGACGTGTCTTAATCACTTGTAAAGAAAGGACAATGAATGGAAGAAGGAAATACACAATTTACCAATTCGCTCACTGGTGAAGAGATCGCCAAAATTCTGCATGTCTCACGGGCATATGGCTATCAGCTCATGCGTCAAAGAATGATTCCAACTGTCAAAATCGGACGTTGCGTGTCCGACAAAAAGATCTGGAACAGCTCATCTCCAAGAATCTGGCTCAAAACAGCCTAATTCATGCACAGTGGACAGAACTGATGTGCCATTCTATTGACAAAAATGTTACATTGATATGTAACAACCGCACCTTAAAAAACGAATATCTATAAAAACTTGGATTGCTGCCAGACGTTTTGCAACAGGAGAAAACAATGAACCAGAAATCCAGGAAAAGCAAAACCAGGCATCACGGACACAACGAGGGCAGCATCCGGCCAACTCCGAATGGCACCTGGCGGGCATGGGTAACTTTGAAGTCTGGAAAGCGATTGAGCAAGACGCTTCTTACTAAACCTGAAGCTCGCGATTAGTTGCAGCAGAAGATAGCGGAAGCAGAAGAAGCTCCTCAATCAGAGGGAACATTTGGTGACTACATACCTCAGCGGTTTGAGAACCATTCCTCGCAGCTGAAAGATTCTACCCGCTGCGACTGCGAGATCATCATTCACAAGTACATCACCGCGCGACAATGAGAAATGCCCATTTGGAGAAAACACCTGGTAGGTGTGTTGGGCCATAGCTGGGGGTACGGCAGAACCCTAGATAAACACTATACACTGGGTTCTTCTTGTATATGTTGAGCAGCTTCTTGGGCGCAGTAGCTTGTGATCTCCTTTCCGAATTCAACAATAATGCTATCGCAAACGACGCGGTCAATTGTAGCAGCCGTTGTCATGGAATCTTTGAAAATCTGGTTCCATTAAGAAAAGACCAAATTTGAAGTGATGATAACACTGCGGTGTTCGTAGGGCTCCGCGAACAGGGTGAAGAGAACTTCCATTTCATTGCGGATTGTTGGACGTAACCGATGTCATCGAGGTGGCGGAGTTCATTTTCGAGAAGCAGATTTCGTTTAGCGCGCAGGAGATGACGGTATGTAGAGGTGAAAGGGACGCTGCACTCGGTCTGAACCAGTTCTTGTCCAACAGCTGCAGCAAAATGAGTTTTTCCTTATGGAAAAACTCATTTTGCGGTTGCATTAGCTTTGGTGGCTTGCCGTATGGGGCAGCACGTCCGTTTATGGACAACGTCTGGGAGTTACTCCTGGCACAAGAAGAGAATCGTCTGAATCGTTTTATTGCATGGCGCAGAAACAGGACCTGATCGTCTTGGATGAATTGGGTTTCATCTCTTTTACTCCCAAGGGTGCTCACGCCCTGATTACCTTTTGTTCTAAACTTTATGAGAGAACTGCCCTGATCCTTACGACTAATTTGCTGTTTGCCAATCGGGTTGAACTCTTCGGCGATGAAAGCCTAACTGCGACCCTGTTGGATCGTTTAACCCATCATGCTCATATTATTGAATTGACGGGTGAGTCTTTCCGCTTTCGACAACGTAAGAAGGTGAGGGAAAATTAGAGGGGGTGAGGTCGTTTTCAATGTTAATTTTAATGTACAATTATGGAAGGTGGGTGCGTTTTCGATGATAAAGTGGGCTCGATTTGGATGTTAAAAACAGGATGATACATTAAAGCAGTAATTGATGCCTTTAATTAGAAAAATATTCAAATTTCAAAAAAGAAGTTAAATGTCACTAACTATTCTATCTTCACGCATCGATAATATCTCCTATTTACAGGCTGTAGCTCAGATTATTTCATGGACGCATCAGAATGGGAGCCGTAGTGTGTATGCTGCCAATGTGCACATGCTGATGGAGGCGCACGATCACGCCGATTTTATGCAAATTGTCAATGCAGCCGATTTGGTAGCGCCAGATGGCATGCCTTTGGTATGGGTACTCAGAAAAAAGGGTGTGCCCCAGCAGCAAAGAGTTTATGGGCCCACTTTAATGTTGGAAGTATTAAAAAAGGCAGAAGAAGAGAACATCCCGGTTGGATTTCTGGGGGACACCAAAGAAGTTTTACAAAAGTTGTCAGAAAAGATGCTCGAAAAGTTTTCTGGTTTGCAAATTGCCGTGCAAGTTTCTCCCCCTTTTAAACCCTTGTCTGTCGAGGATGATAAAATATTATGTAGTGAGATCAATAGTGTCGGAGTCAAGATCCTTTTTGTGGCTTTGGGATGCCCCAAACAGGAGCGCTGGATCGCGGAGCATAAGGGTAAAATCAATGCTGTAATGATCGGGGTAGGTGCAGCTTTTGCTTTCCACGCAGGAGTGGTGCGGCAGGCGCCGGCTTGGATGCAAAAAAGAGGTCTGGAGTGGTTTTTCCGGTTCAGCCAGGAACCAAATCGCCTTTGGAAGCGATACCTTAAAAATAACCCCCGGTTTGCGATCCTGGTTACCTTTGAACTGTTGAGTGAGAGGTTTCACAATTTTAGAAAGAGGGGTGGAAATTAATTATGTTACGACGGTTTTCGCTTAACTTTGCCATTTTCTCTATTTTGGCGGATGGACTCGTTGTTTTTGTTTCTATGTTATTAATGTCCATCTTTCGCATTTGGATGAACCGACTCTCATTCATCGCTACTATTACCGGGCAGGTGCAATTTCCTCTCTGGTTATACATTGTCTTTCCTCTCTTGTGGATTGCTGTTTTGGCGACCTTCTCTATCTACGATAGCAAGAAGTTCTTCAAGGTAGTCGATGAACTATCAACGTTTACCGTAGCTTCCTTTATTGCCTCTATTTCGCAAGCCGGTATCCTTTATCTCACCTATCGCGATTTCTCTCGTGCCCTCTTTCTGCTGATTATTCTCCTTTCCTACCTGCTGTGTGTCATCTGGCGTTTGATCTTTCGGTTCATTTTTCGCCTACGTAAAGAAACACTCAATACTGGCCTACGGATTTTGATCATAGGAAAACGCACCGAAATTCAAAAAACAGAGACGGTGCTTAAGAAAAACCTATCTGAGAACCTTGACCAGGTCTTCACGCTTGAGTTAGCATCTCGACCCGATTTTATCCACGAAACCCCATCCGTATGTCCACGCACATTAGCATTGCTGGACGCTGAGGTAAATCGCTGTCAGCCCACAGATGTGCTCATCGCTTTTCCGCGCAGTGCCTCGGATTGGATCGGCGTAATTTCTTCTAATCTTGAGGATATGCCATTGGGAGTTTGGGTAGCACTTGACTATTTTGATTTATCCCTCGCCAATACCTACGTCGAAAATCTGGGCGGTCTGCCTTTACTGGACTTGCGTGGTCCCGCGCTCAATGAGTATTCACGTATGCTCAAACGCATATTTGATCTCATCACTGCGACACTTGGGTTGATCCTCGTATCTCCGCTTTTGATTTTAAGCACCTTGATGATTTTGATTGATACTGGTTGGCCTGTTTTCTTCTTGCAAAACAGAGTGGGTGAAAACGGACGTTTGTTCACCATGATCAAATTTCGTACAATGGTGAAAGACGCTGAAAAATTGCGCGCTC
>Ga0182027_10005543_pt1 | contig 19141 bp, 12 predicted proteins | sample 712E1DmetaG_FD_121300 | JGI IMG/M metagenome (GOLD analysis project Ga0182027, IMG submission 121300) | Permafrost microbial communities from Stordalen Mire, Sweden - 712E1D metaG (Illumina Assembly) | ecosystem: Environmental > Terrestrial > Soil > Wetlands > Permafrost | place: Sweden...
GATAACCTTCTTTCATATTCAGGGTTCTTGTGAAAGAGATTATTTTTGATTTTGCCAGATCAACCGGTATTCCATCTACCGAAACATCAATACCGATCCAGTTTGGGGCATTCAGGACTTTAGCAAAGTATTCAGGATATCCGTTTTTCCACCATCCTACCCTTGTTTTATCAGGGTAATATACACCGGCAATATAACTGCCCTGCAGGCTATCGCCTGAATAATGCTCCTCAGAATTGGCTCTCTGTCCCATATAGCCATTCCCTATCGAAAAGATACTTTCCGACTTCCTGTTCATCTCAGGGTGGAATCCATCTTCGATAATCTGCCAAACATCCTTTTTATAAAAACTATTCATAACCGGATATCTTTTTTTATAGTCATTAGTTTTTTAAGGTTCATCTCATTTAACCCCGAAACAACAAAATGAGCTTCTTTTAAAATCTTTGATGATCCCACACCGATGCACATCATACCGGCATTAAGTGCGGCCTGTACCCCTGCAACTGCATCTTCAAACACAACACATTTCCCGGGTTTTATACCTACCATTTCTGCAGCTTTGATGAAAACTTCCGGATCGGGTTTTGCTTTTCTGACAATGTTGCCGTCTGCCACTGCATCAAAAAGTTCCAAAATGCCTACCCTTTCAAGAATCATGGGAGTATTTTTGCTTGCCGATCCTATTGCTACACGAATATTTGCATTTTTTAGTTCCTTAATGAACGCAAGAGAACCGGGAAGTATCTCATCCGGTGTCATTTTGCTTATATAATCAATATACCAGTTGTTCTTTAGTGTTGCATATTCCTGTTTCTGACTCTCGTCAACTTTTTTGTTGCCAATCTCGAGGATTATTTCAAGGGAAGCCATCCGGCTGACTCCTTTAAGCCGTTCATTATCTTCTTCCGTAAAATGAATACCAAGCTGATCCGTAAGCCTTTTCCATGCCAGAAAGTGGTATCTGGCAGTATCAACGATTACTCCGTCAAGATCAAAAATACATGCAGAGGATTGCATCACACTTTTATTGAATTTGTCTCATCCACATCTTTCACAAAAAGAATCAGCACCGCGGCAATAAACATCGAAATACCTCCTGTTACAAGTGCATAAATGCTCTCGCCACCAAATACATCCCGTACAAAGAATCCGAGAATACTTGCTGCAAGTATCTGTGGAATAACTATGAAGAAATTAAAAATACCCATATAAGTCCCCATCTTTTTAGAAGGAAGTGATCCTGTCAGAATTGCATAGGGCATCGCCAGAATACTTGCCCAGGCAAGGCCGATACCAAGCATAGAAAGAATTAACATCTTTGGGCTATGAAACAAGATAATGGAAATTAACCCCAGCCCTCCCGCAATAAGGCTCACAGAGTGGGTTATACGTCTGTTCGTAAGCTTAGCAAGGACAGGAAGCAGAAAAGCAACCAATGCAGCAAAGCCATTATAAACAGCAAAGAGAATTCCTACCCAGTTTGCACCCTGATTATATAGTTCACTTGTCGGATCCTTTGTGCCATATATATGACTTGTTACGGCCGAAGTCGTATATATCCACATTGAGAAAAGTGCAAACCATGAAAAGAACTGAACAATAGCCAGTTGTCCCATTGTTTTTGGCATGTTGTAAAGATCACTTAAAACAACTACAAGCCCGCTCTTTGTTTTTCCACCCGAGACAAACAAACCTGATATAATCTGAATTAATCCAAATGTTCCTATTCCAACTGACAGAATATACAATTCCTTTTCAAGTGAATAGAAGTATAATAGTAGACTTATCACCAGTCCTGCAAAGATCCAGTAAAATCCTCTTTTTACAAATACACTGGACTCAAAAGAGTTATCTGTATCTGTATCATAATTAACCACAGAATTTTCTTCAGCCGAGAATTCGCGAAGCTCCTCGGGAGAGTACTCTTTTGTTTTGATTATAGTCCATATCACAGCAGAAATAAATACGACTCCTCCAAAATAAAAAGACAGTTTTACAGATAATGGTATCTGTCCGGCCGGTGCAGTATTTTGAATATGAAACCAATTAGTAAGAACGTAAGGAAGGACCGATGCAATAACGGCCCCGGTGCCGATAAAAAAGCTTTGAGTTGCAAAACCTGTTGTTCGTTGTTCTGATGGCAGCATATCACCTACGAAAGCTCTGAATGGCTCCATTGAAATATTTATCGAAGCGTCCATAATCCAGAGCATTCCTGCAGCGATCCATAATACGGGTGAGTTTGGCATAAGGATCAATGCGAGAGATGCCAGGATAGCACCAGTAAGAAAGTATGGACGCCGGCGTCCTAACCTGTTCCATGTGTTATCACTCATATGTCCGATTATCGGTTGAATAATAAGACCTGTGACCGGAGCAGCGATCCACAAAATAGGTATGTTTTCAACCTTGGCACCAAGCGTTTCAAAAATTCTGCTTACGTTTGCATTTTGAAGAGCGAATCCAAACTGAATTCCAAGAAATCCAAAACTCATGTTCCAGATCTGCCAGAAGGTTAAACGTGGTTTTGATTTTTTCATATACTGCTACTAAGTTTTATGAATTAATTATAAATCTCTCATTTCTATTCAAAAATAGAAAAATGGTTCGATAAATGGTACATGTAAGCCATTTATTTTATCTCATAATCGCTGATTTTCAGGCAGGAAGACCAGATCGCTTATGTTTCATTCGATTTCTGAAAAAACGAAAATATTTTAATGGATCTGACGCGAGACAGCTAGTGAACCAGTGTAAATTTAAGACTGAATCCGAAGTTAGTATTCGAAGTTGGAAAAGTAGTGGCAACAAAAGGATTATTCATCGTGCGGTCACAAAAGATCTGGAGATTAAATTTATCGCTTAAAACATAATCTGCAGTTACCCCTAAAGTAAATACTTTCTGCCCTATAACCGGTTGATCAACATCCTCTACCAGCTTCCTTGCAAGTGTTTTATCATCGCGAATAGAAAGATCGAAACGTAAGTTCAGATCGCTTTTCAGCGCCCGTTGTACTCCTCCTGTTTTAAGAAATATCTTAACATTATCAAACCTGTAACCTGCTCCGAATACCAGTTCATTAATTCGTGCGTCAGCAACCTGGTTACTGGTCATATTAAGCGTGACAGTGCGTGATTTTTTCCATTCAAACCGGGTTGTAAGGCTATTTTTCCAGTTCATGTCCACATTGATCAGAGGACTGAATTGTTCAGTGATTGTCACGACATTTATATCATATTGCTGAATAAAGTTATTCTGCAGGTCCCGAATACTGTTTATACCGTTGTCATCGAGCTTATAATTCAGATTTGTGTTAAAAGAACCGATTTGATATGTACTTCTGTACTGATGCGTTAAGCTGACGGATCTGAATACACTTTGTATAAAATCGAATTTCGATAAACCGTCAAAAGTTATTCTCCAGTTTGGCATCATTCTTAAGGCCGAGGGGAATGTTTCAAGACCCACATTATTGGGGTTTGTTTTGGTATAAGCAGCAATGAATGCAGGGATCAGAACCTCACTGGATGTCTGTCCGTATCCGCTCTTATAGGGGCCCGAAACAGGATCGCCTGTTACGGGGTCAATATCAGGGTTATAACCCGGATCTACCTTTTGTCTGTTTGCTGCTCTCCTTGCCGAAATAATGACAATATCCTTTTTAAAGGCTTCAAATGCAGCAGAGGCATAATCATTATTCTTTGAGATTTTTTCAAATGCGGTCCCCCATGAGATAATAGAAATGGAGTAATTACCTGATACCATGCGGTTGCGTGTGCTATCAGGAAAGTTGCCGTTACGATCCGCATTATAGTATGAACTTATATCCTCCTGGTATCGTCTGTCAGCATTTACATCAATTCTTAATCCGGGAAAAGGCTCAATAAGACTTCGTAATGACAGGCTGATACTACTATTGTACATTGCCGGTGTATTAAGCAAAGTATCTTTTGAAAGCCACCCGTTTGAAACAGCTTTATCAAAAAAGTTTTTATCACTATATCCCAAAATAAATGGCCATCCGGGGGCAAGTTTATTATTAAACGTTGACATCCCCAGGTACTTTGTTTCAGGAGCATAACCAGGGAGGTATTCTCCCTGAGATGTGGTATAGGTCAGACTTAATGACCTTATACCCATTATTGCCCTTACAAGGTATTCACCTACAACTATTACCGGGTTTCTGTTTTTTCTGACCTTGCCTTCGATTACTACCTTAGCATTGTCAGTCTGTTGAGCCGCAGTGAAATTAATCTTGTTCTCGCTGACAATTTCCAATTTGCCCTTCACCTCTTCTCCGTTCTTTCCGACAATCTTAACTTTTACATCCTTTGTCTTAAGATTATGATAAATTGGTTTGACGACATTTGCTTTGAAGCTTATGTTTTCCTTTGTATATGTGACTGTTATTAATTCTGCCTTCATTTTCTGTGCGGCACCGGGCAGTGTATTATTTTCAATGCGTTTAAGGAATTTTAATTTAGTATAGAGCGTAGAAAAATTTGCCATAGCTGTAAATGTCATCTCGCTATGATTCTTAATTGAATTCCCCAGATTGATCTTTAGACTGTCGGGGAAAAGAGGACCGGCAAGCCATGTATAATCAGCGCTATAGCGTGCATTGGCATTTAACCAGGAAAGCAAAGGAAGTTTATTTACAGGAATGGTATAGGTAACATTCATAAAATGATTATAGTCGGTTGTTCTGCCGCCATTCCTTAAGTTAATTAAAACCGAATCGCGCCAGGCATCATAAAGACTGCTATACCTCGTTTTGTCTACACCTCCCGGAGGTTCATCAATCCGTGAAAGATTGGTTGCTGTGAAATCAAATTTCAGATTCCGGGTAATATCGTATTTAAAATCGTAAATCCTGCTCCATTCAAAATCCTTTTTGAAGGAAGGAGTAATTTGCAGGTTAGGGTTGCTTATATCTCTTGTTATTAATTCATTATAATTCCGACTAAGGTCTGTCCTGAATGAAATGCTTTTTGGAAAAGTATAAAAATTAAAGTCTTTTATAATTTTAAAAACAGGAGAATTCAGAAACCTTACATTCTTAAAAGGCATGATATTAGCAGGTTGTGCCTGGAAATCATAATTAATCCCTCCTCTATAATCTCTCTCAAGGTTAATTTCGGTTGTAGTATTGCTACTGTATATTTCATTATAAGTATAGTTAACGCTTAAATTTGCAGGGTCCCATGGATGGGGGGTCTTTCCTCGTTTTGTTATGCCTGCATTGCTAATTGTAATAGTCTTTCTTCTTGAATAATCTTCTGCAATAGATAATATTGAATCTCTGGCGGCCTTGTTTTTTGCGTCTTTTAAGGCACTTGTCAAAAGAATATCAGGATCAAGAGGATCATATTGAGGTCTGATCCTGGTTTCGGAAAAACCAACATAAACAGGAAGCCTTACACCAACCTTTTCAGGGAAGAATTTCCCAAGTTCAATGTTGGATGAAATGTCGTATTTCAATGTCTGATCCTTACTTCTCTCATTCACTTTTTTATCTATACTTCCCCATCCGGGAGTACTAAACTGACCGACCATATCAACAGTACCCAGATCGGCAAGGCGGGCCTGCATATGTCCATTTGCTGCCCATCCTCCGTTTTCAATAAAATCGTTCAGACGTAGTTCATCAAACCACACTTCGCCATATTTCGGACTTCCGTCATCAGTTGCTTTGTTCCTTGTTTTTATAGGATTTCTCACTCCCAGCATGATGACCTTAATATTACTCATATTAGGGTTCCCTGAAACTGATATCCGGGCTGTTCCATTTGTATATACGAAGACATCAGAGATGCTTAATGATGAGCCGGGAAGCTGCATTTGACGATTACGCTCTTCCTTAGCCTCCTGTAACAAAGACAGATCAATATCAAAGCTGTTTTCAACAGGCCATACCTTTGCCCTTTCGTCGTCTTTATTATTATCATAATGACCTGGCGGAGTAAGTTTCAAAGGAAGCTCATATTCATAAAAATTACCTTTATAATCGGTACCGATTCTTATAAATGCCGTTAGGTCACCATCTTTCAATGGTTGTCCAATCATCGCTTCAGCATGAACCTCCATCCGCAGTTTGCGGTATTGCCTTATATCGAGATTTTCATTTTTGAATGCAGCCCTGGCATCTCCATCATCAAGATTCATAACCTTAAGTACCATTGATTGTTCGTTAAGCAGTTGTAACTGTGGGTTCTGCGGGTCCGTTTGTCTGTTAAATCCGGGAGGTAAAACATAATTAACAGGTACTTTCCCCGAATTCTCCTCGATACTGACCGAACTTATTTCAAAGGTTCCATCCGTAGCCTCAGGCATTGTAATCCTTTCTGCACCTTCAGTAAATGAAATATTATATTTTCGCCATTCTGCACGAACAAGGTCAAGATTGGCAAACCGCATAATAACAGGATCTTTGAAGCCTTTAAGAAACATCCTCATAAAGCGGATTGATTTAAAGTCCTGGATTGGACCAATAATCTTCTGATAATCAGTTATAGGAATCTGAAACTGATACCACTTAACTTTTGATTTTTTAGTGTTTGGAAAAGTAGCTTCGTATTCAATCTCATCAACTACATAATTTGAACCGACTTTAATATCTCCGGGACGAATACTGACTTTATACTGGTAGTAACTCTCTGTTTCGCTTAATGTATTATCACGGTTAATATCTTCCATGTCCGGCAATGTCGATCCGGCAGTGGGATAAGACTCCTTCGACATAGAGGAAGTAGGTGAGTTTCCTTCCTCCCCATTATAGTTTTTATATCTGTCGAGAATACCCAGATGTTGAGCATCGTAATCCGATCCTCTGTAATAATGATAATCATCCCCTGACGGGTCCTTCAAAATATTCTGGTAGGAATCAGGGCTGACGATAAGCGATGATTTCTGAAGGTAATCCTTGAAGAATGACTGTTCGTCCTGGTCGCCAAGACCATCAAGCCCGACATCCTGAAAAGCCCTGGCTAGAGGATCATTGTCAAAAGCATTGACGACAGCCTGGATAGTCGGTACTCTTCCCCATGCAGTAGTATCAACATTTTTTACAACAGCTGAACTCGGAAGTCCATTCTCAAAACTTTTCCTCGAATCCTTTAAAATATCTTCTGAAATATTCCCCAGATTTATGTAAAGATCTCCTCCTTCATCTGTGGGATTATCAACAAACGGGTCCATTACCCAGAACTTAATATATTGAATATTAGCAGCTTCGAAATCGTTCGTCAGCACTTCCCGCATTATGCCTCCCCATCTTGATTTAGGGTCGTTAAGTTTTCCAGTGGAATTCATTCCAGCAGCGTATACGCCAGGGTCAGTATCGTAGTTATATGGACCTTTCTCCTCAGGATAATACGCCAGGTTTAAAACAGCAATAGTGGCAGGAATTCCGCTGGGGCTTTGTCTATAAGGGAAAATTTCATTTTCATATATCTCTCTTACAAAATGGCTCGATTGTTCATCAGGATTCTGCTTTATGTAATCCGGAGTTGATGATCCGTTACGTAAAAACAGAGGGTCTATTACATACCAGGCTATTTTAGACCGGTTAAATCCGCTTACAAGATTGTTATTAAACTTTGCTTCAGGAAAAAGATCATCTTGCCCTTGAGGGACACTTGAAATACTCCATGCATTAAATGCTTTAAGATCAAGAGGAATTTCGCTGGCTTCAAAATCATCAATATATGAATTCCCTGCACTCGATATAGCTTGTGAATGGCCCGGGATCAGGTTAGCAAACTCACCAAAAAAGGAGATCGATGATACAGTTTTTGTATTGAGAAGCGGAATTTTGTCAATTATCTTTGTAAGTAATTGCGATTCCGTCTTATATGAAGTATTTAAACCCCAGATTGTGTTAGAAATAGGTTCCTCTCCATAATTTACTTTCTGTGTATATGGCCTTTCTGTAAGGTGAAGTATTGTTGCTCCGATATCGAAGTTATTCGAAGCTTTATAATCGAGATGAGTGCCAACAAGTGTTTTTGTCTGGAATCCGAAAAATTGATTGTTCTCCAGTGAAACCTGAATGGGTGTTTGTGATTCAATAAGTGCACTGTTAATTATTGTAACCGTGCCCATATTATAATCAACTATGTAATCAGTGTTTTCAGCAAGTGGTACTCCTCCTGCAGTTACTTTCACCGAACCCTGTGGAATGCTTGTTGCATTAAGCTTGATCACTGATCCCGATTGTGATGAGTATTGTCCTTTAAGTTCGAATTTGTCTTTCTCGGCTATCTGGCGGGCCACTGTCTGGGTTGAGTCGTATAACTCCTGGAAGACATATTTGCTGGCCAGTACCGGATCAGTAATCATTTTCTTAAGATGACTACCGAAAGGTTCAATAAATGGAAAAATAATCCTTCCCCTGTCAGCTATTACAGTTACTCCATCTATAAAATCGAAAAAACCGTCGGGTTGCCTGTCAAGTTGGGAATTCAGGTTGTCAAGTCCCATAACCTGGAGTAATAACTTGTCGGCAAGATTACCTTCAGGAAGATAGTTGATTGAATTACCTGTTTTATCATCGTCGTAAAGGACATTAAGTACAAAGTCTTTTTGATCAAGTTTTCCTGATCCGAGAGAATAGATATTCTTCATCATCAGTTTCCACGTAGGCAATTTCGGACTCAGATTAGTGCCTTTTAACAACTTAAGTATCAGAGTCTGCGGGGCAGCTATCCCATCTGTCGAAAACTCACCAACTTTAAACACCTGCCCGGCAATTGTGTACTCGTAAGCAACAGCCAGAACCTCATCAGCATTCAAAGCTGTGTTAAGCGAAATAAAACCAAGCTGTTTGTTAAAATAATACTCCCTCTCATCAAGTTTCCTGGCATTCTCAATCTTTTCAAAATCTCGTCCGATCTGAAATCCCGGATATAATGGCCCAAATGCATTTGTAACCTGGTCAACGCTCCTGATAATGCTATATGCAGAAGTAAACTGCTCATACATTCTGTTTGCATTATTGTCGGGGTATATCATTGCTCCCGGTGTTGCCTGGAAAGCCGGTACCTTATTGAAAATATGGCTTTTGCTCTCACCGAGGTCAACAAAAGCAACAATGTTCCTGTTGCTGGCATCCTGAAAACCGGTTAACTTGTTGGTTACCCATACTTCGATCCGGTCAATATTGATGCCTGAGCTGACAATTGGCAGGTTTTTCAGTGATGCATCATAAGTATCTCTGAAGTATTGTGAGATGAAGAAATGCTTGTTTGCCTCATAGGCATCAGCAATTATATCAAAAGGCGTTAATTGAGCGCCTCCGGTAGCATTAATTACGGAAGATTGTCCCTTCTGTTGTGAAAGTACAGTGGTGACAGTCAACTTTCCAAACTGCATTTCTGTCTTAAGACCAAAAAGGCTGTAACTGCCAGTGATAAGAGTCCCGGTCAGTGGAAGAGTAACATCTCCGGCCTCGACTTTTTTCAGTATTTCATCTTCTTTCCCTGCATATTGAAGTTTAGTCCTGTTCTCAAATTCAAACATCGCATCGGTGTTATAATTCACTCCGAGTGTTATTTTGTCACCTATTGTACCCGTGACATTCATTTGAATTTTTTCCTTGAAATCGAATGTGGAAATTGTCTGTAGGTTTACCGGAAGAGTTGGGTTTTGAGTTTTGGATATATTTATCCCGAAGATAAGTTCAGCCGATCCCTGGGGGATAATATTGATAGTATTACTTCCAAATATTTTATCAAATGCCGCACCTCCGATTTCGATTTGTGGTATGAGGTTTGACTTGAAACCGGCCGTAGTTCCTGATATACGCGATTGCCAATAATCGCGCATTGCCTTTGCATATTCATATTTCCTGAATTCTTCAGGGCTCATATGTACGGGGGTGCGATAATCTAAAGCTCCTATTTTCTCATAAAGGATATATTCGTTCTTATCGGGGTCATAAATTACCGTGGATTTGAAATTTGATGGTTTATCGAGGAAAAGAGGGGCCTTTTGTTGTGATTCCCAGGGAATCCCTGAGTCATCTTTAAGTTTCAGAATTGATTTGCGTGTCGTATCCGGTGTGCTACCTTTTTGCAAAGCAGTCTGACTACTTGCTTCTGAGGACATTAAGAGAAAAGAAGCTAACAGCAGAAGATACGAAAATATCAGAATATTTTTATATGATATCCCTGATCTCAATCCGTCGTATATTCAGAATTACAAGTTTTTAAGCGCTCTCTTTATCATATCCTCAACGGTCAGGTTTTTTTCATCTCTGACAATTTTATCAAGGGCTTTGGAGACAGCGCTTTTGGCAAATCCCAGCATTACTAATGCAGATAACGCTTCTTCACGCTTTGTATTGTCTGCGAAAGCAAATATTTCAGTACTTCCGGTATGTTTGCCAAGCTTGTCTTTCAGGTCAACAATAATCCTTTGAGCCGTTTTTAATCCTATTCCCTTAACGCTTTTTAAAAGGTCTGCATCTGAGCCTAAAATTGCCTTTTCTATCTCCCCCGGACTGAGTGAAGAGAGCATCATCCTTGCAGTATTCGCACCCACACCTGTAACTGAAATCAGCAACCTGAAAATATCCCGTTCCTCAATATCAGCAAATCCAAATAGCTGGTGGCTGTCTTCCCTGATTACTTCGTGAATGAGAATTTTAAATTCTTTTTTGGCCTCAAGTTTCGAAAATGTCGTTATCGAGATATTGATCAAATAACCGATTCCTCCCGTTTCCATCGTGAGAAATGTAGGAGTGATCTTGGTAATGTCACCTTTAATATAATCAATCATATTTATTGTTCAGGATTAAATATATCAGGAGGAAGTTCATCAATGTGGTCGCTATGAATTTCAATATCCTGATGTTTTAAGGGATTTTTCGATATTTCGATATACAACTGCCTGTTTCTAAAAATATCACACGCGAGATAAATTGCCTGGCGGAATGAATTTTCTGATGCTTCACCTTTGCCGGCAATATTAAAAGCAGTACCATGAACCGGCGATGTTCTGATAAAAGGTAATCCGGCAGTGAAGTTGACCCCTGAATCAAACGATAATGCTTTAAACGGAGTAAGTCCCTGATCATGATACATTGCAAGTATCCCGTCGAATTTTGTAAATGATCCGGCTCCAAAAAATCCATCTGCCGGGAAAGGTCCAAACGTCATTATTCCTTCTTTTTGAGCCTGCAGAATTGCCGGACTGATTATTTCAACCTCTTCTGTCCCGAGCAATGAGTTATCACCTGCATGGGGATTAAGTCCAAGGACCGCAATACGGGGTTTACGGATTCCGAAATCAAGTATGAGCGACTGATTCATCAGCCTGATTTTATGTATAAGGGTTTCCACAGTTATCAATCCCGGAACTTTGTTAAGCGGGACATGATCAGTAGCTATGCCGATTCTCATACTTTCACCAATCATAAACATAAGAGCTTCCCCGGTACCTGCCACAGATTTCAGATAATCGGTATGCCCATTAAAATGAAAAGTCTCCGATTGAATATTTTTCTTGTCAATAGGTGCAGTAATCAGGACATCAATTTTACCGCTTTTAAGATCTTCTACCGCTTTTTCCAGTGAAATAAGTGCAGCTTCCCCTCCCTGCGGTGTTGACTTTCCGAGTTCAACCCTGATATTATCATCAAGACAATTAATCATATTAGCTTTCTTCGCATGAGCTTCTTCTGCTGTCCTTATGTTATTAAAGCTAAAATTATTAACATTCAATGCTTTACGATGGTAAGCAGCTACCTTGGGAGACCCATATACAATAGTCGTACAAATATCATTTATTGTCGGGTCAGAAAGAGCTTTTATAATAACCTCATATCCGATACCATTTATATCTCCGTGTGAGATACCGGCAAGTATTGTTTTCTTTTCCATAATCTTTATTTCTTTTCTGAATAGTTAGCTGCAATTCTCCTAAGAAATGTCGACAGTAACCTTAACCCCGATGCGACTCCGTTTTTCAGCCTGTAATAATCATCCTTCTTCAGCATTTCTGTTCCGGCAATGTCCATATGTATTAAAGGAAATTCGGCAAAACGTTCCAGGAATTTACCGGCGATAATAGCTCCGGCTTCACGTCCGCCGATATTTTTAAGATCAGCAACATCAGATTTCAGCAACTCGCCGTATTCATCCCAGAAAGGTAATTCTGCAATTCTTTCATATACATCGTTACCACATTCTTCAAGCAGGTTGATATATTTTCTGTCGGCATTTGTCATTACCGCTATTGCCTGGTTTCCAAATGTCATTGCTGCCGAACCGGTAAGAGTTGCAATATCGATTATTAATTCCGGAGAATATTTTGAAGCATAGCTGATAGCATCTGCGAGAATAAGCCTGCCTTCAGCATCTGTATTTCCGATTTCGACACTCATTTTATTAAACATGGTAATGATATCACCCTGAGTATAAGCATTTCCGCCGGGACGATTATCAGTTGAAGGGATCAATCCAATAATATGAAGAGGAATACCGGTTTTTGCAATTGTATGAAGTACACCGGTAACAGTTGCAGCTCCGGCCATGTCGCTATTCATGCCGGCCATGAATTCACCGGTTTTAATATTCAAACCTCCTGTATCATAGACAATCCCTTTTCCTATCAGAACAATCGGTTTCTTGTTAAGGCAGTTTACCGGATGCCATTCCAGGATACAGAAAACAGGTGGATCGACACTTCCTTTATTAACAGCCAGAAGCCCTCCCATCTTTAATGCTTCTATCTTACCCTTTGTTAACACTTCAACTTTGAAACCTGCAGAATCACCTATCTTTTTGATCTCCCCTGCCAGAGAAGTGGCATTTAGCTGGTTAACCGGTTCCTGAATAAGATCGCGGGTAAAGTAGACAGCATCGGTAAGATCAATGAGCCATTTAATTTCTGAATCCGCAATGTCGCCGTGCAGCAGAAGCTTTTTCGGATAGTATTTTTTATCATCCGTCCCTGCTTTTGTCTTGTATTTATCAAAAGAATAAAAACTTAGGAGAAGTCCTTCCGCAAAATCTTCAATTGCGCCGTTATAGGCCTTATCGGAAGTGATGACCAGCTCAGAATGGTTGTTCTCTTTTATAAGTTTTCTCAGATTATATGATGTTCTTCTAAGTTCCTCTCTGACTTTGTAATGCGCGATCCCATCCTTTAATCTGATCAGGTAGGTATACCTGTTATAAGAATTAATGAAAATATATTCTTCCTTCATCTGAAGCTGAGTTGTGGCAAAATCAATTTCCTGTTTAGTGAGTTTTAACCTTTCAGGAATCTGATCGCCTCCCAGAATACATATAACAGATTGGTCAGATGATATTTGTGATATTCTTTGAATTTCAGGTTTCATATTATTATCCGGTAGTTTTTGAAGATGTAAAGTTAACTAAAATATTGATTGTTTCGTTTCCAAAGAGTTACCTTTGCCCTGATTAATTACATCAACCAATAAAGTATTTTAGAGGTTACAAAGATTACGTTAATTTGTTTATATAGATGATCTTAGAAGAATTATATGAGAAAGCCCTCCGGCTTGTTCCAATGGATGTTGAGGAAGGAGTTGCACTTTATACCACTGCTCCTGTTGAAGAGCTGATGTTTGTAGCAAATAAACTCCGGCAATTGCATAATCCCGGGAAAATTGTGGGCTGGATGATCGACAGGAATGTGAACATTACCAATATCTGCTTTTCTCAATGTACATTTTGTAACTTTTGCAGGAAAAAAGGATCTCAGGATGCATATATTACATCGTCAGATGACTATAAATCCAAGATTGATGAATTATATTCACTCGGAGGAAATCAGCTCCTTTTGCAGGGAGGAATGAATCCGGAGCTCGGCATCAGTTTTTATATCGATCTTTTCAGAAATCTTAAGAAACTATACCCTTCATTAATACTGCATGCTCTCGGACCTCCTGAGATAGTTTACCTGGCAAAGAAGGAGAGGTTATCTTATTCCGAGGTTCTCACTCAACTTATCGATGCAGGGCTTGACAGTCTTCCCGGCGCCGGTGCAGAGATCCTTTCTGATCGGGTAAGGAGAGTTGTTTCTCCGGCCAAAGCTACATCGGAAGAGTGGCTTGGTGTGATGCGAGATGCCCACAAATTGAATCTGCCTACTTCGGCAACAATGATGTTTGGCCACATAGAAACAGCCAGGGAAAGGATTGAACACCTTATCAGGATCAGAGATCTTCAGGCTGAAAAACATGAAAACCATTTTGGATTCATAACTTTTATTCCATGGGCCTTTCAGGATGAGGGAACCGTCCTTTTAAAAAAACATGGAATCAGAAGCAGTTACAACGGTCCGGATTATGTCAGGATGATTGCCATAAGCCGGATCTTATTAAATAACATCAGGAATATACAGGCCTCAATATTAACCGTTGGTAAGCAAATTGGAATGTTGTCACTTCATTCAGGGGCAAACGACCTTGGATCTATTATGATTGAGGAGAATGTAGTAAGTGCAGCCGGGGCGAAGAATCGTTTCAATGCCAATGAGATGCAGTCAATTATAAAAGAAGCCGGATTTATACCCGGAAGAAGGAACCAGAAGTATGAATTTATAAATCCGTCCCCTGGCCAATTCGTTTAATAAGTTCAGGAATCTTACGACCGCCAAAAATTAACATAAAATCTATTTCCTGATCAGCCTGAGGACATCATTTCCATTGGCATAGAGCAAGAGTGCCAATAAAATTATCATTCCTGCAATTTGTGCATATTCAAGGAATTTATCGCTCGGCTTTTTCCCGGTAATCACCTCAAATAACAAAAAGAGAACATGACCTCCGTCAAGGGCAGGTATTGGCAGAATATTCATCACTGCCAGTATAATTGAAAGAAATGCTGTCAGGTTCCAGAACCTTTGCCAGTCCCACACCCCGGGGAATATGTTCCCAATTGTAATAAAACCACCCAATGATTGATATGCTTTTGTATGTTTTGAAAAAATGAGTTTGAATTGCTTCAGGTAATCGGAAATTGTCTTGAACCCTTTGTTAATACCGGCCGGGATTGATTGCACGAACCCATATTTAATTGTTTTGAGTTCAAATATCTGATCAAGGGCCTGGTTCCTGCCTATTATCTCAAGCATTCCTAAAGAGTCAGGTGTTACGGTAATATTGAGGTTCGCTCCTTTACGTAAAAGATTAAGAGTTAAAGGATGTTCCTTGTTATCGGAAAGGTACTTTTGAAATTCATCATAATAAGTAAATTTTTTGTCATCAATGCCGGTAATTTGATCCTTAAGGAGAACCCCGGCCGTTTTGCACGGAGATTTTTTTCCAAAGCTCTCAATCACATATGGTCCGAAAGGTATCCTGGAGTCAATCATACCTTTGCCTTTCAGCATCTTAGGAATATATTCCTTTGGTATGTCAATATTCAAAGCTGTACCATCGCGATCAACCTGAATAGTTTTGCGGTTGTTTAAAACAATATCGGCGGTTATTTCCAGGAAGTTCTCAACATGCTGATTATCGATCGTAAGGATCTTGTCTCCGTTTCTGAGACCAATGGCATAACCTACAGAGTCGGTGACAATTCCATATTTCACATTAGCCGTTGGCAGGTATGTTTCGCCCCAGGCAAATAAAACAAGAATGAAAATCAATATTGCGAAAATAAAATTAAAGATAACCCCTCCGGTCATTATCAGAAGTCGTTGCCATGATGTCTTTGATCTGAATTCCCATGGTTGAGGAGGAAGTTTCATCTGCTCCTTATCCATTGATTCATCTATCATTCCGGAAATTTTCACATAACCGCCAAGAGGAAGCCATCCTATACCATATTCGGTTTCGCCCTTCTTATGTTTAAAAATTGAAAACCATGGATCAAAAAAGAGATAAAATTTTTCGACTCGTGTTTTGAAAAATTTTGCGAGAGTAAAATGTCCTAATTCATGTATGATTACAAGAATTGAAAGGCTCATTACAAACTGCAGGATTTTAATAAGTATTGTCATCTTTCTTTTTGAAGTTTATTAATAAATCGGAGAGCTGTTTCCCTTGCACTTGTGTCAGTTGCTTCAAGGAAATCCAGATCGGGAGAGGGGGAAAAAAAACAATTTTCCATTGCGTATTCTACAATTTCCGGCATTTGCGTAAATCTTATTTTTTCGTCAAGAAAAGCTTTTACTGCCATCTCATTGGCTGCATTTAATATGCATGGCATGTTTCCACCCCGGTTAAGCGCCTCAAATGCCAATGGAAGATTCCGGAATTTTTTTATATCGGGTTCGCTGAATGTTAAAGATTTACAATCATTAAGTACAAGCCGCGGAAGATCAGATTGCAATCGTTCGGGATAGCTAAGTGCATAAAGGATCGGAACCCTCATATCGGGAACACCAAGCTGAGCTTTTACTGATCCATCAGCAAAGTGCACAAATGAATGAATTATCGACTGGGGGTGAATAATAACCGAAATCTGTTCAGTTGTGAGATCAAAAAGCCATTTGGCTTCAATCACTTCCAGCCCTTTATTCATCAGTGAAGCAGAATCAATTGTGACCTTACAGCCCATATTCCAGTTGGGATGTTTAAGAGCATCGCAGGGTTTAACATTCCTCAGCTTCTCTTCGGACAAATTCAGAAATGGCCCTCCTGAAGCTGTCAGAGTAATTTTCTCAATGGGGTTTCCAGATTCCCCTACCAGACATTGAAAAATTGCCGAATGCTCTGAATCGACAGGAATAATAATGCTTCCCGATTCCCTTACCAGCCTGCCTATAATCTCACCAGCCACAACAAGAGTTTCTTTGTTTGCAAGGGCAATTTTTTTCCCGGCTTTTATTGCAGCAATTGTTGGTCTCACTCCTGAATAGCCCACAATAGAAGCAATTACAACATCAATGGTTGATGAGGCAACTATCTGTTCAATAGCCTCATTGCCTGCATAGACTTTAATATTTGTACTATGAAGACTTTCTTTTAGTTGCAGGTAATGATCTGGATTTGCGATTACGACTGAATCAGGCTGAAACTTGTGTGCCTGCTGTATAAGAAGATCAATATTATTTCCGGCAATCAGGACCTCAACATCAAACTTATCGGGATACTTTGAAATGATATCCAGAGCCTGAGTACCGATCGATCCAGTTGATCCCAACAACGCAATTCTTTCTGGCATACCGGGTATCCTGGTTATTAGAATAAAATATGTTTCTCGGGATCCAGAGAGCTCCCTTTGTACCAGATCTCAAAATGAAGATGAGGACCAGTCGTATACAGTTCACCGGAGTCACCGACGACAGAAATTACATCACCGGCGCGTACAAGATCTCCTGTCTCTTTGAGGAGGCTGGCATTATGTTTATATACTGAAACAATATTATTCTGATGCTGAACCTCAATTACAAATCCGGTTTCCATTGTCCATCCGGTGAAGATAACGGTTCCGTCAAGAACAGCAGAAACAAGAGCTTTAGGTTTTGTAACGATATCTGTACCAAAATGTTTTGTCCTTACATCATACTTCCCTGAAACAATTCCCTTTACAGGAGGGAAAAAATGGAGACTGGCAAGCCCTGAAACTGATTCAGATGCTGATGGTCCGAGTGTGAGATTATACTTTTCTTCGTTTTCAACACGTGCCCTTAAGACAGAATCGTCGGATGAAGTACTGAATTTAATTGCTTTATAATTTTTTGTAGTGTCTTGTTGCACAGACATTTCAACAGGTTGTTTGCCCGATATGATTGCATTCAGATTGTCGAAATACTTATCCCTTAACTTCAGTTCACGATCGAGGGAATCAAGACGGATCGCACTCATAAGAATATTACGCCGCATTGTAACATCAGGATAACCGGGAATAAACTCACGCAGGTTCGTGAATGAGATCAGAGTACTGGTGCCCCAAATAATGAAAAGGATCACAAAAGTAATCAGAAGGAATGCATTATACCTGGTCAGAATTACTCTCCAGACCTCCTCTAACGTATGATCATTTATTACAGAAAATCTGTATTTATCGCGCCAGTTGTTTTTTTTCTTATCGTCCTTAGCCATTTTCTATAATTTAATCGGCCTGCAAAGATAATAATCCTGTCTCATCAAATGAAGTAACGGAACCAAAAACGGGAATTTAAACCCATTATACCACCTTAACCGGTTTGTTTTCGCTCTGCCAGAGTCCATGTTTTGTACATACTGACATTGCAGAAAGGTTCATTGATACTTCAGGAGCGACGATATAAAAATCGATCTCAAAATGAGAAGGCACATTGCCATAAACACCTGCTGTGTAACGAGCTTCAGCAAGGAGTGTTTCCCTGTTCCAGAGCTGTATTACACTTATGAAATGGTCATGTTCATCAGGATGGGGATATTCTTCACCAAGCTTTACTTTAACCTCAAATTTCTCTCCTCTCTTAACTGTGTCAGGACAGAAAATATGTGGCATGTGTCTGTCGAGATAATCACGTTTTACCTCTTTCCCTTCCTTCTCTATTTCAGTTGCTTTAAATACCCTTGGCATAGTAATTAGTATTCAGTTAATACAATAACTTATAATCCTTAACAACACAGGAGCGTTAAATTCGTAAACAAACTTAGTGATTTTTAATTCAAATTATTATTTTGACGGAAGACAGAAGTCAGAAGTCGGAAGCAATTGATCTTCGGGCTTCGGGCTTCGGACTTCTGACTCATAAATAAAATTAATTCAAAATTGTTTTGCTAATTGCCCCTTAAATACTACATTTGCCCTCGATATTGCGGGGTGGAGCAGTGGTAGCTCGTTGGGCTCATAACCCAAAGGTCGGAGGTTCGAATCCTCCCTCCGCTACAAAGAAAAAGCCTGAACTGTGCGAAGCACAGCCGGGCTTTTTCCTTTTGCTGTAAGTTTTTATGTTGGCGGATGCAGCCGCTTATGGAACCACATACGTACCGAACGCATCGTTTCAAATTGTTTGGAAGGTGCGTGACGATGGCACGTAGCCCTTTCATCGCTATTTTCCGGTGCTCCCCAGCGGATTTCGATTCCATCATTCGGATTGTAGGCCATCTCAAAGGCATCCCTCCTTTTAAGTATTTCCCCGACAGTCAGTTTTTGTATAGAACCATCTGTGCGGGTATAACTGATCGAAAGTCCGGAAGCCTTTTGATCCAGGATCAACTGA
>Ga0182027_10005544_pt1 | contig 19140 bp, 16 predicted proteins | sample 712E1DmetaG_FD_121300 | JGI IMG/M metagenome (GOLD analysis project Ga0182027, IMG submission 121300) | Permafrost microbial communities from Stordalen Mire, Sweden - 712E1D metaG (Illumina Assembly) | ecosystem: Environmental > Terrestrial > Soil > Wetlands > Permafrost | place: Sweden...
ACCTACAATGCGGCGCCGGACGCCGGAATCGTCAGCCTCTATGTGCTGCCCCGCAGCCGTGCGATCGTGAACCTGGAACGCATGCCCGACCGGCCGCTGCCTGCCGGCGTGACCACTTCGCCGACCGCGGTAATGGGTGTCGCCATGGCGGCTCTGAACCCCTTCGATTCGGTCAAATCGGCGGAGGCTCGGGCCGAGATTGCGGCGATAGGCAACGCCATGCAGGCCCAGATGGCGGGCGCCGCGACGCCGCCGCCGGCCAGCCAGCGGGATCCGAGACCGCTCGCCGAGGCGATCCTCGGCACGTGGCAGACCGGCCCAATTTCGATGACGTTCATGCCGGACGGGACGCTCGTGGCTGGGCTAACGGGCCATCAGCGGCAGGGGCGGTGGTCGATCGGCTCAGATGGGCGGCTGCATTCGGACTCGACCGGCCCCGACCGGGGCTCGGATGCGTGGGTCGCCGGCGACACACTGACGATCTCGGAGAATGGCCAGGGGATGTCCTACAAGAGGGCGGCCGCCAGCTGAGGACGTCTTGAACAGGGCGGCCGGCGTGCTCACGGTTACCGGTGGGAGCGAGCAGACGGTTCGCGCCGCCACTGGCGAGCGAAGCTGACTTGCGTGAGCGGGACTCGGCGCTTTGGCTGCGGGATCGTAGCCGACGGCTCGGTCGCCTGCGATTGATCGCAACGCCAGACGACTTGGCGAGTTAGCGGCGAGAATAGGCGGATGGATCGACAGCTTCTATCGGGCGACGAAGCCGTTGCACTCGCCGCCTTGCACGCCGGCGTGGCTCTGGGTACGGGCTACCCCGGCACTCCCTCCACGGAGATACTGGAGGCGTTCGACGCGCTCGGCGGGCGGGCACAATGGGCGCCCAACGAAAAGGTTGCCCTGGAAGTGGGCCTGGGCGCGGCCTTCGGCAACGCCCGAGTCCTCGTCACGATGAAGCACGTCGGCTTGAACGTCGCCGCGGATCCGCTGTTCACCGCGGCCTACACCGGCGTGAGCGGTGCGCTGATCGTGGTCACCGCGGACGACCCGGGCATGGCCTCGTCCCAGAACGAGCAGGACAACCGCCGCTACGCGATTGCGGCCGGGCTGCCGATGATCGAGCCGTCGGACAGCCAGGAGGCCTACGACTTGTTCTTCACGGCGATCGAAATGTCCGAGCGCTGGAAGCTGCCCGTCCTCTACCGGATGACTACCCGCGTCTGCCATTCGAAGTCGGTGGTGACGCCCGCTGCCCGCGGGGACGCCGCCCCCGAGGCGGCGCGAAAGCCGGCCCCGCACTTCGAACACGACATCAACGCCCGGGTCATGATCCCGGCCAATGCGCGTCCGGCCCACCGCCGACTGCGAGCGAAGCTCGTCGAAATCGCGGCCTGGGGCGAGGAGTGCGCCCTCAACCGAGTGGAACCGGGGAGTGGCTCCGCCGCGGACCTCGGCATAGTCACGTCCGGCGTCTCGTACCTGCACGCCGCCGAAGCCGCGCCCGGGGCCGCGATCCTCAAGATCGGCCTCGTCAATCCGCTGCCCCTGGAGAAGGCCCGCGCCTTCGCCGCCGCCCACGCTCGCACCGTCGTGATCGAGGAGGGCGACCCGGTAATCGCCGACTCGCTCCGTGCCGCCGGCGTCGCCGTGGAATCCCGGCCCGACATATACCGCTTCGGCGAGCTGGACGTGCCGCGCGTCCGCCGCATCCTGGCGGGCGACGCCTCCCCCGAGCCGGCCGCCCCGCTCGGCAAGCCGCCCGAGTTGTGCCCGGCCTGCCCGTACCACGCGGTCTACGCCACTCTCCAGAAGCACGACTGTATCGTCGCCGGGGACATCGGCTGCTACACCCTGGGCGTGCTGCCGCCGTACCGGGCTATGGATACCTGCGTGGCGATGGGCGCCTCGATCGGAGTTGGGCTGGGGCTGCGCCACGTACTTCCGCCCGAAGAAGCGCGCCGGGTGGTGTCGATCATCGGCGACTCCACCTTCGTCCACTCCGGCATCAGCGGTCTCGTGGAGATGGCCTACAACCCGCCGCCGACCGGTCATGTGGTCATCGTTCTCGACAACGGAACCACGGCAATGACCGGGCAGCAAGAGCATCCGGGCACGGGGCGTCGACTCGACCACGGCCCTACCGCCAGGCTGTCAATCGAGGGCGTGGCGTCTGCGATCGGCATCGAGAGTGTGACCGTCATCGATCCGTACGCCGATCCCGACGGTTTCGAGAGCCTGCTTCTGGAGCGCCTGGCTGCGCCCGAGCTTTCAGTAATAGTCGCCCGCAGGCCGTGCGTGCTCGCCGCCGCCGACATCCGCAAGTGGGAGCAGCAGGCCGCCGAATTCCGGGCCAGGGCGCCGGAGCAGGTCGCGTACGACCTGCCGGTCGACCAGGACCTGCCGATGGGGGACCAATGAGCGTCACGAACGTGGTCCTCGCCGGCCTCGGCGGTCAGGGCGTGATCAAGGCCTCGGACATACTGGCCGACGCCGCCCTCCGCGCCGGTCTCGACGTCAAGAAGTCCGAGCTGCACGGCATGAGCCAGCGGGGCGGCTCTGTGACGTCGGATGTGCGCTTCGGGGAGCGGGTTCTCTCGCCGATGGTGCCGCGCGGCGAGGCCGACTATCTGGTCGTGCTCGCCGATTCCGAGGTGGAGGTCACGCGGCCGCTCCTTCGGCCCGGAGGCGTGCTTCTGGCCCCGGACCTGATCGCGGACGCGGACTTGCCCAACAAACGCAGCCTGAACGTCGCGCTCCTGGGGGCCCTGAGCCGGTACCTGGACCTGCCGCCGGAGGCCATGCTCGACGCGATGAGAGCCGCGCTGCCGGAGCGGCTTCACGCCGTGAACGAGCGGGCATTCGAAATGGGCCGAAAAGTCGCCGCGGCAGACGGCACAATCCCCTAGGCGTCGGCGAACGAAGTCTGCGAGTGGTTTCGCGACTTCGTTGGTCACCGGCCGCCGCACTACGTCGCATTCCGTCGCACTCGGAACGTGAGCCCGCAAGAGGAGGCCGTGGTGAGCATCTGGAACGACCCGCCGGGTGGATTCCACCCGATCAGCGCCCCCGATTACCTGCCACGCGAGCAGCTGGCCGGGATCCAGCTTCAGCGCCTCCAGTCGGTGGTGACCCGGGCCTTCGATCGCGTGGCTCTGATGAAGACCCGGATGCAGGAGCGCGGGCTGACGCCGGCATCCATCACTTCGCTGGCCGACATCGCGAAGCTGCCCTTCACCGTAAAGGCGGACCTGCGCGACACGTACCCGTTCGGTCTCTTTGCGAGCCCGATGGAAGAGATCGTCCGGCTGCACGCTTCGTCGGGCACGACCGGCAAGCCGATCGTAGTGGCCTACACCCAGTCCGATCTGGACGTCTGGACCGAGGTCATGGTCCGCAGCTTGGTGGCTTGCGGCATCCACCGCGGCGATGTCATCCAGAACGCCTACGGCTACGGGCTCTTCACCGGGGGCCTGGGGGCCCACTACGGCGGCGAGGCCCTGGGCGCGACGGTCATCCCGATCAGCGGCGGCAACACCGAGCGCCAGCTGATGGTGATGGCGGATTTCGGCGTGACGGCGATCTGCTGCACGCCGAGCTACTTCCTGCATCTGCTCGAGTCGGCCAAGGACACCAAGACCGACTTCTCCAAGCTGCGCGTCGGCGTCTTCGGGGCCGAGCCATGGAGCGACTCCATGCGGGAGCGGATCCAGGACGAGAGCGGCATCCGGGCCCACGACATCTACGGCCTCTCGGAGATCATCGGCCCAGGAGTCGGCATCGAGTGCCTGGAGCGGCGCGGGCTCCACATCTTCGAGGATCACTTCTTCCCCGAGGTCATCGATTCCGAGACCGGCGAGGTCCTGCCGGAGGGCGCCGAGGGCGAACTCGTGCTGACGACGCTGTCGAAGCAGGCCATGCCTCTGATCCGGTACCGGACGCGCGACGTGACCGCGCTCGTGTCCGAGCAATGCGCTTGCGGTCGCACCTTACGCCGCATCCGCCGCATCGGCCGGCGCTCGGACGATATGTTCATCATCCGTGGCGTCAACGTCTTCCCGTCGCAGGTTGAGACGGCCCTGCTGCGGGTCGAAGGCACACTGCCCCACTACCAGATCATCCTCACCCGCGAGGTCGGCCTGGACCAGATGGAGGTCAAGGTCGAGGTCACGCCGGAGGTCTTCTCCGACGAGATCCGAGCGCTCGAAGCCCTCCAGCACAAGCTCGAGGCGTCGATCGAGAACATCCTCGGTCTTCGCGTGAAGGTGACGTTGGTCGAGCCGCGAACGCTCGCTCGGAGCGAGGGCAAGGCCAAACGAGTCACGGATCTGCGGAACGTGTGACTTGGCCGCGGGCGCGGCCGCAGGAGCCTGCCAACCGCGCCTTGGCGGGACTCACGTCCCGCGGGTGACTCGCGAAACAACGCGGCTCGGAACAGCCAATACAGCTTGGAGCAGTCAATCACAGCGAGGAGCAATCAGATGAAGCTTCAGCAGCTCTCGCTCTTTATGGAGAACAAGCCGGGGGCGCTGCGGGCGCCGTGCGAGGCCCTGGCCGCGGCGGGGATCGACCTCTTGACGATGTCGCTGGCGGACACGACTTCGTTCGGCATCCTGCGCTTCATCGTCGCCGACCCGGCGGCCGCCAAAAAGGTTCTCGAAGAGGCCGGCATGGTCGTCCGGACTACGGAGGTCGTGCCGGTCGAGGTCGCGAACAAGCCCGGTGGGCTGGCTCAGGCGCTGGGTGCCATCGAGGACGCCGGTCTGGCCGTCGAGTACATGTACGACTTCGGCGGCGCCTGCCAGGGTGACAAGGCCGCGATCGTCTTCCGGTTCGAGGATCCGGATCGCGCTATCGAGGCGCTGCAGAAGGCAGGCGTGCGGATCCTTTCCCGCGAGGAGCTGATGAAGTAGGCAGCGGCGGCATCCCCGTACCTGGCGCCGCCCAACCGCGGCTGGGTCAGACTTGCGGTCAGGCCCGTCCGGCGGAGGTCGCCGCCCACGGAGGGAGACCTAAGCTTGAGAGGATCGTTGGCACGCTTCATCCCCACGCCGATGCAGTTGCTCGGCTGGGGAATGGGCGCGATCGGCGTTCTGTGCCTCGTCATCGTGACGTGGTTCTGGGTCAGCCATGCCACGCCCCAGACTCCGGGCGACACCCACAACTACATCCTGGCCGGCCTGCGGCTTAACGCCGGGCATCCGCTTTACGCCTACGGTCCGGTGACGAGCACGTCCGCGTCTTCGACACCGAGAGCCCTGACTACCCGCTGTATTCGCCGCCGCTGATAGGCGTCCTGTTCCGGCCCATCGTCCTCCTGCCCGCCAACGGCCTCTACATCTGGTGGGCCGCGATGTGCGCGCTGGAACTCCTCGCGGTGGCCATGCTTCTCCGCCGCGCGCCGCTTGTGGTGGGCCTGGCGCTGATCCCGCTCTTCTTCGTGTGGTGGCTGTTGATCACGGGCCGCAGGAGGGCCGCCGGCGTGGCGGTTGCCCGCGGAGTCGCGCTGGCCCTGGTTGCGATGCTGGGCAGCGAGCGGCTGATCATCGTGAAGTTCTACCAGGTGATGACGGCGAACCTGAACCTTCCGACCGACAGCAGCATTGGGCCGGTAGGTCTGGCCAGTGTCGCGGGTCTGCCGGGCATCGTGGTCACGTGGCTGCCTCGAGTGATCCTGGTTGGGGGCCTTGCCGCGATGTGGCTAACGCGACGGCGGCCGGGCCTCTCGTTCGCGACCGGTGCCGTGCTGATGTGGCTGGCTTCGCCGATTGCGTCCCTGCACACTCCGGCGCTCGTCCTGGTGGCATTCGCGCCCCTCGCCTGGCCGATGGCTCGCGGCCTGGCCCGACGGGGAGCGGCCGCGCCACCGGAGCCCGCAACGCCGACGCCGGCTGCGGCGGCGGCAACTTCCTGAGGCAGCCTCAGCCGTCGCGGCCGCGCAGGAGCGCGATCCTGAAGCCTCGCAATTCTCCCGTGGCGATACCGCTGGCGATGGTCGGGTCCTCTTCCATGATCCGACGCGCCGAAGCCTCGTTCGGAGCCTCGATGACGGCGATGCCGGTGTTGATCCTGCCCAGCGTCGGGCCGGCCAGTATCAGCGTCCCTTCGGCAAGGAGCCTCTTGAGCCGGGCGAAATGCTCACTCCAGACGCGGTCCTCTTCGTCGGTCATGGTGGCCGCGAAGTTTTCCCTGGGGGCATGGATGAAGTAGATCCACTCGGCCATTTGCCGCCTCGGTCGATGCGCGGCGGTCGGTCCTGCGCTGGCCCCGAGGCCGCCTCGGGCAAGTATGTCAGGCACTACGCGGTTTCGATTTGGGACGGGCTAGGCGTGGCGCCCGTGGGCGGTACCATAGGTATTCAGTCAGGACCACTACAGGGCCTGGCCATGTGCGGCGGTTCGCCCGCGAGGAGGTATCCGAGTGCGCCATAGGACGTTCGGACGGGTCGGCTGGCAGGTCGGCGAAGTCGGCTACGGCATGTGGGGCATGGGTGAGTGGACCGGCTCCAACGACAAGCAGTCGATGGCCGCTCTCGAGCTGTCCGTTTCCCGAGGGGTGAACTTCTTCGACACCGCCCAGTCCTACGGCGACGGCCACAGTGAACAGCTCCTGGGCATGCTTCTCGGAGGCCATCGCGGCCAGCGTGTGGTGGCCACTACCAAGGTCCCGCCCAAGAACAGCCAATGGCCCAGCCGTCGGGGCGTGCCGTTCGCCGACGCATTTCCGCGTGCCCATGTGCGCCGCTACGTCGACATCAGCCGCTCGAACCTGGGCGTCGACACGATCGATCTTCTCCAGCTCCACGTCTGGGAGGACGATTGGCTCGATAGCGGAGAGCTGTCGCAGACCGTCGCAGAGCTGAAGCGCGAGGGCGCTATTCGAGCCTTTGGCATCAGCCTCAACCGCTGGGAGCCCTGGAACGGCGTCCGAGCCGTCCGCTCGGGCCTGGTCGATGCCGTGCAGGTCATCTACAACGTCTTTGAGCAGGCGCCTGAAGACGAGCTCTTCCCCGCTTGCCGCGAGAACAAGGTGGCGGTCATCGCCCGCGTCCCGTTCGACGAAGGCAGCCTGATCGGCGGCTTCACCCGAGAGACGACCTGGCCGGAGGGCGACTGGCGCAACAGTTATTTCGTGCCCGAGAACCTCGACGCAACCGTCGATCACGTCGATGCGCTCAAGCCAATCGTTCCGGTCGGGATGACGCTGGCCGAGATGTCCCTGCGCTTCATTCTCTCGAATCCAGACGTGAGCACGGTCATCCCCGGAATGCGCAACACGGACCACGTGCAGACGAACACCGCCGCCAGCGACGCCGGCCCGCTATCGCCGGAGTTGCTGGCCAGGCTCCGTGCCCACCGCTGGGACCGCGAGCCGACCGACTGGAGTCAGTAGGTCCTCTCGGCTGCTCGCACCCGTCTCGGGCCTAGCTGTAGTCCGGTTTCGATTCCCGGGCCAGCCTCCGCAGCACGGCCGGCAAGATGCCGCCCTGGCGGTAGTAGTCGAGTTCGATAGGGCCGTCCAGGCGGGCGATCACCTCGAAGCGGCGCTCCGTCCCGGCTGCTTCTGCCGCCCCGGCTGCGCCGGCCCCAGCCGCTCCGTCGTCGTCGCGCGCCACTACAGCGACCCGCGACCGCGGCAGCGGCCCGCCGGCTGGCAGATCGATCGTGAACGACTCGCGGCCCGTGAGCCCCAGGCTCGCTGCGCTCTCCCCGGGGAGGAACTGCAGCGGCAGGATGCCCATGCCCACCAGGTTCGAGCGGTGGATCCGTTCGAAGCTTTCAGCGATGACAGCCCGAACCCCGAGCAGCCGGGGACCCTTGGCCGCCCAGTCGCGCGAGGACCCCGACCCGTACTCCTTGCCCGCGATCACGATCAGCGGCACGCCCTCGGCTCGGTAGCGCTCCGACGCTTGGAAGATCGTGGTCTGCTCGCCGCCCGGCAGGTGCACGGTAAACGGCCCTTCACGATCGGCGAGGGCATTGCGCAGCCGAATGTTCGCGAAAGTGCCGCGCATCATCACTTCGTGGTGGCCGCGCCGCGCCCCGTACGAGTTGAAGTCCAGCGGGGCCACGCCGTGGGCGAGAAGCCACTGGCCGGCGGGGGACGACGCGGCGATCGAACCGGCGGGCGAGATGTGATCGGTAGTCACGGAGTCGCCGAGGACCGCCAGGACGCGTGCCCCCTCGATGGCCGACACGAGCGCCGGCTCGACTCCGAGCGCAACGAAGAACGGCGGCAGCGCGACATAGGTTGAGCCCGGATCCCAGCGGTAGCGATCGCCGGCGGGAATGTCGAGCGCCTTCCACTCGGGCCCGCCTTCGAAGACCGAAGCGTACGCGGCCCGGAACAGCTCGCCACTGACCGCCGACCCAACGGTCGCCCGGACTTCTTCGGTCGACGGCCACAACTCGCGAAGGTAGACCGGCGCGCCGACCGCGTCCGTGCCGAGGGGCGACGTCGTGAGGTCGACATCCACAGTCCCGGCGAGCGCGAACGCCACCACGAGCGGCGGCGAGGCAAGATAGCTCGCCCGAACGAGCGGATGGATCCGCCCTTCGAAATTGCGATTGCCGGACAGCACGGCAGCCACGACGAGGTCGTTCTCCTCGATCGCGGCGGCGACCGGCGCATCGAGCGGCCCGCTATTCCCAATGCACGTCGTGCAGCCGTAGCCGGCCAGCGCAAACCCGAGCCTCTCGAGCGGTTCGAGCAGTCCGGCGCCGCGGAGGTACTCGGTCACGGCGCGCGAGCCCGGCGCAAGACTGGTCTTGACGGTCGGCGGCACGCTCAACCCGCGGGCGATGGCGTTGCGGGCCAGTAGCCCGGCTGCGACCATGACCGTCGGGTTGGATGTGTTGGTGCAGCTCGTGATGGCGGCGATGGCGACCGAACCGTTGGCGACTTCGACTGTTCGACCGGCGGCCTCCACTCGAACGGACGGATAGGACGCCGCGGCGGCCCCGGCCGCCGCACCGGCAGTGCCAGCTGAGCCGGCGGAATCACCCTGGGTAGGCGCCGCGTCAGCCGAGGCCGACGCGGCCGCGACTCCCGCCTCAGCCTTCGTCGCGAGTCCAAGCGGATAGGCCGCGCGGAAGTTCGTTCGCAGCTCGCGCAGGGCGACGCGATCCTGCGGTCGACGGGGCCCCGCCAGAGAGGGCTCCACGGACCCCAGATCCAGCGTCAGCAGCGCATCGAATTTGGGCGTGACGCCGGGCACGCGCCACAGTCCCTGTTCCTTCGCGTACCGCTCGACCAGTGCAACGTGGTCTGCCGCTCGTCCAGTCAGGCGCAGGTATGCCAGCGTCTCGTCGTCGATGGGGAAGAGCGTCGCCGTGGCCCCGAACTCGGGCGACATGTTGGAGATCGTGGCCCGGTCCGCCAGCGCCAGGCCCGCCAAACCGTCGCCGCTGAACTCGACGAACGTGCCCACGACCCCGTATGAGCGGAGCATCTGGGTCACGACGAGGACCAGGTCCGTGGCGGTGGCACCTTCCGGCAACTCACCCGAGAGCCTCACGCCGATTACCTTGGGCATGGGCTGGTAGAGCGGCTGACCCAGGAGCACCGCCTCGGCCTCGATGCCGCCCACGCCATAGCCGAGTACGCCCAGGCCGTTGATCATCGTCGTATGGGAATCGGTGCCCACGAGAGTATCGGGGAAGGCGATCTCGCTGTTCCCGTCCGGGTCGCGCCGGCGGGTCACGACCGACGCCAGGAATTCCAGGTTGACCTGGTGAACAATGCCCGTGCCGGGCGGCACGACGCGCAGGTCGTCGAAGGCGGTCTGGGCCCAGCGCAACAGTTGATAGCGCTCGCGGTTTCGCTGGTACTCGCGTTCCACGTTGAAGGCAAACGAATCGGCAGTGCCGTATCGATCGACTTGGACGGAGTGGTCGATCACAAGGTCCGCGGGGACGAGCGGGTTGACCAGGGACGGATCGCCGCCCAGTTCGGCCATGGCGTCTCGCATCGCCGCCAGGTCCACGACTGCCGGGACTCCGGTGAAGTCCTGCATGATGACCCGAGCCGGAATGAACGGGATCTCGACCTCGCCGGCTCCGGGCTCCGAGGCCGCGCCCGGCCGCCACCCGGCCAGAGCCGCCACGTCCGCCTCGCGAACGATCCCTCCACCGGCGTGCCGGAGCACGTTCTCGAGCAGGATCTTGACCGTGATCGGCATGACGTCGAGGCTCGTTCCGAGGGGAACGCCCCTGCCTGCGCCGCCGCCGGCAAGCGCCGCAAGTCGGTAGAAGTCGGGCAGTCCCGGGCCGAGTGGGGCCCGGGCGCCGAAGGGATCGCTGACACCCATGACAGCTCCTTCGAAACCTCGCTCGGTTGGTGCAACCGAGGCGAGCGATAATCGCCAGAGCCCCGGCGGGGGTGCGCCTCTGCCGCCAGGGACATTACTTCGCAAGGATATTCCAGGTCCGGTCTGGGATGGAGGTCGGGTGGAGAACGTACCGAAGGTCGGGATTGTCGGGGCCGGGCCCGTCGGGACGGCACTGGGCGTGGCAATCGGCCGCGCCGGTTGGCCGGTCGCGGCCGTTGCCAGCCGGGACGCCGGCCGTAGGGAGCGATTCGGCCTCCTCGTTCCGGGCACTCGCGCATTCATCGAGCCGGCGGCCGTCCTCGATGCGGCGGATCTCGTGATTCTGGCCGTGCCCGACGACACCATCCCGGCCATGGCCGGGAAGATGCGCCTGTACAGCGGCCAGGCTCTCGTTCATACGAGCGGCCTGCTCGGGTCGGAGGTGCTGGAGGCCGCGCGCGGGGCCGGAAGCCACATTGGGGCCTTCCATCCGCTCGTCTCGTTCACGTCGGACGTAGAGCGGTCCGTCGAGGCGCTTCAGGGCGCGACGATCGCGCTAGAAGGCGACGATTCGATCATCGGGCTCCTGGCGGACCTCGCCGAAGCGATCGGCGGCGTGGCGGTTCGCCTGCCGCGCGGCACAAAGTCCGCTTATCACGCGGCGGCCGTGCTGGCCTCCGGCGGACTCATCGCGCTGCTCGACGCGATAGTCACGCTCGGGGCCGCGGCAGGTCTCGACGAGCGTGGATCCCTCGCCGTGTTCGGCCGCCTGATGGAGCAGACCCTCGCCAACGCCCGGGCCATCGGCGTCGGCGCGGCGCTCACCGGCCCAATCACCCGCGGGGACGCGGGCACCCTCGAAGCGCACCTCGAGGCCCTGGAGCGGCTGGCCCCGGACGTCGTGGCCCTGTACGTGGCTGCCGCCCGCCGTGAGGTTCATCTGGCAGAGCAGCGGCGCACCCTGTCACCAGAGCAACTGGAGCGTGTTCGGACCGCGCTTGCAAAGGTCGTCTGACCGGGTACGATTGCCGCCATGCAGCACAGCATCGCGGCCAGGTTCGCGGGGTGGCCGGCTGCCCACTTCGTCCGCCCTGCCGGTCGCGGGTGGGAGCGCCGGCTCGGCCTCCATTCCAGCCTTTCGTTCCAACGGGCTACCACCCGGTTGACTATCCTGCGCCCGTCGCACGGCGGCCTCGTCGCGCCGGGCTGGCGCCCTGTAACCACGCGGCCCAACTCTCCACGGAGCGGCCTTCCGCGTGCTGCCGTCACGATCCGCTGGACCGGTGGGCGGCCGCGGGCCGATCGGCGGTCCAGTCTGGCCGCGGCCCCGTGGCGAGGCTGAGCAGCGCCACCGCCACCTCTGCGGGCGGCATCGTCTTCCGGTATCGGGACGCGATCCCACAACTGGTAGTCGGGCGCCGCAAGCGGGAGAGGGACGCCTTCACCTGGACGCTTCCCAAGGGAACGCCTATCCCGGGCGAGACCCTCGAGGAGACTGCCCTGCGCGAGGTCTGCGAGGAGACTGGGCTGACGGTGCGGATCCTTTCGCCCCTGGACGCGATCAACTACACGTTCGTTCAGCGTGGGACGCGCATTCATAAGACCGTGCACTACTTCATGATGGAACCCACGGGCGGCGGTTTCGAGCGCCACGACCACGAGTTCGAAGAAGTCCGCTGGATCTCGTTCGATGAGGCCGCCGGTCTCCTGTCGTTCGACACCGAACGCTCGCTCGTCGGTCTTGCTGCGACGCGACTTTCCGAGACCGGCGTCTGATCGGAGCTACCGCCCACCTCGCGCTCGACAGCCGGGCGCCGCAATGGCAACGACTGGAGGTCGACACCTCGATGGCTCAGTCTCACGTCGCGCCCCTGGCGACCCCGCTTGCCGAGCGGCACGCGGCTCTCGGGGCAAGGATGGTCGAGTTCGCCGGCTGGCTGATGCCACTCCAGTACACGGGCATCCTCGAAGAGCATCGGGCGGTCAGGGCCAGGGCCGGACTGTTCGACCTGTCGCACATGGGCGAGCTCTTCGTCGAGGGCCAGGAGGCGGCCGCGGGACTCGGCTCCGCTCTCACCTCCGATCCGTCGACCCTGAAGGTGGGCCGGGCTCAGTACTCGATGATCTGCTTCCCTGAGGGCGGGATCCTGGACGACCTGATCGTCTACCGCCTGGGCGATGAGCGATTCCTGGTAGTCGCCAACGCCTCCAACGCGGCAGCCGTGAGCGACGCGCTGGCCGAGCGGCTTGCGGGCCGGCGGGCCGTCCTCGACGACCGCTCGCTCGCCACGGGTCTGGTGGCCCTTCAGGGCCCCCGTTCGGCCGCCATTCTCGGGCCGCTCGTGGACGTGGCCCTGGACGACCTTCGCTATTACGCCATCGTCGAGGGCCATGTTGCCGGCAGGCCGGCGCTCGTTGCTCGGACCGGATACACCGGAGAGGATGGCTTCGAAATGTTCGTCGACTTGGCTGCGACCGGTACGGTCTGGGACGCCGTGCTGGATGCGGGCAAGGCCGAGGGCGTCGTGCCCGTGGGGCTCGGTGCCCGCGACACTCTCCGCCTGGAGGCGGGTATGCCGCTGTACGGCAACGAGCTAGGTCCCGACACCACTCCATTCGAGGCGGGCCTCGGTCGCGTCGTGAGCCTCGCCAAAGAGGGCGAGTTCGTCGGTCGTGCCGCGCTCGAGAGGGCCCAGGCCGACGGCCCCCGTAAGAAGCTCGTGGGGCTCACCATCCGCGGCCGCGGAATCGCCCGGCACGGCTACAAGGTCTTCGCTGGAGATCGCCGGACCGGTACCGTCACGAGCGGAACGCTGTCGCCTACGCTGGGCGAGGCGATTGCGATGGCATACGTAGCGCCCTCGGAGGCCGAGCCCGGTACGATACTGGCAGTCGGCATTCGCGATCAGCGAGTCGAGGCCGAGGTTGTGCCGCTACCCTTCTATCGGCGGCCGGCCTAGGCTCGAGCTCGGGGCGCAACGTCGCCGGCTGACCGGCGACAGGAGGAAGCGTGGCGATGGTGCCCCAGGATCTGCGATACACCAAAGAGCACGAGTGGGTCCGGCTGGAAGGCGAAATCGCCACCATCGGCATCACCGACTACGCGGCCGAGCAGCTCGGGGACATCGTCTTCGTGGAGTTGCCGGAGATTGGTCGGACCGTCAGCCAGTTCGCCACCATCGGCGTCATCGAATCGGTCAAGGCCGTGAGCGACCTGTTCGCGCCGGTTGGCGGCGAGGTGGTCGAGTCGAACGCGGAGCTTTCCGGCGCACCGGAGCTGCTCAACAGCGACCCGTTCGGCAAGGGCTGGATGCTGCGCATTGAGGTCGCGGACGCGGGTCAATTGGACGGCCTCTTGGACGCGGCCGCCTACGAGGCTCTGACCGCGGAAGCATGAGATTGGCCTGCGAGTCTGGATCAGTCGGGTAGGAGAGCGGATCGATGGCGTACGGCCCGCACACGAACGAAGACCGCGCCCGAATGCTGGCGGCGATCGGGGTCGAATCGGTCGACGAGCTCTTTGCCGACATCCCGCCGTCGCTTCGGGCCTCCAAACTCGAACTCCCGTCGCCGGAGTCGGAGGCGGAGTTGACCGTTCGACTGCGCGACCTGGCGAGCCGCAACCGGGTCGACCTGGCCAGCTTCCTCGGTGCCGGAGCCTACCGCCACTTCACTCCGGCTGTCGTGGACCAGCTTCTGCTGAGAGGCGAGTTCTACACCGCGTACACGCCGTACCAGCCCGAAATCAGCCAGGGAACTCTGCAGACCATCTACGAATACCAGTCGCTGATGGCCGAATTGACCGGTCTGGACGTGGTCTCGGCCTCGCACTACGACGGCGCCGCGGCAACGGCCGAAGCGGCCTTGATGAGCTGTCGAGCCACTCGCCGGGAACGAGTTCTGGTCGGCCGTGGAGTGCACCCCCACTACCGCGAGACGCTCCGCACCTACTTCGGAGGGGCATCGCTCGTCGCCGACGAGATCCCGCTCGTGTCCGAAGGCCCGACCGCGGGCACCACGGACCTGGCGGCTCTCGAGCGGATGCTCGCCGGCGCAGACCGTCCGGTCGCCGGCGTCGTGGTCGCCAATCCGAGCTTCCTGGGCCTGCTCGAGCCGATGGCCGAAATGGGCCGCCTGGCTCACGCGGCGGGCGCATTGTTCGTGGCCGTCGTGGAGCCGGTCTCGCTCGCGGTCCTCGCGACTCCGGGCGAGTACGGGGCGGACATCGCCGCGGGCGAGGGCCAGTCGCTGGGCCTGCCGCTCTCGTACGGCGGTCCGTATCTCGGCATCCTGGCCTGTCGCGAGGCGTTGGTGCGGGGCATTCCCGGCCGGCTCGTTGGCATGACCACCGATATCGATGGCCGGCGAGCGTTCGTAATGACACTGCGAGCTCGCGAGCAGGATATCCGGCGCGAGAAGGCGTCGAGCAACATCTGCACGAACCAGGCCCTGTGCGCCCTCGCGGCGGCCATGTATCTCGGCGCGATGGGGCCGCACGGTTTGCGAGACGTTGCCGCGCTCGGGGCGGCCCGGGCCGGGGAGCTGGAGTCCGCGCTCGCCGCGGCCGGCGCCCCGCGCATGCACCCAGGGCCGTATCTCAACGAGTTCGCCGTACGGGTCCCGGCCGCACCGGCGGTCCACGCCCGCCTCATCGAACGGGGCATTCTGGCCGGTCTGCCGCTCGCCCGCGTCCTCCCGGACGACCCGTCGCTCGCCGACGCGCTGCTGGTCTGCGCCACGGAAGTCACCACGCCCGATGAGATCGCGGCCTTCGCCGGGGCCCTTGGCGATGAGCTTGTGGGGGGTACCGGGCACGAGGGCGCGGACCGCGAGGGCGTAGGCCGTGAGACGGCACGATGACGTCCACCGAATCGGAAGGCCGCCCGACGACGCCCGCCGGAGATCGCCTCGGGCCAACTCTCTTCGAGCGTTCGCGGCCGGGCCGTGGCGGCGGCAAGGTGCCGCACCCGCCCAAGGACGCCCTGGCGAGGATTCCTGCGGACCTGCTCCGGGCCGAAGGACCGCGTCTACCCGAAGTCTCGGAACCGGAGTTGACCCGCCACTACGTCAACCTGAGCAAGCTGAACTACTCCGTCGATTCCGGCTTCTATCCGCTTGGCTCGTGCACGATGAAGTACAACCCCAAGATCGACGAATGGGCGGCCCGCCTCGCCGGCTTCTCGACACTCCATCCGTTCGCGCCGGACGATCTCGCACAGGGGACTCTGCAACTCCTCTGGGAGCTGGAAACGGCGCTGGCGGAGATCGGCGGCATGAAGGCCGTGACCCTCCAGCCCGCGGCCGGCGCCCAGGGCGAGCTGACCGGAATTCTCATGGTCAGGGCCTACCATCGAAGCCGCGGTGACACGGATCGGTCGGAGGTCCTCGTCCCGGATTCGGCCCACGGCACGAATCCCGCTACCGCTTCGATGGCCGGCTTCCGGACGGTCTCCATCCCGTCGGCTCCCGACGGCGGCGTCGACGTCGAGGCCTTCCGGTCGGCGCTCGGTCCGCGGACCGCCGCCGTAATGATCACCAACCCTTCGACGCTCGGCCTTTTCGAGTCTCGCCTGTGCGAGCTGCTGGACGCGATCCACGAGGCCGGTGCCCTGGCCTACATGGACGGAGCGAATCTCAACGCGATTATGGGTCGCTTCAAGCCCGGCGACGCCGGCTTCGACGTCATGCACTTCAACATGCACAAGACGTTCTCGACGCCGCACGGCGGCGGCGGTCCGGGGGCTGGGCCAGTTGGGGTAGGGGGGACGTTGCTGCCGTTCCTGCCATCGCCCCGGGTACTGCGCGAGCCGGACGGACGCTTCCGTCTGGAGGCCGCCGGCGAACGGCCAACCGGCATCGGGCGGGTCCGTGCATTCGTCGGCAACGCGGGGATCCTCGTCCGCGCCTATGTGTACATCCGGGCCCACGGCGATTCGGGCTTGCGCGAAGTCAGCGACGACGCCGTCCTTGCGGCCAATTACTTGAAGTCGCGACTCGCCGGCGTGGTGGACGTTCCGTTCTCGCGACCCTGCATGCACGAGTTCGTGGCTTCGTCAGCGAGCCTGAAAGCCGAAACCGGTATACGCACTCTGGACGTCGCCAAGCGACTCATCGACTACGGCTTCCATCCCCCCACGATTTACTTCCCGCTCACAGTGGAAGAGGCTCTTCTGATCGAGCCGACCGAAACCGAATCTCTCGAAACGCTCGATGCGTTCGTCGAGGCGATGGCGCGCATCGTGGAAGAAGCTCACTCCAGTCCGGATCTTCTTCATTCGGCGCCGCACTATTCGCCGGTCCGGCGGCTCGACGAGACCACGGCCGCTCGTCAGCCGAACCTCCGCTGGCGAGCTATGACCGGCAGCCAGACGCCGTGTCCCGATTAGGCCGGGCCGATCGGCGTCCGGTCGGTTCCATTACGGATGGCGGCCCCGAGAGCTTGTCGGGCGCTCGGCGGACGCCCATCGAGATGTCGCATTCACGCGGCACTCCCCTCACCGGCAGGTGGCTGCCGCTAATTGAGTAGCCACATAGGTCACGTTTGACACTCTGACGGTGCCTGGGCATAGTACGGCCCAGTGACAGTTCGGCCCCGCCCATAGCCCGTGTCAAAGTCCCGTTCTTCTGCCTCTTCTATCGAAGGAGGGCGAGATGCCGCAGGCCCTAGCCTCGGCTCTGGGGTTGGACTCATAGGGAGCTGCCTGGATGCGTAAGCGTCTATTCGGCGTTCTCACGGCTACGGTATTGGTCGCGAGTGCATGCAACCAGTCGGCCGGCGCAGCTTTGCCCTCGACGGAAGCGTCCACAGCGCCGACCGCAACGCCGGCCGCCACGGCAACTCCGACGGCGGTTGCCCTGGCAGGTTCCTACCGGGCCGTGCCGGCCACGACCGTCGGCGGCAAGGTCGTTCTGGCGGAATGGGAGTTCCCGCACACCGTGAATCCGTACTATGCGATGTATGAGACGGACATAGAGGCTTCGGACAGCATGTTCGACAGCCTGCTGAGTGTGACGCCGGACCTGAAGTACGTCCCTGATCTTGCCACCAACATCCCGACCCTCGACAACCGCGGCGTCGTCCTCAACGGCAGCGGCATGGACGTGACGTGGCATCTGCGCGCCGGTATGGAGTGGTCCGATGGCGAGCCCATCAACTGCGACGACATCCGAGCCACATGGCAGTGGGTCATGGACAGGGACAACGTCGGTCTGGCAGCGGGCACCATCGGCTGGCAGGATGTCAGCGGCGTTGACGGCGGCTCCGGCACTGATTGCGTGATGCATTTCGCCAGGGTCTACGAAGGCTACCTGACCCTCGTCTCCCCGCTCTTCCCGGCTCATTACATAACGAAGATTCAGGTCAAGGTCGCCGCAAGCCAGCTGTATCCGATGAACAGCCTTTCCAGCGGCGTCTACAGCGGCCCTTACATCCCCGTCAGCTCCGATGGTCACGCCAAGATCACCCTCAAGCCGAACCCGCATTGGGAAACGATCGGCGGCCACGCACCGTGGTTGTCGTCGGTCACGTGGAAGTACTACGGCGATGCCAGCACAATGATCGCAGGCTTCGAGAAGGGCGAATTCGACGTCGGCCAGAATCTCGACAACACGAACATACCCGCGCTGGCGGCCATCGACTCGTCACGCAAGGTGGTCAATCCCTCCCTCACGTACGAGTTGCTCGCCTTCAACAACGCCAGCCTCCAGACCAAGTTCGGTGCCGACGCCCCCTACATAATCGGGGCCATCAAGCTCGCGACCGATCGCGCAGCCATCGCAAGCGGTCCCATGGGCGGGAACGTGATCGTCAGCAACAACTTCGTCTCGCCCCTCGAGTGGTACTACACACGAATCGACCGCCCGACGACCGCCGATCCGACGACCGCCTTCACGCTCCTCGCGAACGCCGGCTGGATCAAGGGCCCGGACGGATACGTGACCAAAGGCGGTAAGCCTCTCGAATTGACATACTGCACCACGAACAACCGGCAATTCCGGCTGGACACGTTCACGCTCATGGCCGCGCAGCTCAAGCAGATCGGCATCAAAGTCGACGTCAATGCCAAGCCGGACCTCTTCGGCGCCTGGGCCACGACGAAGCCCGACACTCTCTGCAACCTGCGCTACGGCAACTTCGACGTCGCGGAGTTCGCGTACGTCTCGCGTTTCGATCCGTTGACCGGCTACGGCATCTACCACTCGAGTCAGATCCCCGATGCCGATCATCCGTTCGGAGAGAACATCACCCGAGTCAGCGTCCCGGCTCTCGATGCCGCCTATGACACCGTTGCCGCCAGCGTCGACTTTTCGAAGGTCCGCGACGCCATGTACGAAATCCAGAATCTGTACGGGTCAGACCGGAACACCTATGAACTCCCGCTCTACTTCCGCAAGGACGTGTGGCTCGTGAACCCGAAGCTGCACAACTTCGACGGCAACCCCACCTTCTCCGCCGCCGAGTGGAACATCGGCGATTGGTGGGTTGGATGATGGCAGCCCATCGTGGGCCGGGCGGCTGCGCCGATCCGGGTTGGCGATTCTCAGCGGCCACGCGGCAGGCATTGGCCCGGGCATGCGTGCCCGGAACGCCGGCTCGGCCAGACGGCCCGCACCTGGAAAACGGCCCAGTAGTGAGGAGGTGCCGTTCGAACGACGTTCTGCCCTAGCGCAACGCCAGCACGGGCCTCTGACATCCCCGTGCACGCAGCTCCAGTGAAGGTGTCTGTTGGGTTGGCTGTAGGAGAGCTTGGACCTCGGTTCTTGGCAGTTGTGGGACACTGCGCTGCGGTGCCGACAGTTGAAGACCAGCCAGGGTCATCAGGTAGAAACGGAGTTGG
>Ga0182027_10005545_pt1 | contig 19136 bp, 22 predicted proteins | sample 712E1DmetaG_FD_121300 | JGI IMG/M metagenome (GOLD analysis project Ga0182027, IMG submission 121300) | Permafrost microbial communities from Stordalen Mire, Sweden - 712E1D metaG (Illumina Assembly) | ecosystem: Environmental > Terrestrial > Soil > Wetlands > Permafrost | place: Sweden...
ATCGGAACCATTACATCTAAATTGTGATGTTAATTCCACTTCTTCAATATTTCTTTTCAATAATTCCCCTGTTTTTTTTATTATTTTGGTATTTCCAACTTCTGCACCCCTAATGGTTTGTTTATCATCAATAAAGAAAATGGATGTTTTAGCGCATCTAATTAATTGTTCAACTTGAGACATATCTGTTCTGTGTTCTTTTTTAGTAAATCTATTACCTGATTTTTCTCCTATCCTGTGCGCTTCGTCAATAATTAAAATATCCAATTCATTTTCACTTACTATCGTTGGAGCATATGGTTCTAAACCTGTAAAAAGAATCTTTGCATTAACATCACCCACCTTTTGACCACGTTCCATCTTATGTTTTATAGCTTCAATCAATGGTTTTGATCTGGAGGAAAAAAATATTTTATATTTTTTATCTTTGTGTCCTGCAAATTCGGCAAGAATATGTAAAGCGATTACTGTTTTACCCGTACCTGGTCCGCCCTTTACAATCACTACACTCTTTTCGTTGTTTGTTTCACTTTTCTTTATCTTGTCTACAATAACGTTGCGAGCATATATTTGGTCGTCAAGTAAATTAAAATCAGATTCTCTTTTAATAACAGTTGATGCGTTATCCAAAAGTTTTCTTGAAGGTCTAATAGGTGATTCCATGAACTTGTTGAATATATCAAAACCATCTTCTTGACCAAGTAATTCTTTTAATCTATCTGCCAATTTCTCTATATCATTTTTTGTATAGATGGGATATTTATCCAAAACTTGACGATATTTTATGTCAAATAATCCCTGACCTTCTTTTTTGTTATAGTTTGGACAATAAGCACAACCAAATAAGTTAACTTCATTTTCTTCAAAAATTTCTACAAACCCTAATAAATAATTATTATATCCTTGAACTTGCTGCGAAGGATGTGCGACTTTTCTTTTATCATGACCAGTATATGTTTCCACAAAGTTTCCTTCACACTCTAATGCTTCCACATCTGTCCATTGTTTCATCTCGATATGGATTACTATTCCTTTTCCATGTTTATTTTTGCCAAATAATAGACAATCAATTCTTTTTTGAGTATAAGGAACTTGATATTCGAACGAAACATAAACGTTTTCCAAATTTCCTAACTCGATTAAATTCTTAATTACTTTTCCAGTATCTACCCAAGAATTAAACTCCGAATCTCCTGCTTTTCTTCCGTATGACTTCAAGAAATTTTCTTGTAAGGTATCTGCGAATTTATTTAATAATACATCCCTTACAAAGTCTTTTTGTGGTGCATCGTAAATAAGTAGTCTATTCAGCATGTTTATATCTCGTTGTATTTTTTGTGTGAACCTTTAAATTTGTCCACAGGATATTTTAGATTATTTTTATATAATTTACTCTCTAATGCTTCAGATAAATCTATATTGTTCATCTGTGCTATCCTTACTAAGAAATATAATACGTCTGCCATCTCGTCCTGAATTTCTTCTTTCTTCTTAGGGTCTTTGAATAGTGCTTCGACCTCTTCTGGTTTTTTCCATCTAAAATGTTCAAGAAGTTCAGAAGATTCTATATTCAGTGCTATAGCTAATTCTTTAGCATTATGGAATTGGTCCCAATCTCTATCATCACAGAATTTCTTAACTTTTGCTTTAAGTTCGCTAATATTGGTTTCATTGTCCATACCAATCCAGAAGTATATTCATTTATATTGTTATTGGATTTTCATTCTCTCTCTAGGTCTATTCTCGAGTGGAATGTCTTTAATTCGCATACGAAAAATAATCTTAAGTTTTTAATAAGTCTTTAAGTAGATTTTTCGCAAATCTTCCGATATTTGCGTTAAGTATTTCTCTTTCATAAATCATATATATAAATTTATTATTCCTATATTGTATGAGGTGATTTATATGAGAGCTATTCAGATAAATGCATTCGGTGGACCAGAAGTCATTGAACTCAATGATGATGCGAAAAAGCCAGATTTAAAACCTGGTCAAGTAATGGTTAAAGTACATTCAGCAAGCCTGAATCCAGTTGATTCCATGATTCGTATGGGATATGCACAAAAGATGATGCCTCTTCCATTCCCAATAACTCTAGGCGGAGATTTTTCAGGAAAAATATTTGAATTAGGAGCTGATGTAAAAGGATTCAAAGTTGGTGATGAAGTTTATGGAACTGCAGGACCATTCAGGGGCGGAACTGGATCATTCGCTGAATTCTTAGTCACAAATAATGCAAATATTGCAAAAAAACCTGTATCAATAAATATCACGAACGCTGCAGCCATTCCATTAGTCGGAACATGCGCATTACAAGCTATTGAAGAAGATTTGGACATAAAAAAGGGAGATAAAATTCTCATTCGCGGTGGTGGTGGAGGAATTGGATCAATCGCAATCCAATTAGCAAAATTACGAGGGAGCCACGTTGCAACAACCGTTTCAAAAAATGATATGGACTATGCAAAAAGCTTAGGTGCAGATGAAGTTTATGACTATAAAGAACAGGATGTTAGCGAAATTCTAAAAGATTATGATGCAGTATTTGAGACAGCACGCGCAGATGATATAGATAAATTATTGAATGTTCTAAAAAAAGGTGGAAAATTCATCTCCGTAACTGGAACACCCGATAAAGAAAAAGCTAAACAGCATGATGTGACAATAATTCCATTCATGTCAAAAGCTACAAAAGCAGAATTAGATAGACTAAGTAAATTAATAGACAGTGGAAAACTAAAAATTCGAGTAGCAAAAACGTTCGCATTTCCAGAAATAAAAGAAGCATTCAGCTATTTTGAGACAGAACATCCACGAGGAAAAGTAGTCTTAAGCATGTAATTTTTTTATTTCTTATTTTCTATTATTTATTTTTGACAAATAATACTAATATTACAGCGATAGCAGTAAACATTGCAGTTAAACGAGTTGCAATTGAAACATTATAAGCATCAACCATTAATCCAAAAAATGGTGCATATAAAACCATTCCAAGTGTACTTCCAAAAGTTGCAATGGAAAGCATTGTCGCCCTATTTTTTGAAGGCGTCTTCTTATTGAATAAATCCATTAGAATAGGAAGTCTTATGCTAAAAAATATTGAGCTTAATACCATAAATATGGCGCAATATAATCCAAGACTGAATGTTGCAAAAATCATCATCAATGGACTTATAATTATGCTCGTAAGTAAAATATTTTTATCACCAAAACGTTTATTAAGATAGTGAGATGAAATTATTGAAGCAACAAATCCGAGTCCGAAAGATAATGCAAATATTATCCCAAAATATATTATAGGAATCTGTTTAAAATTCATGAATATAGGATTAAATGAATATGAGACTTCAGAGAAGGCAAACAATAATACTGTTGCGATAAATAATAATACTAATCCATTCTTCACTAATAACTTTGAAGTATTTCCCATGTGTAAAAATACATTCTTATGAGATTCTTTCTTATAAGGTGGTTCAACAATAAAGAATGTAATAAAAAATGAAATCGTTAGAGGAATGAATGTATATAATACAGGCAATTTTAATGATATTGCGGCTAGCGCTCCCCCAATCAATGAACCAATTGCTGCGCCAGTCTGCCATGCACCAATATTGAATGTAATAATCTTCTGGAAATTAGTCTCGCGATGCATAGTCTTTAAACTATCGAATAAAATTGAAGTGTCAGTTCCACTGATCAAACTACCCGCTAATGCAGAAATAATAGCGTAAAGTATAAACATCAACATCGACCCGCCTATACTCAAAAATATTAGAGAAATAATAAATATCAATCCAGACAAAATAAGCGTTCTCTTTCTTCCAAATAAATCTGCAACAGCACCAGAGGGTACTTCAAATAACGTTCTGAAGAATGTATTTACAGCGATTACAATTGCCACATTCAATGCAGTAAATAGATCATGCTGTAAATATAATGAATATATCGGAATAAAAAACATCATTCCCTGAAAAAAATTAATAAGATATACAATCCATATATTTCTAGAATATTGAGACTTATTCATGGAGATTTCTGTTGTTTTTTTGCATAATCAACTTTTATAGTCGGATATAATATCTTATATGCATCTTGAGTCAAAACATCAATATCCTTCATATATTTATCTTTATCACCTAATATCTTATTCGGCTCTAATTTTCTATCCAGCAATACTCTTCCAGTGTAATATATATCGCTAATAGTTGATATATCATAATCGCTGGAACTATAAATATATTTTTTGGCAAAATCTTTAAATATATTTATCGATTTATCCGTCAATGGATTGGCAGGACTTCCGACAAATCTATATATTATCTCTCCAGACTTGAATAAATTCTTATTCATCTTCATACCTTATTGAATCCTATCTTGACTTCTTTCCCTTTTATTGTCTCGACAATGGATGCATCAAACTTGAAATCATTATGTCCAAAGATAACTTTTGAAGCACCACATTTCTCACCGATCATATCGCTGAATTCGTCTATAGCAAGTTCCGTGTCAATGAATAATTCAATCACGTCTTTCTTGTTCAAGTTAGAATCTTTACGCAATTGCTGAACACGTCTCATGACTTCACGAGCATATCCTTCCAATTCCAACTCCGGACTCAAGATTTTATTCAAATAAACAGTTCCATTCTTAACATCAGCCATGACATAATCAGGAGGACAAATTTTCTCGATAACAACATGATTTGAAGTAATATCAAAACCGTCGACTGAATAAGCCTTATTCACCTTGACATGTTCCGATATCATCAATGAATGTTCATTAATCAATGCTGCAACTTTATGGGTATTATTTCCGAAATCCTTGCCCATAGCCTTAAAATTTGGCTTGACATTCAATTGTACATCCATCTCTTTTAAGACGACATTCTTGACATTGACTTGTTTCATGATTAATGCAGTTAAACTTTCAACATTTTTAAGTTCAGAACAATCAATAACCAGTTCTGATAATGGCCATCGCACTCCAAGATTTAATTTATCCCTGCAGGAAAGTGCAGCTTGAACAACGCTTAATACATCATCCATGCCTTTCTCAAGTGTTAAATCAATTACAGATTCATTAGCAATAGGCCAATCATATGCGTGAATAGATTCTAGTTTCAGATCAAAATGTTCTTTCAAATCCAAATATATTTTTTCAGTAATAAATGGTGCAACAATGCTGAACATCTTCAATACACCAAGAAGAGTATGATATATCGTATAAAGAATTGCTTCCTTCTCGTCGTCACTTCCTGAAACTGATTTATCTCTTATCAATTGAATATAAACTCTGGACAAATCCATATATAATGCTTCAACCAAGTGTGGAGTTGCATCCAAATGATACTTATCAAGTTCATTTGTCAAATTCTTTATAGTAGAATTTAATCTAGACAACATGTATCTCTCTTCGTCTCCTAGAACAGGATTGTTTACAAGTCGTAAATTATTATTCTCCTTGAAATCGATCAAAAAGTTGTGTAAATTCCAAAGTATGAGCAAGTTTTTGTATTTCAATCCTATCTCGTCCCAACTAAAGCTCATATCATCGCCAATAGTAATATCTATTGAATAATATCTTAATGTATCTGCACCATGTTTACCAACTATTTCAATTGGACTGATTATATTTCCTAAAGATTTAGACATCTTTTCTCCTTCAACATCTGTTATGAATCCGTGCATTGAAACATTCTTGAATGCAGGCCTATCAAGTGCAAGAGTTGATGCTACCATTAGTAAATTGAACCATCCTCGAATCTGATCCTTACCTTCAATTATGAAATCAGCGGGAAAATATTTGTCAAACAACTCAGTCTGCCTCGGATAATCAAGGCAATTCCAAGAAGTAGTTCCAGCATCAATCCAAACATCTAAGACATCAGGAATCCTGTCCATAGTGTGACCACAAGAACATTTTAATTTTACCGTGTCAATCCATGGTTTATGCAGATTATCAGGCAATACATGAATGGATTTAGATTTTAATTCTTCAATAGATCCGATTACTTCATACTTGCCGCATTTTGGATTACTACAAATCCATATTGGAACAGGTGTTCCCCAAAATCTTTGTTTAGTTATAGAATTATCTTTTAGATTCTTAAGCCATGAGTCAAAAGCATTTTTAGCCGTCTCAGGATACCAATAAATATCTTTATTGAATTCTACCATTTTATCTTTTATATCTTCAGTCTTGAAGAACCATTGTTCAGTCAATCTAAAGACGACAGGATTATGGCATCTCTGGCAATGAGCATATTCATGCTCTACATATGTCGTCTCAATTAATGCACCATACTCACGCAATTTATCTATGAATAGATTATCATCAGCCTTTGCAATCATTCCACTAAATATCTTATCCTCTTCAGGGAATACGCCTAATTCATCGATATTATTGAATGGTGGAATACCATATTGCTTTCCTACTTCAAAATCTTCAGGACCGCATCCAGGCGCACAGTGGACAAGTCCAGTTCCAGAACTTGTATCAACATATTCGCTGGATAGAATTACGGTATGAACATTTTTGCTATGTTTTTTTAATTCTGAATAAGGCATATGTTCGTGAAATGGATGAACATAACTGAGTCCTAACAATTTGTCGCCCTTAAATTCTTCAATGATTGTAAATTGCTTATTTGCAACACCATTGATGAAAACACCAGATAAAGCACTAGAAACTATCCACGTTTCATGTTTATCATTACCCATATCTACTTTTGCTCTTAAGTAATCTAATTCAGGGTTTACCATCACAGCAAGATTGAATGGAATGGTCCACGGAGTTGTCGTCCATATAATTAAGTATTCATTTTCTTTTCCTAAAACTTTAAATTTTACAAATATAGAATTGTCCTTGACATTCTTGTATTCCAGTTCATGTTTAGCAACAGCAGTCTCGCAAGACTTACACCAAGTCATGACTTTATTGCCTTTATACAACCTATTTTTTTCATGAGCTCTCTTAATCAGGAACCATTCTCCATCAATAAAAGAATTGTGAATAGGCATATATGCATTCTCATTATTAAGCCAAATACCCATATTCCACATATCTTGACTCATGTTTGCAGCGCCTTCTTCAGCAAATTTGAAACACTCGTGAGAAAATTTTTCGAGACCAAAATCTTTTATATCGTGTTTTGTTTTCAAGTCAAATTTTTTCTGAACTTTACTCTCAATAGGAAGGCCGTGCATGTCATAACCGCCTCTATCCCAAACGTCAAAACCTTTCATTCTCTTGTAACGTAAAATTTCATCTTTCAAACAATGATTCCAAGCTGTTCCTAAATGCATTCTTCCAGAAGTATAAGGTGGTCCTTGAAGCCAATAGAATTTTTCTTTGCCATGACCTTTCTTTTTTACATTCTTGTAAATATTATTATCTTCCCAGTATTTAAGTATTTCCTGTTCAACTTCCTTAAAATCGTACGATTTCATTTATGATTTACAGATTAGAGGGTGATTTAAATAGTTTACTAGAAAACTTTTAGTTTTCTAGGAAACTCCAAAACAAGAGTTTTGATAGTTTACTAGAAACCGACATTAGTAAATCCGTAGGTGTTAAATGAAGGTTGGTAAAGATGGAGAGATTATATTGGGCATATTGAGATGCAAGGCAATAGTAATCCTAAATTATGTTTACAGTAGAGTTTCGCTACCCAATATTTATATATAGTGAGTTCTGTTTTAATTAAGGTGATAACATTGTCAAACAAAGATATTGCATACAAAAAAAAAGTCATCAATCATAATAGATTTTCAGGCAGTCAGTTCATTCCAGCAGGAGTATTGATAGGTATGGGTTTTGGGTTCTTGTTCCATCAGTTTCTTGCAGGATTATACATTGGTTTAGGATTCGGATTTTTATTATGGGCCATTTATAGAAGATATTAAGATTTAAAATCTTGAAAATTTTTTAAAACATTCAAACCTTAACACTCTCAATTTAACATCTATACATTTATCAATGCCCTAGAAATTCGTAATTTCCATGAAACCCCAAAACAACAGTTTTGATAGTTTACTGGAAATCACAACAAATATAAATAACTACGTCTTGAACCAAACATGTCGAAATTTAGGAATGAAACTACAATAGAAACAATAGAGAAAGCATGCCCGATTTGTCATGGTGATGTTAAGGGTGACGAGACATACTTATATTTCTGCAAGCCATGCAACATATTATTCAGAAAAGAGGAGTTAGTCTTGGATAGTCGTGTTATCGATAAAGTCTTGAAACAAAAGATTGTCGAGAGATTCGAAAAAGACAAAGATAAATTCCAAATCGAAGAAAAACCAATTCCTGTGAAGAAATTGTCAGAAAGAAAAATAGTGATATTAAAGGATTTAAAGGAATCAAAAAAATATTATATATCAAGAAAATCAAATATAATACATATGGGCAATTGTCCATACGGAAAGAATATAAAGAAAGAAAATAAAATAGTATTAAAGTCATTAGAGGGCACTGAAAAACTTAAAAAGTGCAGATGCATGACAGAACAATAAGATATAGGTGAATATATGGCAATATTGAATAAGAATGTAACAGTAAAGAACGAAAACAGGAATGCTCAACCAAAGAATGAAGATTCTAATAAACATCCAAACCAGAAAGTTGCAGTATTTGTAGACGTACAAAATATGTATTATTCAGGAAAAAATTTATTCAACAGAAAAGTAAATTTTGGGATGCTGCTAAAAAAAGCAGTATCTAATAGACGATTGACAAGAGCTTTGGCATATGTGATTAAGGCAGATATGCCTGATGAAAATACATTTCGTGATGCATTAAGAAATGTAGGCTTTGAAGTCAAGAGTAAAGATTTGCAGACGTTCTACGGTGGCAATAAGAAAGGGGACTGGGATGTAGGAATTGCAATGGATACTATCAGAATAGCTACAAAAGTTGACACGATAGTATTAGTTTCCGGAGATGGAGATTTTGCAGATTTAGTGACTTACTTAAAAGGTCTTGGATGCAGAGTAGAAGTGATAGGCTTTGAGAAAACAACAAGTTCAAAACTACTTGATGTAGCAGATGACTTCACACCGCTAGATAGAAAATATATGATGTGAGATTACATATTAAAAAAACAGTTTGATGGATGTCATAAATTATTTTATTTCTTTTTAATCATTTTCTTAAAATTATTCATTAAATTTTTATAGGATATAAATATAATAAGTCTATGTTCATAAATAATATCAATCCAGTTCTAGTAAATATTGGATCTTTAAGCATAAGGTATTATGGTCTTGTTTATGCAATCGGATTCTTAATTGGTTATTTAGTATTACGAAGATTCATCAAATCCAAAAAAATAAAACTTACAGAGGAACAATTAGATACATATTTTTTGTGGCTTATTATAGGTTCCATTTTTATGTCCAGAATCTTCGAAGTATTCATCTACAATCTCCCATATTACATGTCCCACATATCTGAAATATATAAGATATGGAATGGAGGCCTAAGTTTTCAGGGAGGGATAGTTGGCGCAATAATAGTTACGATAATATTTGCAAAAAGATACAAGGTACGTTTCTATGATATAGCAGACGTACTCATAATACCTACAACATTGGTCCTAGCCATAGGAAAATTAGCCAATTATACGAATTCAGAATTATATGGGCGAGCAACGAATGTGCCATGGTGTGTAGTATTCCAGCATGTAGATAATATATGCAGACATCCAGTGCAGATATATGAATTCATATTATACTTGGCGATATTTTTCATTTTATTGACATATTACAATCATGCACATAAGAATAAACATCAAATAAACGGAAATCAAGTAAGCGGAAGAATATTCTGGATGTTCCTAATTTTATACAGTGTAGCAAGATTCTTTATAACCTTTTTTAGGGATGAACCACAATATTTCGGATTAAACGTAGGCCAATGGCTATGTTTACTCACAATCATCATTTCTGGCATAGTATTATGGAAGTATAAACCCAAAAATATATAAATAAGCTAACGCGTAACCTATTGAAAAGTAGTGAGAGATAGAGTAAAAGCATTGAAATAAAATTATAAGGTGAGTAAAAATGGTTATTAAAACTACATCTGGACCAAAATGTATGAAGCATCAAATAGAATGTAATTATAATTGTGGATGGTGCGGCAAGCCAATATGCGAAGAGTGCGTTAGCGTCGCAAATGGAAAAAAGTATTGTGACAAATGTTGGGCAAAAAAACAACAGATAACACCTGCAAAGACTGAAGAACCAGCAGTGCCAAGACCAAAAACAGTCATAAGAAACGTCGACACATCACTAGATCCAAAAGTCGCAGAACAAAAACGCATAGAATTGCCAAACAAGAAGAAAGTGGATCCGAGCATATTCGAATTATAAAATTTCAAATTAATTTTTTTCTTTTAATTATAATTTTCTACAAACTATTTCTAAGTAACTATTTTATGCATCAATCTTAACTCCTTGAATCTTGCAGTCCTTAGAATGTCGTCCATCTGAACATTTGTAATCTGTTCAAGAATTATAATCTCTTTGTTCTCAATCATCGATTGAATAATATTTTTTTGCATATTTATCATCGATTCAAGTTTTTCAGCAGCAATTTTCTCAGCATCATAATTATCTGTATTTGTAAGCTTATATTTGCATTTGCCAAGATTCTTGGTCGTAAGTAATGGGTATGACCTACAAATAAGAGGTCTAAATTGATAAACGCCACACAATTTATCTTTCTTATCAAAAAACGGACATATATCATGATCAATAAAGTAATCCAGAATTATCAATTCATGATGCGACTTATCATAAACAACTCGTTTAGGAATAATATTCAGTTTAATTCCGTGAGCGACTGCTTCTTTTTTGAGAATTTCAGCTTCTTCCGGCCAAACATTAATTGTAATGTCAGAAAGTCTTGCCAAATATATAATCCCAAATTTATTGAACATGTATTGCCTATACTTTTCTTCATCTTCATTACTTATACCTTTATCTTTCTCTCTAATATGGCAACATTCCCCACACTGGGTACAATTAAACACAATTTTTCCATTGACAATCTTAGTATTCGGAACACCATTATAACTTGTACTAACTGTTGTATTGTTTGATTCATGCTTGTTCATGATATGGTTGTTAATCATAACTTTATAAAGATTTATACAAAAATCCTGATTAATAAATAAGCACTGTTGTTTCTCCGTCATAGTGGATAACAATTATTATAAATAGGAGATATGGAATATTACTTATGTTTTTCAACAAAAAACCATTCATAGTCGAGAAATTGGACTTTTCAAAGCCATTCGTAGTTTTGAACTTCAAAACTTATCCAGAAAGTTCTGGCGAGAATGCAATTAAATTAGCATCAATAGCCGAAAAAGTCCAAAAGAAGACAAAAGTGAATATCATCGTTTGTGTTGAACCAACTTACTTAGAAGAAGTCGCTAAAAGAGTTAGAATTCCAGTATTCGCGCAGCATACAGATTGTGAAGTGCTAGGAAAAAGTACAGGTCATGTTATTCCAGAACAACTATTAAATATTAACGTCAAAGGATCATTACTAAACCATTCTGAAGATAAGGTAGATATTAAGAGAGTAGAAAAAACAGTCATCAGATTAAAAGAGTTAGATATGACAAGTATAGTTTGTGCTAAAGGATACGTGGAAGCAAAAAAAATTGCGAATTTCAAAACATTAAGACCAACATTCATAGCAGTTGAACCACCTGAATTAATAGGTGGAGAAGTAAGTGTAAGTCAATCAAAGCCAGATATAATAGCAAAATCAAAAAAGAGTTGCGGAAACATCCCACTACTTGTAGGCGCGGGAATAAAAGATAATAATGATATGAAAGTAGCATTGCAGAATGGCGCAAAAGGAGTCTTACTTGCATCGCACTTCGTACTTGCAAAAGATCCAGAAAAATTCTTGATGGATTTGTTAAAAGACATAAATTAATTCTTGAAAAAAAATAAAATTTGATGCAACCTTAGTTTTATTTTATCAATTCAGAATCTATTTGTTGTTAACAATAACTTGAACAAGACCATAAGCATTTGATTGATTTGTAATTGCTATTGTATAAGTATATTGCCCAGGAAGAGCATCTTTTGGCATCTTAAGAAACATTCCCTTAACAAATTTCTCATGCGGCGCAATAGAAATCGGACCTGAAATAATATCATTATAATCAGATAATGTACCAAGAGGAGGAGATTCGCTAGCCATAGGCGTCCAATCTGTATTGGTATTCGTATATCTAGTAACACTAATAAGTTTTACAGTAAAATCTACCTCTTCATTGTAAATGTTAGTTATTCCTATTCCGATAAGTTTGGAGTCACCGTCAGTTATTGAAGCTTCAGTAGGATATACTGCAGTCCTATCGCTATCAGTCATCATGTCTTTAATCATTTGCTCAGTCTGATCATCAAGTTTACCTACAGTATTTTGAGCATTATGTATCATCCTGTAGAACAGCGCCAATCCGCCAACAAGGATTATTATTGAAAGTACGATTATGACGATAAAATTTGCAGAAAGCTCGAGTTGACCTTTACGATTCATCATATCACAACCAAAAGTTCACATAAAAATAAAATAATTATAAAAGATACAAAAAAGAATTAAAAAAATCAGTTCTTAATGAATTCGTACTCTCTGATTAATATGACGCATAATATTATCAATAGTACAACTCCTCCAAGCATAACAGATAATCCGAGAACCATACTAGTTGATGCAGTTATGATATTATACATTCCAAAAGCTAATAGGAATACTCCAAGTAACAGAAATTTATCAACAACAATCTTTAATATATCAAATTCTTCTTGTCTAGTCAAATGTTTTTTCATGAATAATCACCTTTTGAATAAATTAATGATAATGAAAATAAATATAGATAAAAAAAATTTAAAATTTATACGATTTCTACCAATAAATCCTTAGCAAGATTTATATCTTGATTTGGCGGAACTGTAGTTGTATCACCAGGGAATTTAAATCCTAAAGAACATAAGTATTTACCTTTAGGAGCGGCAGGTATTTTAATATTCAAAGTGTATGTAGCAACGTCACCTTGAGTGACATTCTTCAACAATGCATCCGGATTTAAAGCTAATCCGCCACCACTGCAAACTATGGTAGGATGATAATATCCTTGAGTAATCATAGTTGGTACATCTGTTATATTCTTAACAGCATATACTTGAACTTTTAATGTTGCTTCTTCTCCACCGCTTACAGCAACAGTTTCTCGAGAAACAGTCAATCTATCACTTGGTGTTGCGGCTTGAGCTTCTGGCTCATTATTGACAAGCTGTTTATTTAAATCACCAAATTTAGATCTGACAAATCCTAGAATCAATCCTAACATTACGATTGCAATTACGAGGATGACAATAGAGTTAACGCTTAGCTCCATAGAACCTTTCTTATTCATAATAACACCTCTTGAATATTTTAGTATACCTTGAGTGTTGACATTTATAAATATTACTATTATGACGAGACGCTATCGTAAATATCAGCGCCTAGCGAGCTATTAACATAATTTGCGAAAGGCTCGAAAATCAATAAATAACATAGTCTATACGAGCGCGTAATTGTATTTAGGAAAGACTGCAAATACAATTTTAGAAATCAAAATTTAATAAAAAAAAAGAATAAAAAAATAATAGAAGTTTACTTCTTAGGTGGTGCAGCTTTACCCTTAGCTTCTCCAGCCTGGGCAGCAACATCTGATGGTAATAACTTCTTGATGAGATCTTCAGGAATACCTGCTTCATGAAGTTTAGCTTTGATGACTGATTTCTCTTTACCCTTCAAGGATTCGACGATATCAGTTGCCTTCTTCAATTCATCAGCGTGTCTCTTCTCAACTTCTTCTTGCAATCTCTTCTTCTCTTCCTGCAATTTCTTCAATTCATCAGCACTAAGTTCAGTCTTTTCAGCCTTGATTTCAGCGTCGAATTTACCTGCTTCGACAGCTTTGATAGCATCTTTTGCTGACATACCTTCGACTAAAATTCCTAAACTATTTGCTGTACCGATAATCTCTTTAACTTTGCTTTTCAAGGTTTTACCAAGTAATGCATCTTCTTTCATCTTTGCAACTTTAATCACTTGCTCGATTAAGATATCAGCGACTTTATCAGTCTGAGGTTTTCCAGAACCCTTCTCGATACCTGCTTCTTTCAATAATAATCCGGAAGCTGGTGGAGTTCCTACCGTAATCTCAAAAGCTTTTGTATCAGTATCAACAATTACTTTAATTGGAACTTGCATACCCTTGAAACTTGCAGTCTTCTTATTAATTTCAACAATAACTAAACCAATATTAACTCCTAATGGACCTAATGCTGGTCCTAATGGTGGTGCCGCACTTGCTTGGCCACCGTTTATTAAAGCATCAATAGACTGTTTACCCATAATAATCCTCCCCTATATTAACTTGTATAATAATAATTCAATTACCGTCTTCATCAGTTTCTTCGCCTTCTCGACGGATAACTTTCAATGCATCCAATTTTAAGGTTATTGGAATAGGAACTGCAGCCTCTAATAATTCAACAACTGCTTCTTCCTTAACCTTATCAATCCTTGTGATTTTACATTTTTCTCTCTTGAATGCACCAGAAATAATTTCAGCAATATCATTCTTCTGAATGTTCATTTCCTTCTTTACTTGTTCAAGCATATGTTCTATTTCAGCATACTTAATTGAATTAGGCAATATACCTCTAGCATATGGAATACCGAATGCTGCTTGTTCAGCAGTATTTTTGTCAGGCGCTTCAACAAAAATGTATCCTCTTAAACCATGTGGTCTAATGACTGAATTTATTAAAATATTTTTTCTTTGTGCATTACTGACTACAAAATCCATGACTTGATCTTCACGGTTTGCAGTAGTTCTTAAACAATATATTTTACTCTCACTTGTCTCTTCCATTTTTCACCATTATTTAAATACTAAAGTCTTTACTAAATGTACTATAAATCCGAGTAAACCAATAATCAAGATACCGATTCCGGCAACCTTGCTTATTGTTTTATATTCCTCTTTTGAAGGTTTTTTTGTTATCTTAAAAACGCGGACGCATTCTCTTACAAATGACTTAATCCTCGCCCACATTGATCGTTCTTCTTCGTTTTCGTACATATTGGTCTCCTAACTAGCATTGAATAATTATTATGCTAGAAACAACAAACATTTTATAAATATTGTGATTTTGGTTTTTAAGGTATCAACCTCATTAACCAATCACGTTAATTATTATTTGTCTTATTGTCTTATCCTGTATGTATCTGTGCTTCTACAAATCTTAGTTGTATATCATTGTATAATTCTCTTATGGATGTATACAATGCTTCCTTTTCCTTTGCTGGTGCCTCAACTTCATCGTAAGCTTTACGTATATCATTATATAATTTTTTTGCACCAATAATATTACGTTGAATAAGCAACTTTCTACACTGAGATATTTGATCAAACAAAGGATTATTCCTTAATGCAATCTTCCATTCTTGTCTTGTCTGCATATATTCAGGTTTTATATTTTTTAGATTATTATTCAAATATTTATCAAATATCATCTTGTCAAGATTCTCTTTTTCCTGCACAAGCGATTTTTCTGCTTTTTCGATTGCACTTTTTAATTCTTTATCCTCGGTCAATTCGCTTTCAACAAAACTCTTACTGCTATCAATATATTCTTTTGTCTTCTTTATATCTTCAAGATCTCGAGAAACTGTATCTGCTCTTCCTACCAGTGCCAGCAAATTTTTTCGCTTTTCTGCAAAAGTAATTTTCTCTTCTTCGAATACCTTTCTTTCTGAATCTAACTCCTTAAGCTTCTTTTCATATACTCCCTGTAATTCTGTCAGTTTCTTTCTTTCCATTTCGCTCAAACGTTGATGTTCCTGCTCAAATCTTATTCTATCATCATCAATTATTTTAGTCTTTTTTTTCAAATCAGTGTTTAACTTCTTTGTCTTATCCAATTCTTCTGAAAGCGCTTTTTTATCAATTTTCAATCTACGCGACAATTCACTTTCTGCAGTCTTGGCTATCAATGAATTAATATTTTCTTCTCTATCCGACAACTTCGTATCCAAACTTTTTATATAAGAATGTGTATTAAGTATTTCTTTCTCTTGCTCTTTCAAATGTTTTTCATATTTTTCTATCTGTTGTTTTTTTCTAGTTAACTCAAGTTCTTTATCTTCTATCTTTTTTTCAACATTTTCATCATATAATTTAAACAAGGCGAGCATTTTCGCCCTATTATTGAACAATTTTTTATTTTTCAAGTATTTCTCCAGAGTAGATTTTAGTTTTTGATGACTCATAGATATCTTCATAAAATTTTTACTCTGCTCTTCATCGACCAGAGGCAACTCGTTATTGGAATTAAGAATTGGTTGTTCCAAATTAATGTTCGGTTCCTTAATATCGAAGAATTTTGGTGAACTATCTATATCTTTATGTTGAGATACGAAAATATTATTAGATGTGGCAGAGGTCTTGTCTTCGACATGTTTATCGGCCTGGCTTATTAATATATTTACATCCTGATTATATCTGCTGCTATCATGTATTAATATTTCTTGGTCCTTAACTTCTCTTTCCCAATCGAATTTTGAAGATTCATCAATTTTATTGATGTTTCTGCTCTGACCTTTTTTCAAATTGCCTTTAGATTTATTTTTAATTTTTCCTGAACCTAATACATCTAAATTTTTTTTAAAGTCTTCAAATTGTGCATTTACCGTCGGTATTATAGGTAAATCGGTTACATTTCCAGAACTATCCAAATCATAACCGTTCGGTTCCGGCGATGGCAGATCCAATGGTGGCAAATCTATTTTTGATAAATCTGACTCTCGAAACTCTTTGACATCGGATTCTGTTGATAGTGTTTGTTTGTCTTTTTTTGAGAACAACTTTTTTAAGAACCCTTCTTTTTTCGGTTCACTAACTGTTGCTTGAGACTCAACTTTAGACATCGCCTGAGGCACCATTTCTAAAGGGACCTCCGGAGGCTCTAAATCTTGCATATAACACCCCTTTTACAATCAATATTACTCTCTAGATAAGGATACTATTAAAAGCTTTTGCTATAACTATAAAGTGTTAACAATATTTGTTGAATAAGTTTTTTAGTTAAAATTATACGATTTAGTTAAAATTATAAATATGTGCGCATCCTGACATCTTATGGCAGAAGCTGCAGCAGATTACTCACAAATATATGAATTTTTATACCGGATAGAGAGAAGAATCAGTTACTTAGAAAAGGATGCTGCATTTATTGAGAAAAAAATAGCAGCATTGGACGGGAAAAAATCAGGAGATTATAATTCTATGAATGAAGAATTAAAAAATTTATATTCAAATATTTCTAGTTTGAAAAATAATTTCACCCAATGTACACATGCTATGACGAGATTAAGTAAAAATCTTAAGGATACCATAAAAAAAGAAGATATATCAACGCTCAATACGCAACTAGAAGATATAAAATTTGAAGAATATGTAACTCCTAAGGATCTAGAGAGGGGCGTATAAAAATGTATAATATTGATGACAAAGAATATTCTGGCATAATCGATAAAATTAGCGATGAAAAATTAGATAAATATTTTGATGTAACAGGAAAAGCTTTAAAGATGTGTGAAGTTGCTATGAATAAGAAAGACAAGAATACATTAAGACAAGCCAAGGATTTTTTTGATATGGCGTCTAGATATTATAGTGATGCCTCACATTTTAAAAAACATAAAGATTACGTTCTGGCATTTGCTGCTTTAAATTATGCCCATGGATGGCTTGATGCGGGTGCAAGAATCGGACTGTTTGATGTGCATGATTCTACATTATTTACAGTCGATGATATACCAAATAAAAATAGCCACTTCTAAGTAGTAATTATCCGCAAACTTTATAAATGCGGCTATCCTAGATAGATTATGGACGAAAACGCATATAATCCCAGCGATAGAATAAATTTTCTTGCAACACATGGTGAAGCATTACGATACGCTCTACTCTGCCTCACAACAGCAACTAAACCTGACATAAAATATGAAGCACTATTTAATAAAGGGTTATCGGATATAGAAATAAATCTTACTGATGCATTAAGACGCGAACAAAAGATACGAAAAGAACATAATATCAATAACATATCGAACATAGAAACAATAATAAATCTAATAAAAAATTCTAATGAAAAAATAAATAATTACAAAACCATAGAGGAAGACCGTGCCGCGTAAGAAAAATAAAACGGAATTAATGATAGAATACCTATTACCAAGACTAGAAGCAGGAGGAAAAAAATTTGAGCCAGGAGAGAATAAACTTGACGGAATAGGAAAAATAAATTTTCTAAAATTTGAAAACAAAAGAATATTTCTGATAGATAGAGTACTTAGTGATTCAAAATATCAACAGCTATTAAACATAGCTTCAGGAAAAGTCCCATATAGAGGAAATACAGTCAATTATGAGCACGTCAGCATTTTCTATAAAGACGGAATAATAGGCTTCAGAAGTGCAGCATTCGGAGAAAAGGCAGGTATAAAAGGCATAAAATATAAACAGCTAAAAGACTTATCATTAAAAGACTATACAAATGACGAAGTCTCGAGAATGATGTTGTTATTTCCAATGGAGTTAATTGCATTAAAAAAAGATAATAATATTTGGTATTTTCAACCAAAATCCGAAAATCATGGACGATTGGAAGAAGCAGTAGTAAAATACAGATTCACACCAGTAAGATTCAATTACAGTTATATGGATCAAGAATCAAAATTCATACCAGCAAATAAAGAATCTAAGAGAATATACATAAATAAATTGGTAAACCAATTATCTGATAGTATCAAATTAGAAAATAGCCAACTGATGAATTCATATCAACCACCAGAAATAATTCAAGGCAGATTGTTTTGATAATAAACCATATATCCAGAACAAATTATTTCTTTCTATTAACATTATAATACAACAAACTTAATAGAAGTCTTCTTGATTCTTCAGAAATATTTAGTTCATTAATAATTTTTTTCGTGTTAGACTCAAGTGATTGCACTTTATGTATCATTTTGTCATGAAT